>ERZ808043.121-NODE-121-length-13834-cov-7.120375_pt1 | contig 13834 bp, 11 predicted proteins | sample MGYA00380194_ERZ808043 | MGnify/ENA primary metagenome ERZ808043 (study PRJEB31490, sample SAMN06133370) | cow dung metagenome | isolation source: H3 | host: cow | place: China: Chengdu | collected 2015-05 ...
CTCTTTTCGCCACGCTTGCGCTTGAAGTATGTCGATACGTCTGCGCGCAATCTTGGCAAAAAACCGCTAAAAAATACGTCTTTTCGGGTGCGAAGCAGTTTTCACGAGCAAAAAAATAGGACAGACAAGGAAATTGAACGCGGTCATACCTGCGTATGATAAGTGAAATTGACGAAGTATAAACATTTTTTTGCTGTTAAAACCTTGTAGGGTTCGGCTCTCGTCAGGCTACAAAAAAAGTTTTTGGAGGACTTATAATTATGCCTTTGGTAACAACTACCGAAATGTTTAAAAAAGCGTATGCGGGTAAATACGCGATCGGCGCGTTCAACGTGAACAATATGGAAATGATTCAAGCGATTGTGGAAGCGGCGAACGAAGAGAAATCGCCCGTTATTTTGCAAGTATCCGCAGGCGCGAGAAAATACGCGAACCCCGTGTATTTGAAGCACCTTGTACAAGCGGCGGTGGAAACGAACGATATTCCCGTTGCTATGCACCTTGATCACGGCGCAGATTTTGAAATTTGCAAAGCTTCGATTGACGGCGGGTTTACGTCCGTTATGATTGACGCTTCGTCCCACCCTTGGGAAGAAAATATTGCAATCACGAAGAAAGTCGTTGAATATGCGCACGATCACGGCGTTGTCGTGGAAGCGGAGCTTGGAAAGCTTGCAGGTATCGAAGACGACGTAAACGTGTCGGCGGCGGACGCGCAATTCACTTCTCCCGACGAAGTGGAAGAATTTACGCAAAGAACGGGTATCGATTCGCTTGCGATTGCAATCGGCACGAGCCACGGCGCGTATAAATTTAAACCGGGACAAGACCCCAAACTTCGTTTGGATATTTTGGAAGAAATCGGCAAACGTTTGCCTGGTTTCCCCATTGTTTTACACGGCGCTTCGTCCGTTCCCCAAGACAAGGTTGCAATCGTAAACCAATTCGGCGGACATATGCCCGACGCGATTGGTATTCCCGAATCGGAACTTAGAAAAGCGGCGCAAATGGCGGTTTGCAAAATCAATATCGACTCCGACCTTCGCGTAGCGTTCACGGCGGCAATCCGTAAGCATTTCAGCGAACAACCCGGACACTTCGATCCCCGTCAATACCTTGGCGACGCGCGCGCTATGATGAAAGAAATGGTAAAACACAAGATCGTTAACGTGCTCGGCTCGGCAGGCAAAATTTAAGCGATTATAAAAAGCGAAAGAAAAAACTCTCGGAATTTTCTCCGAGAGTTTTTCATTTTGTTTTAATCTTATTTTCTTGCCGTGTACTGAGAAACGTTTACAATCGTTTCCCCGTCAATTTGTAAGGCGCGCGGTTCGTCGTAGCGTACCGTGATTTCGTTTCCTGAAAACACGGAAATATGTTTTGCCTTTTTCACGTGCTCCCCCTTGAAAATGGAAGGGAAAATCAATAAACTTTTAATTTTTCCCGTGCCGTGAAAAACCATAACGGAAATCTTCGTGTCTTCCCGACGTTGCTCGGGTGCGGGCAACATACCGCCGCCGTAGAAGCGCCCGTTCATCGTCGGCGCAAGCCATACCTTTTTAAAGCGATATTCCTTTCCGTCCACGATTACCGTCGCGTTTACGGGCTTATAATGGAAAAGCAAACCCTTAATCGCAATCCCCGTGTAATTGATTGCTTCGCCCGGTTTTTGCAAACGGAGCTTATCGCCCACTTCACAACAATATCCGTCAATACCGTATCCCACGCCGTTTAAAAAGGCATAATCTTTGCCCTGCACCGACACGGTGGGCAGATTTTCAAGATAGGGAGAAAGATTGACGAGTCTGTTATCGTGTTCCACGTCGCGCAGGAAATCGTTCCCGCTCCCGCAGGCAAAATAATATAACGGGTGGGTTATTTTTAATCCCTTGATATTGTTCACGAACCGATTGAGTGTGCCGTCGCCGCCACAAACGATTACGTCCGCGTTTTCGTCAAGCTGTGCGAAAAAATCTTCGTAGCTTTCAATCTCCCGAACGTCGCAAAGAACAAGCTCGTCTTCATCAAACCGCTCGGCAAGCTTCTTCGCTTGCAATCTTCCGTTTCCGTTCCCCGCAACGGGATTGTATAAAACGTATTTTTTCATTTCCTTTTTTCCTTTGTCACAATTTTATATGACAATTATACAAAAAGAATACACCGCCTGTCAAGCAGTGGACAATGAAAATTACAATTTTCGACAAGAATTTTTAAAAACGGTAGCTTTCCATAAATCCGTCCCGATACGATTATGAAACCGATTATACAATAAAAACAGCTTTTTTCACGCATACGCGAACACAAAAACGGCAAAAAACAAAATAATTTTGCGAAGTATTGCTCAAAATTATTGACGAAAGAAAAAAAGTGTGGTAGAATAGTAACGGACGAAACGGAAGTGCCAAATTTTTCCGCTCGCCTAAAAATAAAAAAATCAATAAAATTTTTCATACTTGGAGGAACTCTATTATGGCAAACGTAAAAGTTGCAATCAACGGTTTCGGTCGTATCGGCCGTCTTGCGTTCAGACAAATGTTCGGCGCGGAAGGCTATGACGTAGTTGCGATCAACGACCTCACCAGCCCCTCGATGCTCGCGCATCTTTTGAAGTACGATTCCGCGCAAGGCAGATACGCGCTTGCGGACACGGTTTCGGCAGACGACGAAGCAGGCACGATCACCGTAAACGGCAAAACGATTAAGATCTACGCAGAAAAAGACGCGGCAAACTGCCCTTGGGCGGCGCTTGACGTAGACGTAGTGCTCGAATGCACGGGCTTCTACACGTCCAAAGCGAAGAGCGAAGCACACATCAAAGCAGGTGCGAAGAAAGTTGTTATTTCTGCTCCCGCAGGCAACGACCTTCCTACGATTGTTTACAGCGTAAACGAAAAGACGCTGACCAAAGCTGACACGATTATTTCGGCGGCTTCCTGCACCACCAACTGCCTTGCTCCTATGGCAAACACGCTCAATAAGCTTTCCAAGATTAAGAAAGGCTACATGACGACGATCCACGCGTTCACGGGCGACCAAATGGTACTTGACGGACCCCACAGAAAGGGCGACTTCCGTCGTGCAAGAGCGGCAGCGGTGAATATCGTTCCCAACTCGACGGGCGCAGCGAAAGCAATTGGTCTTGTTATCCCCGAACTCAACGGCGTACTCGACGGTTGCGCACAACGCGTTCCCGTTCCCACCGGTTCGCTTACTCAACTTGTTGCAATCTGTGAAGGCGAAGTTGACGCGGCTACGGTTAACGCGGCAATGAAAGCGGCGGCTTCTGCTTCCTTTGGTTACACGGAAGAAGAAATCGTATCGTCCGATATTATCGGTATCACCTACGGTTCGCTCTTCGACGCTACGCAAACGAAGTGCATGCCTATGGGCGACGGCTCTACGCTTGTTAAGGTTGTTTCTTGGTATGACAACGAAAACTCCTACACGAGCCAAATGGTTAGAACGATTAAATATTTCGCAGAACTTTAATCGAAAATTTTTAAAAACGACGTCCCCGACTTGTTCGGGGGCGTTTTTATATCGAAACGCAAAACAAACGCCCCTTGCGAGTTCGCAAGGGGCGTAAAACGTTTTTAAAATTTGTTAAAATTCAATTTTTTCTTCGATATACTTAATCGCTTCGTCCACGGAAACGCGGATTTGTTCCATGGTGTCGCGATTGCGCACGGTAACCGTGCCGTTTTCAAGCGTGTCGAAGTCGATTGTTACGCAGAACGGCGTGCCGATTTCGTCCTGACGGCGATAACGCTTACCGATTGAGCCTGTAACGTCGTAGGTCGCGGGGAATTTTTTAAGCATTTTCGCGTAAATTTCGTCCGCCTTTTCCGAAAGGTTTTTCTGCAGGGGAAGGACGGCGCATTTATAGGGCGCAAGCGCGGGGTGCAAACGAAGCACCGTGCGAACGTCGTTCTTTTCCGCATCAACCACTTCTTCGTCGTAAGCGTCGGTAAGGAATGCAAGCACGACACGATCCGCACCGAGCGACGGTTCGATTACGTAGGGCACGTAACGTTCGTTTGTTACGGGGTCAAGGTAATCAATGGGCTTTCCACATTCTTTTGCGTGTTGGGTTAAGTCGTAGTCCGTTCTGTCGGCAACGCCCCAAAGCTCGCCCCAACCGAACGCGAATTTATATTCGAAGTCGGTCGTGGCTTTGGAATAGAAGCAAAGCTCTTCGGGGGAGTGATCGCGAAGATGTAAATTTTCCGCTTTCATACCCAAGGAAAGAAGCCAATCGCGGCAATAATTTTTCCAATATTCAAACCATTCTAAATCCGTTCCGGGCTTGCAGAAAAATTCAAGCTCCATTTGCTCGAATTCACGGGTACGGAAGGTGAAGTTACCGGGCGTGATTTCGTTGCGGAAGGATTTACCGATTTGACCGATACCGAACGGCACGCGCATACGCGTCGCGCGTTGTACGTTTTGGAATTGTACGAAAATACCCTGCGCCGTTTCAGGACGAAGATATACGGTGTTCGCGCTATCTTCCGTAACGCCTTGGAACGTTTTGAACATCAAGTTGAATTTTCGAATCGAAGTGAAATCGGAATTGCCGCAAACGGGGCAAACGATTTTGTTTTCATTGATAAACGCTTCGAGTGCGTCGTTGTCCATTGCTTCCACTTTCACGTCCAAATTCTTTTTAGCAACGTACGCTTCCACAAGGTTGTCCGCGCGGTGGCGGGCTTTACAACTCTTACAATCCATCAAAGGATCGGAAAATCCGCCAAGGTGTCCCGAAGCTTTCCACGTGCGCGTGTTCATCAAGATTGCGCAGTCGACACCCGTGTTATAGGGGTTTTCTTGCACGAATTTTTTCCACCACGCCTTTTTTACGTTGTTTTTGAGTTCCACGCCGAGTGGACCGTAATCCCACGTGTTCGCAAGTCCGCCGTAGATTTCACTTCCGGGGAAGATAAAGCCCCTGTTTTTACAAAGGGAAACGAGCTTTTCCATCGTAACCGCTCTTTTTTCTGCCATAAGTAGTTCTCCTTTCGTTTTAGTCGTTTAAAAGTTTTCGTTTTTTATAAATTTTTATAAAGTGGGGGCAAAGGGGGAAAGCACAGCCGCCTCCGCCGCTTCGATTGCCGCCTTTTTCTCTTCTTCCGTTACGCCTTGGGGTGCAAAACGCACGTTTTGCAAGGATTTGCCCGTGAGCGTTTTTGCCCAAGTGAGTGCCGCGACGTACCGCCCGAAATCATAACTCATATGCAAAATGTCGCGGTATAAACGTTCGCCAAAGCGGGGATATAAATTTTCAATCGCCGTACCCGAAGGCACGATTTTGGAAAATTCGGCTCTTGGTACAATCTTTTTCTTTGTTGTTTCCACAATCGATTGATACATTTTCGCGTGGTCGTAGCCGTAGGGCGCGAATGCTTCCGTATTGTTATTCGCGGGATACGCCCACGTCATCTGCCAAACGAGTTTTGCGTTCTCGTTTGCATATTTTTTTACAAACGATATTAAAAAATCCAACTCCCCGTACGTTTCGGGTAAGCCGCTCGCGCCGCTTTGTTGTTGCAGGGAAATATAATCCCACTTCGTTCCGTCGAATGCGGAAAATAAGGTTTGTTCTGGAACGGGATTCCACGTTCCGTTCGGGTTATTGTCCTGTCTGTAATCGGGCAAATTCTCGCGAATACACGCCGCGTGCTTATCGAGCGAACAACCGCTAATGTACATATTGCGGATAAAAATATCCTTTTCGCCAAGATCTTCCAAAATCTGGTATAACCAAACCAAGCCGTCCGACGAATAACTGTTGCCGATTGCCAAAATCCGCATAGCATCTTACCTCACTCGTGCTATAATGCTTATATTATACGACATTTTCCGCCTACAAGTCAAATGAAAGAAAGAAAATTTATGCAAAAAGATAAAAAAATTAAAAAATTATGGGGCGAACTATTCCCTTTTTTTGAAATATGTGGTATAATAAAAAGGCTAATAACTTACAATGGAGAAATTTTACAATGCTCTCGGATATTGAAATTGCGGAAAGCGCGAAACTTAGCGACATACGCGACGTGGCGAAAATGCTCGGTTTAACGGAAAACGAACTTGAATTATACGGCAAATATAAGGCGAAAGTCGTGTTGCCCAAAAACGCAAAACGCAAAGCCAAACTCATTTTAGTTACGGCGATCAATCCCACCGCTTCGGGCGAGGGGAAAACCACCGTTTCAATCGGGCTTGCCGACGGACTTTCAAAAATCGGTAAAAAGGCGTGTCTTGCACTTCGCGAACCGTCGCTTGGACCTGTGTTTGGGATCAAAGGCGGCGCGGCGGGCGGCGGATACGCGCAAGTTGTGCCTATGTCGGAGATCAACTTACATTTCACGGGCGATTTGCACGCAATCACGGCGGCGAATAATCTTTTGTGCGCGCTTATGGACAACCATATTTTCCGTGGCAACGAACTGAAAATCGATACAAACAATATCTATTTCCACCGCTGTATGGATATGAACGAACGCCAGCTTATCAATATCACGATCGGCGGCAAAGGCAGGGGGGTGGAGAGAGAAGACCACTTCGACATCACCGCGGCAAGCGAGATTATGGCGGTTTTGTGCCTTGCAACGGATATAGACGATTTGAAAAAACGCTTGGGGAACATTATCGTAGGCTTGAACGTGGACGGCGATTTCGTGCGCGCAAAGGATATCCCCGGCGCGGTGGGATCTATGGCAGTACTTTTAAAAGAAGCTATGAAACCCAACCTTGTGCAAACGCTCGAACACACGCCCGCCTTTATCCACGGCGGACCGTTTGCGAACATTGCGCACGGCTGCAATAGCGTACAAGCGACGTATGCGGCAATGAGCCTTGCCGATTACGCGGTAACGGAAGCGGGGTTCGGCGCGGATTTAGGCGCGGAAAAATTCTTGGATACCAAATGCCGCGCGGCGGGGATCGAGCCTGATTGCGTCGTGATTGTCGCAACGGTAAAAGCGCTTAAATTACACGGCGGCGCGGCGAAAGAAACGCTTTCGCAGGAAAATTTAGAAGCGCTTGAAAAGGGTATGCCTAACCTGCTCAAACATATTGAAAATATTGTAAACGTATATAAAAAGCCCGTGGTGGTGGCAATGAACCGCTTCTTTACGGACACGCAAGCGGAGACCGATTTCGTCATTGAAACGGTGAAAAAGGCAGGCGCAACGGCGGTGTTTACCGACGTATTCTTAAAGGGCGGCGACGGCGGAAAAGAACTTGCCGAAGAAGTGGTAAAGGCGTGCGAAATTCCGTCTAAACTTTGCCACCCTTACGAGTTAAACGAAGGCGTTTGCCAAAAGATTGAAAACGTCGCGAAGAAAATTTACGGCGCGGACGGCGTCGATTTCTCCGAAGAAGCACTTGTAAAAATTAAAACGATCGAAGAAAAGGGCTGCGGGGATTTGCCCGTGATTATCGCAAAAACGCAATATTCGCTTTCCGATAACGCAGAGCTTCTTGGACGGCCTACGGGATTTAGAATTACAGTTCGGGATATTGTCTTAAAAGGCGGCGCGGGCTTTATCGTTGCCATTTCGGGTAAGATTATGCTTATGCCTGGGCTTGGCGCGCATCCCGCGGCGGAGAAGATTGATCTTTTGTCCGACGGCACAATCGTTGGCTTGTCGTAAAACACATATATACTTCGCAATTCGGCGTTGCGCTCCGCTTTTTTCACTCGCGTACCTTATCGTACGTCTCCTTTCAAAAATGCTCGCGCGCCTTGACTTACTCGCATCTCTGCGTTTTAACGTAAATATTAAATGCGTGAATTGAGTTTTAACGATAGACGAAATTAAGGAAAAATTTATGAACAAGATAGAAGCGACTAATTTCATTGAACAAATCATCAACGACGATATAGAAAATGGTAAAATCCAAGCGGTACAAACCCGCTTTCCGCCCGAACCGAACGGGTATTTGCATATCGGGCATATCAAGAGTATGCTCGTCAATTTCGGCACGGCGAAAAAGTACGAGGGCAAGTGCAATCTCTTTTTCGACGACACCAACCCGTCCAAGGAAAAGACGGAATTTGTCGACGCCATCCGCAAGGACATTGCGTGGGTAGGCTACGAATGGGCAAAGGAAGTGTACGCGTCCGATTTCTTTGATATTATCTATCAGTACGCGGAAAAATTGATTCAAGACGGCAAGGCGTTCGTTTGCGACCTGTCCCCCGAAGAAATTTCCACGTCTCGCGGCACACTTACCGAAGCGGGCAAGGAAAGCCCGTACAGAAACCGTTCGGTGGAAGAAAATCTGACTCTTTTCCGTGAAATGAAAGCGGGAAAATACTCCGACGGAAGTAAATGTTTGCGTGCAAAAATCGATATGGCTTCGCCCAATATGAATATGCGCGATCCCGTCATTTACCGTATTTTACGCGCTACGCATCACCGCACGGGGGATAAGTGGTGCATCTATCCTATGTACGATTATGCGCACCCCATTTGCGATTATTTGCAGGGTGTAACCCATTCCCTTTGCACACTTGAATTTGAAGATCACCGCCCGTTATACGACTGGGTAGGGATTAACCTTGGCTTTGCGCCCAAGCCCCGCCAAATCGAGTTCGCGCGGCTTGCGGTAACCAATACGGTAATGTCCAAGCGGTATTTGAAAAAACTCGTGGAAGAAGGACACGTGCACGGTTGGGACGACCCCCGTATGCCGACGGTGGCAGGCTTGCGCAACCGCGGTGTTCCCCCCGAAGCGCTTTTGGATTTCTGCACGAAGATCGGGATTGTAAAAGCCAATTCCGAATGCCAACTTTCCTATTTGGAAGCGTGTATTCGCGACAATCTCAACGAGAATGCGGAGCGCGCTATGGCAGTGTTAGATCCTTTGAAAGTAACGCTCACCAACTACGAAGGGGAAGAAGAGCTTGAAACGGCGTTGCATCCTTTAAAACCCGAACTCGGCACGAGAAAGGTGAAGTTTTCAAAAACGGTGTATATCGACAGAGCGGATTTCTCGCTCAATCCCCCGCCCAAATACCAACGCTTGAAAGCGGACGGCTACGTGCGATTGAAAAATGCGTATATCATTCATTGCGACGAAGTCATTTTAGATGAAAAGGGCGAAGTGCAGGAGCTGAAATGCTCTTATATTCCCGAAAGTCGTTCGTCTCAAGATACGAGCGGTATCAAGGTGAAAGGCACGATTCAATGGGTGGACGGTAAAACGGGCGTAGACGTGGAAGTTCGTCGTTACGGCGTACTCTTAAAAGACGCCGAATATGCAGGTCAGGATTTCGGCGAGAGAATGAACCTGGATAGCGAGCATATTTTCCACGGCAAAGCCGAGCCGTACCTTGCTGCGTGTGCAGACGGAAAACAATTCCAGCTCATGCGCGTGGGATATTATAAAAAATGTACAAATGAAAAGGACGGACTCGTTCTTTCCGAGATCGTATCGCTTAAAGATAACTTTAACAAATAAAGGACAAAGAAAGAGTATTAAGCTTGATGTCATACCATGCGGTATGGACGAAGACGGAAGCTTTCGACCCGTTACAACTCCTGCACGTAATTGCGGTAGCGATTTTCGCAGGCTTCATTCCCGCGGTTTAAAGCTTGCCCGTTAAATAGTTTTTTCCGAAAATCTCGCTTGGAAGCGGGGTTTTCTTTTTTAGACAATCGCAAAAGGCAAGCGAGCAAGAAACTGCGCGTAAAATTGCGCTTTTATATAATTTTTCCGCTTGCTTAGAAAGCGTTGAAATGAGCGCGGAGCTTTTTAAGGAAAAAAGCTTGGAGGAAGGGGGCAGGTATGCGTTGAATAGGCTTATGGCGCGATAAAACGCTTTTTGATCGAGCGGGGGAAAACCCACTCGCACCGAAATTGCCGCGTAGAGTAAAAACAAATCCTTTTTATCGTCGGGGGAGAGTTTAGCTCGGAAGTATTCTGCACAATCGTTTGGAGCTTTTGCCTTGAAATAACAATCGAGAGCGTTTTCAATGCGCGTGTGTTTAAGCGCGGATTTGCCTGCTTTTTCATAAACGAAAGGGTGAAAGATCGTATCGGCGGCGTAGTGCGTGATAAAGCCTAGGGAATATGCAAAAAGTGGCGGATCAGCGGAAAAGGTTTTACAGACTTTAAAGGCTGCAAAACCGCCTTTGCGGTGCAGGTATGAGCCGAGATTTTGCGAAAACCCGCCAAGAATGGGATAGAAAAAACAAAAATCCGCACCTTGCGCCCCGAAAAAATAAAGGGGAAGGTGTGGTCGAAGCTTTGTTTGTATAGCGGGTGGGAGCAGTGCAAGCGTTTCCAACGCAACGCAGTGGTGAGTGTAAGCGGCAGGCATATATGTAACGGGCAGATTTTGTAGTTCGTCAAATACCTGCCCCTTGCGTTTATTCAAATTGATTTGCTAAAATATCGGCGGTAAGTCTCGCGAGATTCATATCCGCGCCGTCCATTTTTGCACCGTCTTCTTTGGAGAGTACGGCAACCGCGCCAAGGCAATCCCCGCCCGACACGATCGGCACGATCACTTGCGCCGTAACGCCTTCTTCGCGAGAAGAAGTAAGGGGAAGAATATCCCCGCCTTCCGCGGCGTTTGCGATATAGCTGCGCCGTTCCTTTAAAATTTTATCCATATCTTCGGATAAGCTTTTGCCGTCGAGATCTTTTTTCCCGTCGCCAAAGGCGTGTAAAACACCGTCGGTGTCGCAGATTACGGCAAGCTTACCGCTCAAATCGTTGAGTGAGCGCGCGGTGGCTTTGCTAAACCGTTCGAGCGTTGCGATTGGGGAATATTTTTTGAGCATAAGCTCGTCGCGATCGGTAAAAATTTCAAGGGGATCTCCCTCTTTGATGCGGAGGGTGCGGCGAATTTCTTTTGGAATCACGACGCGCCCCAACTCGTCTATTCTTCTAACTATTCCAGTTGCTTTCATAAAAATGCCTCCATTTACAAATATTGTGCGCGGGAAGCGGAAATATTATGCAAAGGTGAAGCGGAAAGGAAAATTTTTAAATTTTTTTCAAAAGAGTAATGAAAATGAGTTGACAAAAGCGTGAGAGTAATATATAATAATGTTCGTTAATGCGGTCGTGGCGGAACTGGCAGACGCGCAAGACTAAGGATCTTGTGGGTAACTCCATGCAGGTTCAATTCCTGTCGACCGCACCAAAAACGGGCAAATTTGAGCGAAAAACGCTTAAAAATGCCCGTTTTTTTGCATTTCACGCCCTTTTTATTTTCAAAAAGTGGGGCGTACGTGGGGCGCAATTACACGCGCCCGAAAACCGCGCGCACGCGTGGAGCGGCTAAAATTCGATTTTTTCCATTTCCGAGCGTTGCCAATCGTCTTCCCAATGCGTATAAACGTTGTCGGTTGTGTTCCCGTTTGCCTTGTGCCCGGTTGCATAGTCAACCCAGGATTTATAACAATGTGCTTGCTGCGCAATCGTTGTGAACGTGTGCCTTAAATCATACAAACGATACTCGCCTGGGAAATGTTTTCGGAAAGCGCGTTCGAGCAAAACGAGTGCAACGGGCAACGCCGCGCGTATGTCTTGGATATACGGTGCGAGTGCAGAGTGCAGGGGAATACGGCGAACGTCTTTCGTTTCCCATTTCTTGCGTTTTGCTGTTGCGATAGCAACAAAGCCTTTTTCATCGAACGTTAGTGCGGAAAGCTCGCACGGTCGCATACCCGTATAAACGAGCAAGCGCAAGCACAGCTCCGCGCGGTCCTGTGGTTCACGTTGGAGAAAGGCTCGAACGTATTCACGCGGAATAGATTTTCCCGCCGTGCGACGGTGTGGTAACGTCTGAACGCGCGACATTACGTCCGCAGGTAGAATCCGATCGGCGACAGCGGCTGCGCATATCCAAGAAAGCAAATTTTTAATTTCTTCCACCGTTCGCCCCTTTCCCTGTTCGGAAAGCTCGTTTAATAACTGCTGGCAATCGGTGGCAGTGAGATCTCGCATAAGTGTTTCACCGAAAAAGCGCGCAATGTGTCGGCGCACGATTCCGCAAAGGTTTGAAAAATGCTTTTCGGAAATATTCGGCTTTTTGAACGTTTCGAGATAGTGTAAAGCATAATCGGCAACGGAAATCTGCGTAGTGATAGTGGCCGACGTTTCTGTTGTTTTTGTTGCGCCCTGTTCGTTGAATTTTCGAAGTTTTTTAATAAACCGTTCTTTTGCAACGTCAAGAAATTTTGCGCTTGCGGAAATACGGTGTCCGTCTATCTGCATGCGGATCTCGTACACGTCGCCGTCCTTTCGTCTAACGTGCGCGGTTTGTTTATTTGTGCGAAATAGCTTTCTAAATTTTCGCGGCATTTTTAAAATCTCCTTTTCAGTAAATTCCACAAAGCCATTTTCAGAATCCGACGTTCCTACGTCGGGTTTTTCTTTTAGTGAGATCTCACCCCCTTCTTCGGAAAGGGCAGTCAGCCGTTCCCGGATTGATACGACGTTACATTGTCGAATTGCCGAAGCGTAGCCTTTTAGCTCGCAAAACGCAAGCTTTAAGCGGTGCACCGTTCGCGTTGCAGCTCTCCATTTTGACAAAGAAGGGACGCGTGAATATGCGTCCCCGTCGATAAAGCAGTTTTGCAGCTCGTCTATGTATTCGCCGAGCACGTGTAGTTGTTCCATTTCGAATTTATCCATAAATTCCTTCTCCTTTGTAAAAATTTATGGATAAAGTTTATCATAAAACAGGTCAATTTGAAACAAAGCGGTTTTTGCGAAAAATTATAGAATAATTTTATCGCAAGGCGGGCTTTGTGGGAAATTAATAAAAGCTCGACCAGTGTATCCCTTCTCCTAAATTAGGGGGAGGCGCAACTTCTATTTCAGGATATATTCTATGTGTTCCGTTTACGGTTATATAAAGATCATCAATGGTTATCCCTTGTTCAATATAGGTTTTAGGAAGATATATAAGGGTAGTATGAATTTTTAATTCATAGAGTTGTTCGAGTTTTATTAATGGCACGTCTATTAGTTTATTTGAATCTTTTAATTCTAAGCAGACACTAATTGTTACGTCGTAAAGATTGCTATAAGGCAAAATATTTAATGTTACGCTTTGCTTGCTTGTTGATACGGAAACAAGCACATCGCAATATTCGGCATATTTTTCGATTGTTTGTTTTCGTGCAATATACTTGAATGAATTTGTAACTTCTATTGTTTCCGCTTCGTATGTTCCACCGATAACTTTGTACTCATAAATGCCTATTTTTTCTCCTTTTGCAATTAGGTCTTCAGATAAGTAAATGCGGAAGGATAGTGTGCGCGTTGGGGTTAGTTTTTCATCAAAAGTTTTACAATGATAGTCAGCGGTATTATCGGAGAAAAAAAATTTAATATAAATCTTTAAATTCTGTATGTAGTATTTTGGAGTAACTTCAATTAAAACGCTTAATTTATCATTAGCAACCGTTGATGTTATATCAACGTCGGCATCGGTTGCTTGAAATGTTTGCTGTTGCGATAATGAAGAATCAGTGCTTGTGTCGTTTTCAGGATTTGTTAAACTGCTCGAGATTGAAGAAGTCGAAGAGTTTTCCAGAGAACTTGCTGGAGAACTTGAAATCGAATTATCAAGCGTGCAACTTGCAAGGGTAAAAATTGAAGTTAAAACGATTGTGAAGATAAGGCAGATGAATTTTTTCATTAAAAGCTCCTTTTGAATCGCTTAATTCACGTTTTTCTTTTTGCTTGCTGCTTTGTAGCCTAAATGCATACCTTTCAGCTCAGCGAAAATGCTTTCCTGCATATAAGCAGGTAGGCTTGCATATAAAGATACCCATTCCACGGGATTATACGGCGCGTTCTCACG
>ERZ808043.122-NODE-122-length-13804-cov-3.867706_pt1 | contig 13804 bp, 10 predicted proteins | sample MGYA00380194_ERZ808043 | MGnify/ENA primary metagenome ERZ808043 (study PRJEB31490, sample SAMN06133370) | cow dung metagenome | isolation source: H3 | host: cow | place: China: Chengdu | collected 2015-05 ...
GCCACGTAGCCAGTCTCGAACTCGATAGGATTCGGTCCCTTGCTTTCAACGAGAAGGGGATAAATGGCATTTCTGCGAAGCGGTTCACCTTCACCGTCAAAAGTCACGATGACACTCTTCACATTTGTAGTATCATAGAAATATATGAATTTGTCCTCACCCTTCTTGTGGCACTGTCCGGCTGTCACCGCATCAATTGTACCGCTGCCAAGGTCAAATACACCATAACGCGCACTTACGCCACCATCTGCATCGAACGCCTTGAAAAGCACAAGCTGGTCCTGAGGGAAATCCATGTCTGCCCTCATCTGCTTGTGAAAACTGTAAAGAGTTGTCGTATCCTTCAGCTCGTATACTCTTGCAAATCCCTTCAAACCAGGGAGTGAAACTCTGTATCTCAGTATCATAGAATCGTTAGAATAGTTAAAATAAGGTCTTGTTTCAAGCGAAACGGAATCAAAGGTAGTAAAATTTTCTTTCAGCCAATGCAAAAAAATGCGAGAAAGATTATGACAAAAACAAAGTGAAAGTTTTTTTCAGTTTTAACACAAAAAGAGTGATTATAATGGAGGTATTTAGTATAATGTATATAATTATATAAATAAGGGTATAGGTTAATAAGTATGAGTAAAAGAAGAAAAAAGAAAAACGTCAATTTATTTGACAACCCTAGTTCATACCCGAACTTTAGTTTACCCAATATACACACCTATTATAGACCTAATAGGTCTACATTATCTAACATCAATATAAAAGGTATAAAAACGACAGTAAAAAGACCACGAACACGGATAGTAAAGTTTCGTGGGTCCAACTTGTCAGAATTACGTCAAGAATACAATAAGCAAGTCACACGTATTCATAATATAGAGCGTAAGCTTGTTAATCAGGGATACATCGTAAAAACAAGTGTACCTGACGTGTTACCAAAACGTGTAACACGCAATTATATTGAGAAGTTAAAAAGCATAAAGCCAGCAGATATACGTGCAAACGTAAGTACACCTGTAGAGCTATATGGTGGTAATGTTATTTTGGTTAAAAGTTCTGATATAAAGAAACCAAAAACAAAAAGAAAACCACTAAAGAAAAAGACTACACAACCAAAACCAAAAACACCTGAGATAACTGAGAATGTAAAGAGAATAATCTACAAACAGAAGTTAGGTAACTACGACCCAACTGAGATGTTTACTGACTATGATGCGTTATCAGAAACTGAAAAGAAAATGCTAAAAGAAAACATTAACAACTTCACTATGAATGACGTAATACAGGACGTATACATTGATAACAATTTTCAATTAGGTGACGATTCAGATATCACTCTAGAATCTTTTGGTGAGGAAGTTATATTCCCCGATGCTGTTGTAGAAGGAATGAAAAATCCTGACAATCCTACTAACGCAAAGGTCAACCTCGATAAAGTATCGCCTGAAGTACAAAAACTTGTCAGTGAGATGGAGGTATATCACGCAAGCGGTCACGGTATAGAAGACTTTTATTATAACAAAGTCATGCAAATGCTTGACAGACTGCCCGAAGATAAAGTAGTGTATTCTGGTGGTAAAAGGCACAATATACCTGATATAAGAATGACTGCAAAATACGCTTTGCAAAACACTTATAATGACATTGAAAACTACTATCCCGATGACGATGTAGATATGGCATTGTTTAAATTCGACCAATACCTAGGTGACCACATAAGTGAAATAGCAAGGGAAATAGAGGTGATAATATTCGAGTCAAAAGACCAAGGGGCTGTGTACAACTCTAAGGATAAACTATTAAAAATATTAGTAATGAATGATACAGATGTTCTTACTAGTATAGCAGAACAGTTCGAGTACTGAACGTAACATTTAAAGTATTAGTATTATTGCAATAACATTAATTTTAGGGGCTAGTCAAAAATTAGACTAGCCTTTATTTATAATAGTGAGGAATAAGTATGAGTAAAAAGAAAACAATACATAAATATGTAGGTGACTTTGAAACTACAGTTTATGAGGGACAAACAAACACTCAAGTGTGGGCGTCAGCTATTGCGGATATGGAAACTGACGAAGTACTAGTCCACCATAGTATAGACGAAACCTTTGAGTGGTGTCAAAAACAACACGGTACGATAAGGATATACTACCACAACCTAGGTTTTGACGGATGCTTTTGGTTGTACTATCTTAAAGAGAAACTACATTTTAAACAAAACTTTATATTACAAGATGACGACAACCCCTATGAGGGTAAGTGGGCAAAAGAAAAGGAACTACACTCACGTGAGTACATTCTATCTATTTCAGACCGTGGTGTATGGTATTCTTTAGTATTTAAAATAGGTAGAGTCACAGTAGAACTTCAGGATAGTCTAAAACTTCTTCCTTTTTCAGTAAAAGCTATAGGTAAAGCATTCCAAACAAAACATCAAAAGCTAGATATGGAATATGAGGGTTTTAGATTTCCAGGTTGTGAGATAACTGACAAAGAAAAAGAATACATTATTAATGACGTGTTAGTAGTAAAGGAAGCTTTACAGATAATGTTCGACCAAGGACATGATAAATTGACAATAGGCTCATGTTGTTTAGGTGAGTATAAAAAGATATTAAGAGAAACCTGTACTCACGCATATGGTAGAGCTAAACCTGAGGGCGGTGAGTCATGGTATCGTCACTTCTTTCCTGACCTTTCTCAAATAAAAGTACCAACTTCATATGCAACCACAAAGTTAGAGAAAAATGGTGAAGTAGAGTTCACAGCTGATACCTATATACGTCATTCATACCAAGGTGGGTGGTGCTACGTAGTTCCCGAAAAAGCAGGTAAGATAATTGAACATGGACTGACCGCTGACGTTAACTCTTTATATCCTAGTGTAATGCACTCTGAAAGTGGCAATGTATATCCATACGGTATGCCGACATTTTGGAAAGGTAACAAGATACCACAGGTGTGTTTTAATAAGGATAAATACTATTTTATTAGATTCAAGTGTAGATTCTATTTAAAAGATGGATATCTTCCTTTTATACATATAAGGAATGACTACAGGTATAGAGGAAATGAAAACCTAAAGACTAGTGATGTATACAACCCTGAAACAGGAAAGTATGAACGTTACACAAAAGGTAAGTTTGGATTAGAAGACACTGTTTGTACAATGACTCTTACAGGTGTTGACTTTCAACTTTTCTTAAAACACTATAAAGTAGAAGACTTTGAAATATTAGATGGATGTTTCTTTAATGCTAGGGCAGGACTGTTTGACGGTTATATAAACAAGTATGCAGAGATTAAGAAAAACTCTAAAGGTGCAGTAAGGACACTTGCAAAATTGTTTCTTAACAACCTATACGGTAAGTTCGCTAGTAGCACAGATTCTTCATTTAAAGTGCCCTTTACAAATGATGAAGGACTAATCAGGTTTAGGACTATTACAGCCAACGAAAAGACAATAGGCTACATACCCGTTGGTAGTGCTGTTACAAGTTACGCAAGGCACTTTACTATAACACACGCCCAGGCTAACTACTATGGTCCATATGAACGTGGGTTTATATATGCTGATACTGATTCAATACACTGTGATTTAGATAAAGAAGAGCTTGTAAACATAAAGATACATCCTACTAACTTTAATTGTTGGAAACTAGAAACGTTTTGGGATAAGGGTATATTTGTAAGGCAAAAGACATATATAGAACACGTAACACATGAGGATGAAGAACCACTTGATCCGAAAGAATACTTCTATTTGATAAAGGGTGCAGGACTTCCAAAACTTGCAAACGGTTATTTAAACTGTGCACTCCAAAATAAGGACATAAAAGACGAAAGTAAAAAGGTACTTCCTTTAACTAATACAGGTGAAATCAAAAAATTAGATGAAGACACACGTACGTGGATACTTGAAGGCAAGGACCTTACAGATTATAGAGTAGGTATGGTTATACCGTCAGGTAACTTGAAATCGTCATTTATAAAAGGTGGAAAACTATTAATAGATAAACCTTATGTGATGCAAAGTAATTCCCTTATATAACTAAAAGACACTCTAAAATAGAGTGTCTTTTTAATATTCGTTAACAATGCTAATATAAATCAGTTAGTAAGGCTGAATGTAGGTGTGCACTCTATTTCAGGTGTACTATCACACACTACAAGATATACAAGACATTGTTGAATACACTTATATTATATACTAATCATAATCTTATTGCAACTAATTGTAGAAAACATTCCTGACACATTAAATTCTTAAATCTGACAACACCTAATGAATAATAGTCACGCATGGTAGAAATGAATACATCATTAGTTCTAAGCATTATATAATTAATCTCATGGTCACTATTAGTTACAGAGATACGTCGAGGAAAACTTTCATCAAAGTTGTCATCAACGTATACAATTCCTTCATTTTTATACTCTTTTATTGAATAATTGTTGTCATTATATTTTAACGTAGCTATGTATGACGGTCTTGTTTTAGTATTAATGTTAGGTACAATAAAAGAATAGTTGTCAAGCAATTCTTCACCACTAGTGGAATACCTATTGTATTCTGAATCACCAAAGGCTCTATTGAAACTCGACTCAAGCTGTGCTTTTTTAGCTGAGTCAATAATAATTCTCTCAAGCACAAAACCGTTACCTTTTAAGTACTTTGTTTTAGGGTCTATCATTGTATGTATCTTGAAAGCTACATAATACGGATTAATGATAGTTACAGGGTTCGATAACATATACACAGGAACGTACCTAGACTGTTTACCCTGACCCCTTGCTATAGAGGTGTGTATAGAATGAAACTTCCTGAGTTCATTGTTACAGTAATTATTTGTTTCAGACTGAAATTCATCAAACAGTATACTTGTAACTTCTGAGAAGATATGAGAATACTTCTTTACTGCATCTGCTGAATTAAGGCAGACAGCATAACCGCACGTTTTCTTGTTGAGTAAAAGTTCGATTATGGAGTCTTTTAATATTGTTTTTTGTGTCATACTATCCTTATTAAAGAATAACTTCCCTATATCATTAAAGAATTTAGTTTTAACATCATCAAGTTCGTATTTATATCTATATAATAAAACAAACTGTTCTCCTTTTTTCTTAAACCTATTTACTAGCATTCTACCGTAAAACGTAGTTTTTCCACCACTACGATTAGAAACTATCATGTATATCTCAGGTTTATTACCATTAATATCACTCATAGATAATATTTTAGTCCCACTATAGTATTCTGCTTTTTTCATGTTAGTACACCTCCGTTTATTATATTATATCATTTTATTTACTAAAATGTAATAGTATGCTATAATATAAGTGTAAATTGTGTAACAAGTGGTAAGTGATATCCAAGACAAACCTCTTATACCATACTTACCACTTGCATTAAGATGTAAGGAGATATGATAATGACACCTTCACCGGCTTGTTACGTATTAATTTGTTCATTTGAACACTGTTTTTTACACGCTTACCTAGACCAAGGTGGTGTACCAACTATCGGCTGGGGTCACATAGCCGGAGTACACATGGGTGACACTTGTACGCAACAACAAGCTGACTTATGGTTGGAAGAGGAAATCGCAGAGTATGCATATTATGTAAACCAAACGGTTGACGTTTACCATTGGACACAATATGAATTTGACGCACTTGTTAGCTTTACGTATAATTGTGGACCCGGAAATTTAAGGTCGCTTACAAATAAAAACCAACGTACCAAACAACAAATAATAGACGCATTCCCTTCTTTTAATAAGGTAAAACAAGGCAATGTTAGAATAGTATCTAACGGTTTGGTACGTAGAAGACGTGAAGAGTTAAACTTATTCCTTACAGGTACTCTTTCACAGCAAGTTATAGACGATGCACCACCTGAAACACCTCACAAGGGTGAGTATCAAACCGGTGCTACCGGTGGAGAAGGTTACTTCTATCCACAGAAACCTGTGTATTATAGGTTTAGTAAATCGCCACTAATATATTATCTTAAACCATGGTGGAAATTATAGGATAATATATTCAAATAGAAAACTATGTTTAAAGAGGTAAATGTATTATGATTAAATCCAAAGATGACATTTTAGCACAGTTAAAAGAAGTGTTAGGTGAATCTTCTTCAAACGACAATAGTATAGCACTTATTGAAGATATAAGTGACACACTAGATGACACTACAGATTGGAAACAAAAGTATGAGGAAAACGACAAAATGTGGAAGAAGAAATACACAGACAGGTTTTTCTCAGGTACTAAAGTTGATACTACTGATAGTAATGAAGGTGACACTAGTGATTTAAATGAAGAGGAAGAAGAGTCCCCTACAGAATTAACCTACGAAAGTCTTTTTAAGGAGGGAGAATAATGCCTAAACGTATTGTTCCTAGCGTACTAAACGCAAGTACAGCTACTATCATTAATACAATACGTGCTAACGCATCTGCTGAGTACCAAGACAAAGTTCCTTCTGTTACTAAATCTACTGATATTCCTAAAGTAGGTGAGGTATTATATGGTACACCAGCTTTAGCAAATGAGTTTATATCAGCACTTATAAACCGTATTGCTATGGTACGTATTACTAGTAAGACTTATAACAACCCATACGCACACCTTAAAAAAGGTATGTTGGATTATGGTGAAACTATAGAAGAAGTTTTCGTTGAACTTTGCAAGGCTAATGAGTTCAACACAGAAAAAGCTCAAGCTCAGGAATTCAAGAAGACTATTCCTGACGTTAAAAGTGCTTTTCACATTATGAACTATAGGGTTAAATATCCTATAACAATTAGTCCTATGCAATTACGTCAAGCCTTCATGAACTCGCAAGGTGTGACAGACCTTATTACAAAAATCATTCAGAGTGTTTACAACTCTGCTGAGTACGATGAGTTCTTACTATTTAAATATATGCTCATCAAAGGTGTAACAAAAGGTCACTTCCTAGCTATACCAGTAAACACTTCTAACTTGAATAACTCTGCTATAGCTTTTAGAGGTACATCTAATGCACTTGAATTCATGAGTACAAAGTACAACAACGCAGGTGTGCATACTTTCAGTAAAAAGAGTGAGCAAGCTATCTTTATGGATGCTGACTTTAGTGCACAGTATGATGTAAACGTGCTTGCTAGTGCTTTTAACATGGATAAGGCTACATTTAGTGGTAAGCTACATCTCATTGATAATTGGACTGAGTTCGACTCAGAACGTTTTGAGTACTTAATGGAAGAGAGTGACGGATTTGAACCTATTACAAGTGCAGAACTTACACTCATGGAGGACGTTAAGGCTGTACTTGTAGATGAAGAATACTTCCAAGTATACGACAACCTAGCTGTAATGACTTCTACAGTTGTAAACTCAGCCTTATATACAAACTACTGGTACCACGTATGGAAAACCTTGTCGTGGTCACCATTCTCAAATGCAGTTGTATTTGTTGATTCTACAGCTACGACTTCTCTACCAGCTAGCATTACATACAAAATCAAATCTATTAGTAAAACTGATAATGCTACAATTTATTCTATTAACCTTGTTACAAGTCCTTCTCTTGTTTCTACAGCTTACAAGCTTGTACAGACAGAGGACGCAACGGAAGATTTAGTATCTATCACACCTTATGGTTTGATTACGGTACCTGATGGTGTAGCATCAGTTGACCTTGTAGCAGTAAACGGAGACGCAACCTATAGTGGAGCTACTATTACAGTCGCTACAGCTGAAATTGACACTAGCTTAGTGCTTACAAAACAGTAAGTTGCCATGATATAAGTGTATACTCCTCGTATGGATAGCTCACCCCTTAGGGCTATCCATATTTTATTATATGGAGGTGATATAATGCATATACAACCAGAAACAGTAGTTGAATTATACAAGGGAATAGAGTGTGACGCAAATTACGAAAATACTTACTGGTTTAATTCAGTAAGCGAACAAAATAGTTTTTTCACTAATAAACAACACACCACTTTTCAGCACTTAACTTTTCAGAGATTATACAAGAACGTTGTTAGAATTAATGCTCACTTAGGTGACGTATACAACGTAAACTACATGCGTTTTCAAAATCCTACGTTCGGTGGGAAGTGGTTCTATGCATTTGTATTAAAGTGTGATTACGTAAATGCTGAAACTGTAGATGTTTACTATAAGATGGATGACATGCAAACATGGTTCCCTTATATTGACAAATCAGAAAAACAGTATATGTTACGTATGCATGACATACATGATTATATGTGTACAGACTCTAATCACAGAAACGATGTTAATACAGAAGACGAACCGGTTGACTGTAGTGATACTATGATATTAAGTAGTACTAAACTAGAAAGTTTAACTACAAACTTTAAACTTATACTAGGACACATGAAAAACGGTTTGACACCAGCTGACACAATTGAAACGGGTAGTTTTAACTGCTGTAAGTTCGAGGCATACAACTTTGACTTTGCAGGTATACAACAACTGTTAGACCAAGTAAACTCTTATGTAGCTAATGACAGTGTTTCTTCTATAATAGGATGTTGGATAGTACCGGCTGTGTTATATACTGCTGATTATCATGAAGAGTATTATTTCACACCTGATGCAAGTTTTGGAACTTATGTTCCTAAAAATAAAAAACTATTTACTTTCCCTTATACTTACATGATAGTGGATAGCGGTAGTGACAAAAAAGAGTACAGGTTTGAAAACTTTGAAAATTCAAGCTCAAATAACGCAAGCTTTATAGGTAGATTCCAATTTAATATGATAGGTAAGGTCACACTAAAACCTGAGGCTTTCATGTTCCCTGAAAACTACGAAAGTTGGAATGCAGCCGGACAGGCTGTTAACCGTGACTATGCTTGTAAAGGTGTTATGCTTACTGACTTTCCTATCGTAGCTCTTCCTATTGATAGTATCATGGCTACAATCGCACAACTAAACGCAACACAGTACACCACAGCGTGGGATATAGGTAAGAATGTTTCAAACGTACTAGGTTCTCTAGCTGGTGTAGGAACGGGGACCCCTGACACTAAAGAAGGAATTGATGGGTCACGTATTCCTACAGGTACTAGCAGTTCAACACCTAGTATACCTGGTATATCTCAGTTGTTTCAGGCTATTACCGGTTTGATGGATACAGCTGTAAATAAAATGCAAACTGTAAACAACGGCTTACGTAAATCAGGTGAAATGTTTGGTGTCAGTGCTAACAATGGTGTACTATTTTATAGTGGTAACAAGTCCTTCCACTTCTATCAAATAGGTTTATCACCTAGAAGTGCAAAAAGGATTGATGATTTCTTTTCTAAATATGGTTACGCACAAAACAAATCGTTCCCTTTGACAGATGTAACTCACCGTAGTGCATTCTGTTACGTTCAAACACAAAATGCTAACCTTAGTGGAAACGTACCAGCTGACTCACTTAACACAATAGAAAATGCACTTAACAAGGGAATATGGTTTTGGCATGATAAAAACCATGTTGGTCAATACGATATTACTAATAATATTGTTTAAAGGAGGGCTATACTAGTGAGTAAAAATAAGAGTATATTCTCTAATTTTAAGTCAACTTTAAGGTCAGGTGTAAAGTCAGAGTTCTTAGAGTCTGCTCTTGACGATGCTTTTATGTATAATTACTACTATGAAAGAATTGTAAACTTAGCTCTATCGTGCTTTGAGTGGGAAGGCTTTCCTGACAGTGTAGATACAAGGTATCTTGAATATCAATTATTCTATAATCCTCAAGTAACCTTTTTCAAAGAGGACGTTATAGGTGACTATCTTGTACTAAAGTGTGCAATGAATGGTGAACTTGACGTGTACGGTTATCCTACAGGGTGGACAGCAATAGGAGAAAACGGTTATAGTAAAGACCTTAAAAGTGACGAGTGTGTTATAATTTACAATGACTTGTTACATAGTTCTTGCTTGAATGCTTGTAGGATATACGCAACAAGGTTAGCATCTCTTGACAGAACCATTGATATTAACTTACAAGCTCAACGTACACCTATTCTTATTGCTTGTGATGAGAATGATAAACTAACAATGACTAATCTATATAAGCAATACGCAGGCGGTGAACCTGTAATTTATGGTTACAAAGCTTTACGTCCTGATAGTATCAGAGTATTAAAAACCGATGCACCTTTCCTTTGCGATAAACTAAACGATATGAAGTCTGTTTTATGGAATGAACTCTTAACCTATTTAGGTATTAGTAATGTAAACATTATTAAAAAGGAAAGACTTGTATCTGATGAAGTATTGCGTAATCAGGGTGGTACTGTATTCTCACGTTACTCAAGATTAGAAACAAGACAAATCGCTTGCGACCAAATCAACAAAATGTTTGGTTTGAATGTTAGTGTTAAATACCGTGAGAACATTGACAAAGACGTTAACAACCTAGCATCTGATTTTGCTGTACGTAAAGATGACGAGGAGGGTGAAACTAATGAGTAAATACACAACGGAAATAAGGTTTATATTAGAAAATGCTTATGGTTTACGTGACTCAGCCGACTATCCTTCAGTTGATAGTATAATAAGCTCTACAAGAGGTGCTATATTTGACTTTAACTATCCTATATTTGATAATAACTATAGGGCAACACTTGAAACTAAAATCTTAAAGCACTTCTATGTACGTGAAATAGGTCAGGAGACAGTTGGTTTATTTAAACTTTTCCTGAACCGTAAGATGAATGAGATAATGCCTTATTACAATCAACTATACTTGTCAGAACTTATAGAGTTTAACCCACTTTATACAGTAAATCTTACTAAAGATTCTCATGCTGATGACGTTACAGCAGAAACGGGTAACAGAACGTCAACAACTGACCAGGATACTACTTCAAGTGGTAGTGAGTCAGGTTCATCATCTTCAAACGGTAGTACTAGCTCAACAGGCCACAGCTCTAGTGACACAGAGTTTGGTCACTCAGCATCTGACAGAGTGATTTTCTCTGATACACCACAGAGTCAGTTAGAATATGTTGAGAACGGTACGTATGCTACTACAGCAACCTTTGAGGCACACTCTTATAATGACGGTACGCAATACACTGAAGACTCGACGGGTTCAGGAACGACACAGTCAAGTGGACAGTTTTCACGTCAAACAAGTGGTACAGGCTCACTTGACGAAACTCAGTCTACGAGGTATACTAATAGTAGGGATAACGACAACGATTATCTAGGTCATACTGTAGGCTATAGTGGACAGTCTGCAAGCAAGTCATTAATGGAATATAGAAAAACCTTTTTAAACATAGACATGATGATTATAGATGAATTAGAGTCGCTGTTCTTTGGTTTGTTCTAACACTTTTCTATAGGGAGGTGAAAAACAATTGCCATTCAGCTATGTTGATAAGTTAAAGTTTAGGAGTTACAAGGTCTTACCGTTAGTATACGACAACACTTTATCTTATTACGAAACACTTTGTAAGGTTGTCGACAAAATCAACGAAACTATACAAATGCTAAACGACTTTGAAGACGCCTACAATGACTTTGAACGTCGCTTTACTGTTCTTGAGTCAGAGTTTGCTACTATACTTCCGGACATACAGAATGCTTTGAACCAATGTGCTCAAATAAAGGCAGACTTTATAGTCTTAGAAGGTAAATTCGTTGAGCTTAGAAATGAAGTTGGTGCGTTGGCTAACCACGTTGACGTGGTTGAGAATAAGCTACGTGCTGAATACAAATCTGCTGATGACTTAGTTAAAGCATATGCTCTTGAACTTGACAGAGTACAGCAAGCTGATATTGAAAGTAAATATCAAGAACTAAAGCGAGATTTAAGAAGTGTACTTACTACTTATACTTCTCAAATTGAATCATTACACCAGATGATTCACAATTACTATAGTCAAATCACTATAGAATACACTGACGCAGACAAGGAGATTTTCAGACGTGCTTGCGAACATGATACTATGATAGTACAACAATTGATTCAGGCTCTACCTGACATCATTGAAGTACAAAATCCGGTTCGTGGCAAGGCTACTTCACTTGATCAGGCGTTAGAAGATATCTACACTAATCTTAGATACTTTGCAATTAAGGCGAAGGACTTTGACCGTTGGCAAGTAAAGGCTAGTGATTTTGACGCGTTACAAATATCCGCTATTGAGTTTGACACTAACGGTACTAGGGCAATCAGGGGATACTTCCCATGGGTTATTAACCCTTTTACTGGACATGAGATTCCACTAGATTCACTTGTACTATACTTGTGTACTCTACATATGCGTGATGCAATTACTGCTCGTGAGTTTGACAACCTTAATCTCACAGCACAGGAGTTTGATGACTTAGAGATTAGTGCAGAGGATTTTGACGTAAGTGCGTATAGAATACTCACAGGTAATGGTCATCAGACAGGACACCTTATAATTAGTCCATAGTAACTTTTAAATTACGTACAAATTTATTACATTCTTTATTTTATATTATATTATACTTGTATTTTATATTTAATTTCATCTTTCATTTTTATTTGTATTTTTAATTTAACTATATTTCGTTTTTGATGTTTCTAAAATTTTTACTATGTTGTTCTAAAATTTATCTTTCGAAGGGAGGATATATATGAGTCAAACAGGTACACCTACTGAATTTTTACAGTTAGGTATAACAGAACCGGACGATACTTTAAACGTGCTGGTAGACTTGAACGGTCAGTGGCGAAAGATTGACACAGGTGTTAAAAATGTTGATACAAAAGCCAACACCAACGCAAGTGGCATATCTGCACTTAACACAGCTGTTCAGGATAACACAGAGAATATTACTAATATTCTTGAAACTAATGTTAATCAGCAAACATCTATTGATACACTACAGGCAAAGGTGGCTACGTTAGAAGAAGACGACACTAGTTATGGTACACGAATCACAGCGGTTGAGGCTGGTGTACAGGAAAACAGTGAGTTGATTAACGATTTAGAGGTCGACCTTAGTGGTGTTAAGACTAGTGTTGGTACTGTACCTAGTGGAAGTAATCTTCAGGGAGAGGTTAATGGATTAGATACTAGGGTTACTGCTCTTGAGAATAGTGGCAGTGTTGCTGCGGTTGAGGCTAGGGTTACTACGTTGGAAACAGAGGTTGGTAGTGTGCCAGCTGGTGAGACAGTTCAGGGGCAGATTACTACACTCAATGGTCAGGTGAATAGTGGCAATATTCCTTTCAGGTTTAGTGTCGATGGAGGAGGTAATTATGGTTACCTCAAAGCTGATGACAGCTTCGTCCCTTTTAGGTCGGGTAGTCCTACGGCTATAGACGGATTTGATATTATCGAAATTCCTGGTTATACTTCTGATGATACTTGCAATTTCCAACCAAGTTTTATAAAATGTAATACACAAGTTACAACTTCACAATATTACAATAAAGTACTGTATTTACCTACCATGGAAATTGTTGATATACCAACAGGTCACACGTTCCCTGATGATGCAAATTTTATAACGGGTGAACTTGTTAGGTTAGGTGGTAATTATGAGTATTACTATTTCAATAGAAATGCTCACTCATTATCAGTTCTTCCTACTGCCCATGCTGTGTGTTGTGATTATAATTCTATAACGTACTATAATAAAGAAAGTGATGACCATTATACATTACACTATATAGATTTAGAAGATAATACTAACAACACATCATTATCTTTAACTTTTCCTAGTAACTTTTCACAGTCAACAACATCAGTAAGAACGGGTATGTTATTTGAAAATTACCAACCTGACAATACTGATTATA
>ERZ808043.124-NODE-124-length-13662-cov-5.981597_pt1 | contig 13662 bp, 11 predicted proteins | sample MGYA00380194_ERZ808043 | MGnify/ENA primary metagenome ERZ808043 (study PRJEB31490, sample SAMN06133370) | cow dung metagenome | isolation source: H3 | host: cow | place: China: Chengdu | collected 2015-05 ...
TATGCCTTCCGCTGATCCTGCCAACATCGGCGAACAGATCCATGTTCCTGATGCAGAAGGACAGGTTCTGGGCGCTGCTGTTGTTGCTGCAGCTGGAGCGGATATGGCACCTTCTGAACTCGGTGGCGATGCAGGCGATATTCCGCATCCCGTTGGCACGCTCCACGGTGAAGGCGTTCCCGCTGACGGTATGGAAGTACCGCAGACTGGATCCGGCTTTATGCCTGAGTTTGTTCCCAATCAGATTCCTGGCGACAACATAGCTGGAGCAGGGGAGATGTCTTCTGTTTCCGGCGGAGAGCATATCATTTCCGCACCTGCTGAGGGCGGTATGGAGATTCCCCAGACTGGTTCCGGATTTGTTCCCGAACTGGCTGGTCAGCAAGAAGTTAACTCCGGAATTGGTGGATCCGATGTGCCCGGGTTTATCCCTGGAGATCAGAGTATTCCTGCTGCCTCTGAAGGCGCAATGGAAGCTCCGGAATTTGGCGCTGCATTTGTTGGTGCCGGTTCCGATGGAAATATCATCGCATTCCCCGGTGGTACCGGAGATGTGGCAACACCTGCAGGTGACAGTGTCATCCCTGATGCCGCAAATGCTGGAACAGAAGTACCTCAGATTGGTGCTGCGTTCGTATCTGGCAGTGAGGTGCCCGGCGAGATGCCTGCCTTCACAGGCAGCGTAGCTGAAATGCCCGCTTCCTCTGAATTCGTTCCTGGCGGAACAGAAGGTGTTGATCAGATGCCTTATCAGGCACCTGGCTTTGTTGGCAGCGATGTCAGCGGCGCAGGTGTACATCCTGAAGCTGGTGTCATTCCCGGCAGTTCTGAATTGCCCGACTCTCATGATACCAGTGTTGATGCTCCGCAGGTTGGTGCAGGAATATCCGGTGGCTTCCATGATGCAGATCATGGAGCTGGCTACGATGCAGATTCCTTCCATGAAGAAAATCAGTATGGTGGACATTCCGTACATGGTGATGATTATCCCGGTTATTCCGGTGGATTCTCTCATGGCGGATATGCAGAAGCACCTCTCGTGGCAGCAACATTCCCCAGCGCCCAGGAAGGCACGATGCTCCGAACGGTTGGCGACGGTGTGATTGAAGCAAGCTCTCCCGACGGTGGAAACACCCTCTGGTACAACAGCGCTTACTATCAGGAACCCGATGCGCCCCATTCCGTTATGGAGGCAGCCAATGGCGTCCAGTGGTATGCCATGCAGCCGCAGGCTCACGCTCCTCAGTTTGAGTCTGGTGCAGAAGCAGCCCAGTACAATCAGGCAGCTTTCCAGAACTTCATGCCCGGTTATGAAGGCCAGGTTGCTCATGTGGACGGCACCCACCGTCTGGATGGACACTTTGAAGTTCGTAATGCTGATGGATCCGGCACCGCGTTCTACGATACCGCCCGGTATGCCGCTCCCCGCGGTGACTACCAGGTTCTGGAGGATGCACGTGGTGCCCAGTGGTATGCCATTCGCGGTGAGGCAGCAGTTGATCGGAAACCCGTATATGAAAACGGTCAGGCTGTCTACGATGATGGCAAGCTTCGCACTGTCAGTGTGGAAACTGTTCGATACAAGCAAACACCTGCCCGGTTTGCAGAGCCTCAGAAGCGCGGCGATATCGACCGCAAACCCCCAAGAAGAAAACAATAAGCCCGAAACGGCCATGGTTGTGATGATCACGATCATGGCCGTTTTTCATTCCCCAAGAAATACAGGAGGTGAATGCCATGGCAGAACCTACTAAGCAGCAGTTTGGAGATGGTCAGGACAATTTTGGTCAAGCCGCCGGACAAGCTGCAAAGGCTGCCAAGGAAGTTTCCAAACAGGCTGCAGCGCAAGCTGCGGCCAAAGGCGCAGAGGCAACAGCAAATGCTGCGGCGGCAACAGTTCAGGCTGGTGTCGAAGGCGGTAAGGCAGTTGCAGAAATCGCAGCAGGCACTGCCGCAGGTGGTCCCTGGGGTGCGATCATCTCTGCCGCATGGGCCATGCGCCATACCCTCTATAAGATACTGATTTGTGTGTGCCTGTTACTGACGATCTTGATCATTCTCATTGTTTCGCTTCCGAGCATCGTGACGGAAAGCGTCTTTGGTCTGAACGGCACGCAGCCGGATCCCAACGCCACATTGGAAAGCTCCTATTCGGAGATGTCTGATGTGGTATCAGAGGTCATTGATAACGCCTACGATCTTTCCCTGAACAGAGTTGAGGAGATCATTCTGGACGGAGGTTATGACTATGACCTGTCCATGGATGCCCTAATCAACCATGCGCAGTCTTCTGCAGGTTACGATGTCTGCTATATCTTGGCAGCTTACTCTGCATCCTTGCAACAGCAAGGTACCACTGTAGATGATATGGTTGCAAAGCTCAATGCTATAGCAAGCCGTATGTTCCCGGTTACTTATGAAGTTAAGACACAGGAACGGTTAGTACCTGTAACTTACTCCACCTATAAGTCCGTTACGGTTACTGTGGTGACCCGGATCGAAGCTGCGGGTATCGTCAACGGTATCCCCAGATACAACTACACCACCGAGAGGAAGACCTACTACCTCCCGGATGAGACCAAGGAATCGGAAGAAGAAATCACCGTCCCAGCCTATAAGGAAGTTACCGTGACCGTTCCGGTATATTCTGGTGGCCAGATTACTGGCACCCGCCGGGCTACCTATTATGAGTCTGACGGAACGGAAGTCCTTGAACCGACCACCGAGATCATTGAGTACGCAGAATGTACCATTCATCCCTTTGATAACACAGTGATCGCCGATGCTTTTGGGATCGATATGTCTGCCGAGTACCCGCAGTTCAAGCTGACCTACGGTGAAGTCATTCAGAATATGGCCAATGCCCTAAAGATGACCCTTTATGGAACTCTTGGTAACGGCACGGCGGTTCCCCTGACGGATGCGGAACTCATTGCCTTTGTCAACAGGCAGAATTGTAACGCAACCCGTAAGCACATTCTGACCACCGCACTTTCTCTGGTGGGTAAAGTCCCTTACTTCTGGGGTGGTAAGAGTGCTGCAGGTTGGAACGATGAGTGGAATACCCCGAAACTGGTCACCTCAGCAGGCTCCAGTTCCACGGGAACCATCCGACCCTTCGGTCTTGATTGCTCCGGCTTTACGGATTGGACCTACAAGACTGCGGTTGGCGTGAGCCTTCACGCAGGCACCTATGGCCAGTGGGACAATTCCTACGCCATTGATGAATCCGAGCTTCTGCCCGGCGATCTTGGCTTTCTGATGAACGACGGAGGCTCCGGTTGGAACCATGTCCTGATCTTTGCCGGATACGGTGAGGACGGAAGCCGCAAATGGGTCCACTCGGAAGGTGGTATCGGTGTCCATCTGAATACTCCCAGCTATGAAGGGCGGCTGTCCCTTCGCAGACCCAAGAATGTTGACTTTGACCAGGAGGTTGGAAGCTCTGCCTATGGTGAGCCGCTTTACTCCCTGCAGGTCAATGTGACCCATTACTGTGCCTGCACCAGATGCTGCGGTCCCAATGCCCAGGGCATTACGGCAAGCGGCAAGCGAGTGGCAGTCGGCATGGTCGCCATGTCCAGCCACTATCCCTTTGGAACTCAGATCATGATCAACGGCATCATGTACACCGTTGAGGATCGAGGCGGTTCCGGTATTGAAAACAATATTGGCCGGGTTGACATTTATGTCCCTGACCACAATGAAGCTTTGCGGATGGGTCGATATGATACCACCGCTTACATTTACAGAATAGGAAGGTAACACATATGTGTCTGCAGGAATATAGAATCCATCTCATCAACAATCAGGTTATCAACGCTGCCGAAGAACGCTTTGTCCCGGAGGACAAGCGGCTGCACAACCGTTTCCGGGCAAGTAAGCCGGATGATGTGCTGACTATCGGCACCGAAGAAACCAGCAGGGCCTTTATCCCTGTCAGAAACATTTTGTACATTTCCATGGGCAGCGAAGCAGATTGCTAACCGCCCGCATATCCCAAATTGAAAGGTGGTCTTAAAGTGATTGTTACCTATTACCGCATTCACTTCATGAACGGTGAAGTCCTGAATGTGTGCGAAGGCAGGGAAGATGAAGATTGCGCAGATCTGATCGATAGATTCTACGAAGCGCTGCCCGAAGGCGTTCTTCAGATCGGTCAGGAGGATATGCCTCAGTACTTCATTCCCGTAGATAACATTCTCTACATCTCCCGGATCCCGGAAGATTGTGCGGAGTAATCCGTTATGGAAGAAAAAGAATACAGTAATGTCTACGCGATCCCGGCGAACTATACCGATTCCGGAAAACTGCTCGGTGGCATGGTGGAAACGCGCAATGCCATCGAAGCAGTGTTCCTGATTGGCCTGGTTGGGTACCCGGAACTGATGTGGATTCCGGTGACGGCAACCATTAAGATCGTGATTATGACGGTAACCCTGCTGCCGCTGGGCGTGGTTGCTGTCATGGGAATCGATGGAGATTCCTTGCTCCAGTACCTGGGGCATATGATTGCCTTTTGGGCGAACCGGCGGAAATTGCATTTCAGGAGGATCGGATATAAGTATGACCCGAAGCAGCTCAAAAACCCGGGGCGCAAAGGCAAAAAGAAGAAAGCCCGAAAAGCTTGAGTTTGTCCAGCCTTTCCTCCCGGTCAAGGAGATCCGTAACGGCATCGTGGAGACTACGGATGGTCGTTACATCAAGATCCTTGAGATCGAACCCATCAACTTCATGCTCCGCTCTTCAGAGGAGCAATTCAACATTCTTTCGTCCTTTGCCAGCTGGCTGAAGATCTCTCCTATGAAGCTTCAGTTTAAGTCCATCACCCGGAAAGCAGACTCTGATAAGCATATCGCAATGCTGCGCCAAGAGATGGCCTCTGAAGATAATGAGCAGTGTAAAACCCTCAGTGAGGACTATATCCGGCTGATCAAGGATGTCGGCTCCAGAGAAGCGCTTACCCGGCGCTTCTTTTTGATTTATCAGTATGAGGCCATTGGCAGAAATGAGTCTGATGACTATTCCAAGATCTACTCCATGCTGATGACCGCAGAGCAGAATGCCAGAGCTTATTTCCTGCAGTGCGGCAACAACATCCTGCAGCCCAAGAATCCGGATCTGGCAACCGCTGAGATCCTTTACATGTTCTTCAACCGCAGATCCTGCGTAGACGAACCCTTTTCTGACCGGGCAAACCGTGTTGTTGTAGATGCCATGGCAGCCAAAAACCGCGTGATCGGCGTAGACCCTGTCCCGCATATTCCGATTTCCCATTTCATTGCCCCGAGAGGCCTGGATCTGACTCATCATAATTTCATCATTATGGACGGCAGATACTACTGTTTCCTGTTCATCAAGGCAAACGGATATCCCAATACCGTTCGGGGAGGCTGGATGTCGAGCCTCATCAATGCCGGTGAAGGCATCGATATCGATGTCCACTTGTCCCGCGAAAACCGGAGTAAGACCATCGATAAGGTTGCCCAACGGATCCGCCTGAACCGTACCAAGCTGAAGGGAATGCAGGATACCAGCACTGACTATGAGGAGCTGGCCAATTCCATTCAGTCCGGCTATTACATCAAGAACGGCATTGCCAATCACAATGAGGACCTTTTTTATATGTCGGTCTTCGTGACCATCTCTGCCAAGACCTATGAAGAGCTTCTCTGGCGGAAGCAGCAGATGATCGATATGCTCAAGTCCATGGATATGTACCTGAGTGAATGCCGGTTCCAGCAGGAGGAAGCATTGCGTTCTGTCATGCCGTTCCTCCAGGTCAGTCCGAAGCTTCTGAAGAAGAGCCAGAGAAATGTCCTTACCAGTGGCGCTGCTTCTACCTATATGTTCACCAGCTTTGAGATGTCCGATGACTCTGGCGTGCTGCTTGGCGTTAACCGGCATAATAACTCCCTTTGCATCGTTGACCTTTTCAATACGAAGATCAATAAGAATGCGAACCTGACTATGTGCGGTACATCCGGTGCCGGCAAGACCTTCACGCTGCAGCTTCTGGCTCTGCGTATGCGAATGCGCGGCATTCAGTGCTATATCATTGCCCCCATCAAGGGCCATGAGTTCAAGCGTGCCTGCAGCAAGATTGGCGGCGAGTTCATCAAAATCGCCCCCGGCTCTCCTCACTGCATCAATGTCATGGAGATCCGGCACACGATCAGCCCCGAGATGGAGCTGATTGATGAGGTCGACTATAACGACATGGACTCCATGCTGGCCCGGAAGATCCAGCAGCTGATGATCTTCTTCAGCCTGTTGATCCCCGATATGACCAACGAGGAAGAGCAGATGCTGGATGAGGCGCTGATCAAGACCTACAACGAGTTCGGTATCACGCATGATAACAACTCCCTGTACGCCGACAGCAGCGTTTTCCCGCCCAAGCTGAAGAAGATGCCTATCCTGGGTGACCTTCATAAGCACCTGCTGGAGAACCCCATGACGGCTCGTGTGGCAGCCATTGTCAGCCGGTTCGTTACCGGTTCCGCGCAAAGCTTCAACCGACAGACCAATGTGGACCTGACCAATAAGTACATTGTCCTGGACCTGTCTGAACTGAAGGGTAAGCTTCTTCCTGTGGGCATGATGATCGCCCTGGACTATGTCTGGGATAACATCAAGGCAGACCGCACCAAAAAGAAAGCCATTATGATCGATGAGATCTGGCAGCTGATCGGTGCTTCTTCCAATAAGATGGCCGCTGAGTTCTGTCTGGAAATCTTCAAGGTTATCCGTGGTTACGGCGGCGCTGCTATTGCGGCAACCCAGGACCTTTCAGACTTCTTCAGTTTGGATGACGGTAAGTATGGACGGGCCATCATCAATAACTCCAAGAATAAGATCATATTGAACCTGGAGCAGGATGAAGCCCAGTACGTCAAGGATGTCCTGAAGCTGACCCGTACCGAGGTTCGATCCATCACTCAGTTTGAGCGGGGAGAGGCCCTCATCCACAGCAACAACAATAAGGTACCGGTGGTCATTAAAGCATCCAAGCAGGAGCAGGAAATGATCACCACCGACCGGGCGGAGCTGGAGGCCATCCTCCGGAAACGCCAACAACAAAACATATAAAGGCCGTAAAACATATTACGGCCTTAAAACATATTAATTTGGAGGTGTAAATGACTATGCCTGAAGAAGAAAAGATGATTCTGCATTGGATTATGCAGTATGAAGTCATGACGATGGAACAGGCAATACAACTACTGCATCATAAGAACCGAAGCACGGCCCAGAAGGTCATTCGGGGCCTAAAAAAGCAGCACAAGATCAGCTATGTGAACGGTGGCGTATATATAGGCGCATATCCTTGCTCGAAGCCTGATCCCAAGGTCATCGATGCAATCTGGATTCTGATCCAGTATGCAGATGTGATCGAACATTATCAGCATCATCCCGCATCCTATCCGTCCCAGATCTATTTTCTCAAGGATGGATGTGGTTATGAGATTGTTGTCCTTAACGAAGGCGAGCAGTACTTGACCAGGCTGCTGCAGCCGGATGAAGGCTTAAAATACATCCTCGTGATTCCTAATGAGAACATGATTCCGTACATTGAACTTCCGGATGCTCCCTGTATGTTCGCAGTTATTCAAAGCGTACCTGGTGCAGCCCCGGAAGTAACTTTTTATACCAAAGGAGCTTAACCAATGAGAAAACCCAGAAACGAATTCCATGAAGCAGTTCAGAAGGGGCTGAAGTGTGCCGAAAAGCTTGTCTCTGACTTTGAAATTTTGAATTCCATGTGCGAGTCCGGCCAGGATATTGAAGCATTTCAGTATTCTTTCGGTGTTCACGGCAGGGTATGTAAACTCTTCAAAATCTCCAATTATCTGCCTGCCTTTACCGGCGATTCCGAAGCAGACAAGCTGGTAGAAGAAGTGCTTCGGGAGGAAATCCCCATTGATATCGGTTATACCAAGGAGGGGTGGTTCCTGATGCGGATGCCTTTGCTGCTTCCCAAGAAGGAAACGGGCAAGGGGGATGTGAAGCACCTCAGAGCAATCCTGGGTGCCTCCTTCAAGAAAGCCTTTGCTGCGGAACTTGATACGGTTAAGTTCAGGGAGTGTACGATCATCTACCGGCATGTGTACGATCAGGCCCGTCCGGAGCGTGCATGGAGAGATCACGATAACATCGAAATCAACTTTGTCACCGACATGGTTGCCATGTATGTGATGACGGATGATGCTCCTTACCTGTGCGAACACCACTACTGCAGCGCGGCAGGTACCACCGAGAGAACTGAGGTTTATGTAATTCCTCAGGCCGATATGACTGCGTGGCTGCAGCAGAGAGAAACGTTCCCGGATGAGGGGGTAAAGTTCGAGAGAATTTTGCTTCTGGATGGCAAAAACCATGTATAAAAGGGGCCGTTCAATTTCTAATTTTAATTGAACTGGGTGAGAAATCCGAAAAACCATTGGAACTCAAAGGGTTTTCGGATTTCGATCCCTCGGATTTCCCCCAACAGAGCAGTCAATGGCGGGTAATCTGCACACATGATTCTAGGAGGTTACATGATCATTATTAAGGACGGCAGTCACGCAAAACGAATCATAAAACTGCTGTTATGTACAGGTGAATTCCCATACCAATCACTCGGAATTCTAGGTGAGATTCATTCCGTCAAGCGTGCTGTTAAAAGGATGTCAGAGGTACATGAGGTAAAGACCGATTCCGAGAAAATTGAATTCTTCGGGAAGATCGTCAACATCAGCGGCAAAGGTCAGCTTAAAACGATTCGTCTGAATGCTTATGCTTTCGGACTGGTCAAATCTCTGTTTCCGGAGATGATGGAGCATTATCAGTACCATACCCGAAATCATCGATTCCGGGGTGACTCACTGAGTGTAGAACGAAACCATAGAGTTGCTGAAGCAATTGCCATGTGTCTCATGGCGGGTGTGGACCTGTTCTCTGATCGTGTTCCGGCATTGGAAACTGCATCAACGAATAGGAAAGAGTATATGGATCCTGTCTTTTATCATTGCAGGCAATTGAAGTCAATTGTCGTTGATGAGCTAAAGAAGAATCAGTATACCAGAATTGTCGGCTCCATCTTTTATGAGTCTGGATGCTACAGTATCTATAATGCGCGTGATTCCGTTATGATGCTGAGCGGTGAAGGAGAGAGTAAGACCAAAAGACATTTGGAATCAATTGCAAAGAAGAATACCTTCTGTGATTCGGTTGACAATGCACTCCTCTTTGGAAAGTCCTATGATGTTGCCGAAAGAACCTTGCTTGCTGTGGATTCGAATCCAAGAGAGAGTGAGGTTTTTGGGAATATCTATAAAGCTTATCACTTCATTCCTATGGACGCTTTCGGTGTCAAGCTTATCCAGCTGTTCACAACACCTTATTGGCGTGAAGAACTTATAGATCAATTATATGAGTCACATGAGGTACGGAAGGAAGTTGGCAACTTCCAATATGATGCAAAATCCGGAGACATGCATTATTTCTCTTTTTTGGATAGTGACCTCGTTAAACTCCGATCTGTCCGAAATCATATTCTGAAGGAAAAAGAGGACTTAACCGTTCTCTGCTTCAAGGAGCAGGAAGCTTTCCTGAGGTCCTATATGGGGCCGAGTGTCGAGATTAAGCTCTATGATATCGAAGAAATCATGGTCACATTGGAATGTGTGAGGAGGGAACCGCTATGAACGAAAAGTCCAGACGGGCAGGAATTATCATAGCTGCCATACTGGGTTCATTCGCTTTGCTGTATCTGGGAGGCCTTTTCGCGCAGCTAATGACGAACTATCAAATCTGGATGGATTCCGGTGGTATGTGGGGCGGAGCACAGATCGCTTCTCCAGACTGGAATCCTCTTGTTTGCTTTGTAAGGGCCTTCAGCTGGAATGGACTAAAGGGGATGGGCCTGCTCCTTGCAGCCATTGCAGGAATCTACCTGTATGTGAAATTCCATGACAAGTTCACTGGCGAGGTTCGGGATCCAAGAGGTTTCACAATCAGTAAAACAGGTACATATGGAACTGCAGGCTGGATGAGTGAGAAAGCTATGAAGGAAGTCCTGGAATTGACAACCCCTGCAAAAGCAGAAGGTAATATCCTCGGCGAACACAAGGGACAGCTGGTATGTCTTCCCAAGGATACCAGACTCAACCGGCATACAGCGATTTTTGGTGCCTCCGGTACCATGAAATCCAGAGCAGTAATCCGCAACGCCCTTTTCCAGGCGATCAAAAGAGGCGAGTCCGTAATCATTTCAGATCCCAAATCCGAAATGTACAATGATACCTCTCAATTATTCCGTAATAACGGTTACGAAGTCAAGGTGTTCAACCTGGTCGATCCGACCCGCTCTGATACCTGGAACTGCATGTCCGACATGGGCACCGATTCGCTGATGGCTCAGATGCTGACGAATATCATCATCGGCAATACAAACTCCGGAAAGAGTGACCACTTCTGGGACAACGGAGAGCTGAATCTGCTGAAAGCTCTCGTCCTGTATGTTGCACTGGACAGCAACAGAACTGAGGACCAGAAGAACTTAGCAGAAGTGTATCTTATGATTACCGATAAATCCGATAAGGACTATGCCGAGATTTATAAGGATTTGCCTAAGGATCATCCTGCCAGATCCTCGCTTAACCTATACATTCAGGCCAGCGAAACGGTCCGGCAAGGCATCAAGCAAGGCCTGGGCACCCGCTTGCAGGTTCTGCAAAACAAGGTTGTCACCAGACTCATTTCGGGTAATGAGATAGATCTGACAGCTCCAGGCAAACGCAAATGCGCCTATTATATTATCCTGAGTGACCAGGAAACATCTATGGCATTCCTGTCATCGCTGTTCTTTTCATTTATGTTCATCAAACTGACGCGGTTTGCAGACAATTCTCCCGGTGGTCATTGTCCAGTGCCGGTCAACCTGGTTCTCGATGAGTTCAATAATATCGGACGAATCGGAGGCGCACCTGACGGATCTGATTTCGCCAGATCTCTCAGTGTCATTCGATCCCGTGATATCCGAGTCATGATTGCAGTGCAGAGCTTGGGGCAGCTGCAGAACCGTTATCCCAATAATCTATGGGCGGAAATCATCGGCAACTGTGATATCCAGCTAATGCTCGGTTGTACAGATGATGTTACTGCCAATTACTTTTCTGCACGAAGCGGTGATCTCAGTATTCAGGTCGACTCCACCATGACCACCAAGCAGACAGTGGCTCTTGCCCAGGTAATACCACAATACCGAGAGACCCAGGGCCATGGCAGAAGAAAGCTGCTTACCCCGGATGAAGTGCTTCGGCTTCCACATAATGAAATGCTGGTCATTATCCGAGGTCAGAATATTCTGAAGCTTACGAAGTTCGACTACACCAGGCATCCAATGTCCAAGGAAATGATTCCCGTCAGCATTATGGATTACCAGCCTGTTGTTGTGTACAACCCTGTATTTACGCAGGCACCCGGCAGCCAAAATGAGCAGCCAGAGCGAACATCCAAAAGGCGCAATATCAAAAAGAATGATGCGCTTCGGGCGACAGCATCCGATATGGAAAAGTCTTCGAAGCCACCAACTGAATTCTAAAGGAGGAAAAGCATATGTCCGATAAGGAAGAAATCATCCAGGGCGGTGTTCCGCCTGAAGCAGCTGAGGCTCTGATCCCTGCAGATCCCGTGGATCAGAATAAGCCGCCTGATAATCAAGTCGCTCTCCAGACTGATTCTGGAGCAGGGGAGAGTCAAGGTTCTGATCCTACTCCAACCCAGAAGTTCACAAATATCCGTAACGAAGAGCGGATCATTTCCATTGACCGGCAGCGAAGCGTTGAAACCCAGGCTGACAAGCAGATGAGTGATTTGCTTGACCTGCTGGAGTCCCTTCGCAGTAAGAAGATCATGACCGGCAAGATCGCAGGTGTGGAGACCACCAGTTCCGGTATTCCCAGTGCGGTTCTTCAGTACGGTGAGTTCAAAGTTGTGATCCCGTGCTATGAGTGTGTGAATCCGCCTGCTGACTTTCGTGACCAGGAACCCAATACTGTCTACCAGTACATCCTGAGTAAGCACCTGGGTGCGGAGATCGATTTTGTCGTCAAGGGCATCGATCAGGAAGGAGAAGTAGTCGTTGCGAGCCGGAAGGAAGCAATGGCGATCCGCCGCCGTCAGTTCTACTTCGGTAAAGACCGGGACGGTAATAATCTCCTGTACGAAGGTGCCATTGCGGAAGCCCGTGTCGTGAGTGTTATCCGTGCAGGTATCTTCGTGGAACTCTTCGGCGTTCATACCTACATTCCGGTCAGCGAGCTGAGTTATCAGCGCATCCTGGATGCGGCAGCTTACTATCAGAATGGCCAGCGTGTTCTTGTAAAGATCATGAAGCTGGAAAGAAGTGATCCCAAAGATGTCCAGGTAACACTCTCCGTCAAGCATACCAAGAAAAATCCTTACGATACCGTCCATGAGCGGTTCACTGTTGGCAACCATTACATTGGTACGGTCACCATGGTGGACATCAATGGCATCTTCGTGGCACTGGACGGCGGCATCGATTGCCTTTGTCCGTTTCCCATTCGAGGCAGACCCTTGATTGGTTCCCGTGTCACAGTCAGAATCCATAGCATCTCTGATGAAACCCGCAGAGTCCGGGGCGACATCATTTACAGCTCCTATGTGCTCGGCTGAGAAAGTAGGCGAGGCAATTGTCCACTCTGGTAATTACTGAAACCGAAATCCAGCGCAGAAAGAAGCTTGCTGAGCAGGCCATGGAACTGATTAAGAGCTGCTTGCCCTGGGAATCCGAAGAACCCAATACCATCATGACATCCTACAAAGGATTCTATCTGCAGATCAGCATCTCGGATGTTCATCCGCTGATCGTATTCTGCTTTGTAAGAGCGATCCCGGAGAACAGTGAGTTCAGTCTGGAAAGAGTCAATGAAGTGAACCTTCTGGGTATCCTGGGATGTCACTGCATCAATCTGGAAGCTGGTTGTTACACCTATCGAACCGTGACCTGGCTCGAATCTGAGCTTTCCAGAGCACGACTGGTCGAGATTCTCGACCGTTGTATCGAGGACGCGGTAAAGGGTTACATCAATTTGTTATCCTGAACCGTTGCAATTTGAGAACCTGGCTCGTGTAATCTTGATAGATCACATGAGGAGGTAAAATCATGAAAAAGAAAATTTGCTTACTGCTTGTACTCACCATACTGATTCTCAGCGGCTGCCGGAATGCCGGGCCGGCCGGAGAAATCACAAGCACGCCCACCACATACCAGACCGATTCTGCAAATGAAGAATCCGGACCCGTCTTCACGGATCCTGAACAGGATTCCACTCATACAGAATCAGTTTCACAGACGGAAGGTTCGGATGAGACAAAGCCCGATCCGACGACGTCGACGCGTGAAGATCTGACTGACAATCAGAAAAAAGAAAATGGGTCTGGGAAGAATTCTGATGATCAGAACAAAACTTCCCAGACCGAACCCGTAAAACCCACCGACCCACCGGTCACGGATAATGATCAAACGCAGTCTTCCGAGACCGAACCCATCCAAACGCAGCCAAAAGAAACCGAGCCGCCTGCAACGACTCCGAAAGAAACTGTTCCTAAGGAAACGGAAGCTCCTGCAACGGAGCCTCCCGCTACCGAGGC
>ERZ808043.126-NODE-126-length-13425-cov-7.315703_pt1 | contig 13425 bp, 11 predicted proteins | sample MGYA00380194_ERZ808043 | MGnify/ENA primary metagenome ERZ808043 (study PRJEB31490, sample SAMN06133370) | cow dung metagenome | isolation source: H3 | host: cow | place: China: Chengdu | collected 2015-05 ...
TGTTAAAGAAGCAGCTTAAGGCTGTTTTTTTATTAAAAGATGTTATAATTTTAAAAGATAGGGAGTGTATTATGGTAGAAAATCAAAAGAAATTTAATATATATGTATTTATTTCCGGATTAACATTTTATTCTATAGTACTATTGTTTTTAAACCTACACTATTGTGGTAAGCCTATCAACTATACTATAAGAGAACAACTGAATGATATACTCCCACTAATTCTCCGATTTGTTATAATTATTTTGACGACAAGTTCTGTGGGGTATTTATTATCAGATTTTACTTTGATAGTAAAAATAATATTCTCAATTATAGCTGGTTCAACAATCGGAATAATTTTATTTTGGAAACAAAGATGCTTTCGTATAATCATAGCTCTCTCAAAAGAAATAATTGTAAATAAATGATACTGCATTCAACGTAAAATTATTTATACATAGCTTTTTAAAACAAAAGATTCTTATGGATTTAATATTACTAATAATTGCGATCATACTTTTACTCACTAGGAGGAGACTGGATTTGGTCATCGTAATAACGATGGCTCTCGGAACCAACATGTTCGTTTTTAACAAAATTTTTAGTAATTTTACATTTATTCCTAACATGACAGATGGGGCATTGATTCTTATACTTTTAATGTTCGTCCGTTATAAAAATAATAAAGTTGACTCAACTCCATACAAAGGAATACAAAAATTAGCAATCATATTTTTTGCATATCTTACATTCATCACACTCATTGATATAATTATCAATGGTACACCATTCTTGTCTGTACTAAAAACGTCTAGACACTGGTTGTGCTTATTTATAGTATTTATAATTCCTCAAATGCCTTATAATACCCTCTATAAAGCATTAACCGTGACATTCTATATTACATTGATAACTTCTTCAATAATAATTCTTGAATATTTTTTAGGAACAGAATATTTTACAACGACTATGGAAGAAAATGGCATAAAGCGTGGCGCACTACCTTCGTATTATGCACTATTTTATACTTTCTTAATTTTTACTGATTACTACAGATTCTCAAAAATAAAAAAGTATTTATATTTGGGAATATTAATTGCTTCGCAACTTGTATCGACAACTCGCTCAATATCATTGGCGATTGTGCTGGGTATTGCCGTATGTATTTGGTATTTATCAACGAACAAACTCAATTCATTTCTAAAACTAGGCGGACTATGTATTGCCATATATGTCGCCTCATTTGCCCTACCATCTCTACACGAACGATTCAATGAAGCTTTCGATGAAATTTCGGGAATGGAACAAAGTTCAAAGAATTTAGATGCAGAAGGAAATACCACATTTCGACTATACATGCTTGCCGAAAGATATCAATACCTGAAGACAAATCCTCAATACTATCTTTTAGGTATAGGTAATGTCATTGAACAGCATTTTCCAACAACCTTTATGATTGGCGGTTTCAACAAAGAGATGCAAAGACCGACTCAGCTTGATACAGGCGATATCAGTTGGGTACCATTAATATTACGTTTAGGAATGTTTGGACTTGTCTTATATTTATTTTTGATTTTTAAATTCATTTTTTTTAAAACATTTTCAAAAGATGACAAGTTATATATTGCTTTAAAAGCATATATATGGACGACCTTAATCATTTTATCTTTTTCTGGTTATAGACTAAGTAGAAGCGAGTATTGGATTATGCCTATGGTTTGCATAGTAATGATATGCCATACATACTTTTACCACAAGCAACAATCAATTAAATAAAAGATAATGAAAATAGTACACATTATATATTCATTCAACACAGGTGGATCCGAAACAATGTTGATTGATATTATGAACGAGCAGGCAAAGAGCGATAATGTTACATTGATAATCATCAATGATTCAAAGAGCGAAAGCCTGATAAAAGAGATAGACAAAAGAGTTAAGATAAAATATCTAAATAGAAAAGAGGGTTCTAAAAATGTTATACCATTCATTAAGTTAAATATATGGTTATTAAAAATACGGCCTAATGCGATACATGTTCACAATGAGTCAATATGCGGTGTTATACTTCATCATCTTTGCTCTAAACTTTTCTTGACAGTACACGCTCTATGTGTTTCGTTGAAATATGTTAGTCGGGCAAAATGTCTGTTTGCCATATCTGATGCAGTAAAGGATGATATATTAAGTAGGGGTAATTATAATGTTAAGGTAATACCTAATGGAATAAATCTGCAAAAGATTGGCAAGAAGTTTGAGATAGACCAATATACAGGCAAAGATTTTAGGATTGTACAGGTTGCCAGACTTGAGAGCAATACTAAGGGGCAAGACATTCTCATTGATGCAATTTCAATACTTAAATGCAGAGGATATAATAACGTTTATATTGACTTTATTGGTACGGGGGCTTCCGCAGAAGCATTGAAAAGTCAAGCAGAAGAAAAACTGGTTGCAGACAATATCAACTTTCTTGGACTACGTGACAGAGCATACATATATGAGCATTTGAAAGATTACGATATGATGTGCCACCCTGCACGCTACGAAGGTTTCGGACTTACTGTTGCCGAAGGTATGGCAGCTATGCTTCCTGTACTGGTGTCCGATGAGGGCGGGCCTTATGAAATAATAAATAAAGGCGAATTCGGTTACACTTTTAAGAAAGAAGACGTAACAGATTGTGCAGACAGAATAGAGTATATTGTTCATAATTATCAAGAGGCAAGAAACAAGGCGAGGGAGGCTTATGAGCATGTTAAAAAAAATTACTCTGTTGAGAGGATGGTAAAAGAGTACATTGACGCATATAAAAACTAAAGCTATGAAGATTGTACATATTGAATCAGGTCTTGGGAACCAGATGTTGAGCTATTGCGAATATCTAGTACTCAAGAAAATGAATCCAAATGATGATATTTATTTGGAGACAATTGTATATGATATCCCCGAATGTAACGACTATATATGCCAATGGAATGGTTACGAGCTTGAACGAATCTTTAGCGTAAGGACACCCAAGAATATAAAAAGTATTATTTCCGATGAATCTTGGGGTCAACTTATGCTGGAGATTCGTACATCTGAATTTTGGGTACATAACTGGAACTACCCTGTAGCATTTACTAAAGCATTCAATAAAATCGGTATTGACATTGAAAATATCCGTGGAGACTTTGATCCTGATAATAACATTATTACAGGACAACCCGAAAAGAAGAGTATTTGGCAAAAGCTACTGTCAACAAGGTTTGGATATACTATTAAAAGATATATCCAAAAATTCAAAGAAGATAAATATATCGCCAAATTTGACACCCGTGATAAGGTTTTCTACAAGTCGAACAAGAATATTTTCACAGGACAATGGTTGAGCCTAAAATATCGTGGTAATGACAGACATCTGATAGATGATGAAATAAGGTCTACGTTTAAATTTCCAGAATTCATGGACACCAAGAATATTGAAATGCAAAAATATCTTGAAGCTTGCAATTCTGTTGCCATCCACGCACGCCGTGGAGATATGTTGTCGGCTAATGGATGGTGTTACAGATACGGTTATTTCAAGCGCGCTGTCAAATATATTAAGAAGAATGTTACTAATCCTGTATTCGTATTTTTTACAAATACAGGAAGTATTGATTGGTGCAAGGAAAATGCAAAAATTTTTGGCTTGGATTTCAATAAAGATAAAGTTTTGTTTGTTGATTGGAACGTTGGAGAGAATAGCTACAGAGATATGCAACTTATGGGACACTGCAAACACGCAATAATAACCAATAGTTCATTTGGCTGGTGGGGCGCATATTTCATTACCAACCCAGACAAAATAACCATTTCGCCAAACATAGAGATTGACACAACACATCATTGTTGACACCTAATCTATACACATATGCTACAGATTATAATATTTTCATTCAATAGAGCACTTCAGCTTGACACCTTGATTACATCAATCATTAAGAAATGGCGGTCACCGCAATATAAGATTGATGTAATATACAACACTAACAACAGCGATTTTCAGAAAGGATATGACTTGCTTGTGGAAAAGTACAATGCGAACACAAATATTGTTTTCAATAAGGAAACAAGTATCAAGGATAAATATTCATTTAAAGAGTTGTTGAATATACGTAACTTCATCGCATATAATAAAAATAAAAGGAAGTTTAGAGCAAAATCAAATTTCCGTTCACTTTGCATTGATTTATTGGAAAGAGATAAAAGTGAGTTGGTAATGTTCCTGACTGATGATGCGATGTTTATCGAGGATGTCAATATTAATGTTGACATTCTTGATTGGATAAAAGAAACTCCCAGCAAGCGTCAGTTCTCCTTAAGAATAGGAGAGGGTATGAATAATCAAGGCAATCAGGCGAAAAAAGAGGGAGAGTACCTTTGTTGGGAATTTCATAAAAATCCAAGAAACACCAATTGGGGATACCCTTTCTCGGTTGATGCGCATATATACCACAAGAAACCTATAATAAAACTTTTCTCAAAGTATATTTTCTGCAATCCAAACACTTTGGAGGGTTTTATAAATGCTCAAGTATATCGTAATACGTATTTTGAGGAGGGAAAAGCCAACTTAAAATGTTGTCTATTGAGTTACCCAATTAATATGGTTCAGAATGTTGAAAATAACGAGACGTTAGGAGTTGATTGTAAGATGCTGAATGATATGCTTTTGAATGGATATACAATGAAATATCCAGTGCCTGATACATATGATACTTTCCAACAATATCCGACTCATTTGTATTTTGAAAAAGATGGTGAAATAACAAGAAAAGATATACAATAAATTGATTTATTATGAAATTTTCCATTATAACACCTGTTTACAATAGAGCCGACTGCATTGCACGTTGCATAGAAAGCGTAATCAATCAGAAAAAAGCTAATAATGGTTGGGAATGCGAACATGTCATTGTGAACGATGGTTCGAAGGACAGCACACATGAAATCATTAATGAATATTCCAATAAATTCTCTCATATTGTTTATGTAAACTTTGTTAATAACAAAGGAACAAATGCTGCACGTAATGCTGCAATCAAGGCTGCTACAGGTGATTTTTGCATAATACTTGATAGTGATGATTTCTTTGTTGAGAATGCATTGGATATAATCTATAGCACGATACAAAGTAAGCCATGTTTTAAACATTATTTGTTTACTCCAGATGATAGAAAGGACTTCTTTGACAACAATGAACAGTTGAGAAAGGAACAGATTATCACATTCAAGGATTTTCTATCACAAAAATATATCGGAGATTTTATACACGTTATTCAAAGAGATATTATGCAAAAATATCCCTTTGATGAATCGTTGAGAATATATGAGGGGGTGTTCTTTCTAAAGTTCTATAGAGAAGCACAAAACATATGTTTTACAAACTTCGTTGTTACAATAAGGGAAAGAGGACGTGAAGATAGTGTTACAAAGGAATACATAAAAACTAATAAAAAGATTATTTCAAACTCTATAAAAGCTATAAAGGCACAGATTGAATGGTACAAGGAAGAGTATATTAAATACAATCTTAACCATCAGCTTCAAAAATTGTATATACAATTATTAGATAATTATCTTCTGATTGGCAATTACTCTGATTCTAAAGAGTTAATAGAGTATTTACATCATGAAAGATATATCATTCCAATCTGTTACAAGGTAATATATTCCTTACGTTTGAGCCGAATTTATAGATTAATGTTATGCGTCTATTTTAAGATTAAATACGACGTAATAAAGAGAAAGGTAAAATAGAATAGAACAAACATTCGTGATATAATACCATAAAAATGAAAGTTATCATAACTTCTCCCTCTCTTAACCCCGAAGAAAACGTCAGTGGCATTTCTTCGGTAACACAGTTCATCATCTCTAATAACAAAGAGGTTGAATACATCCATTTTGAGGTTGGGAAAAGGGATACGGAGAGTGGTGGTACACTGAATCGCTTACAACGCATTTGGCACAATAGGTTGGGATGGAAGCGATTGCTTCATCTGCATCCAGATGCGGTGATTCATTATAACATGCCATTGATGGGAGCTGCGGTTATTCGTGACTATATGTTGTTGCAAGTCGCTCACAAACTTGGTAATCCAATAGTTCTGCATGTGCATGGGGGCAATTATATGAAGAATCGTCAGCGGCCATGGCTTATTCAAAGGTTGATTGAAACGGTTTTTAGTTGGGCTAAGCATATTATCGTATTAAGTGAGGAAGAAAAGCAAATAGTGGACGAGGATTTCAATGTTGATAATGTACATTCACTGCCCAATTGTATTGATTTGACTGAAACACGTGACTATAAACGTAAATTTGAAGCAGAGCATCCTTTATCTATTCTTTATCTCGGTCGTATTGAAAAGAATAAAGGAATAGACTATATTTTAGAAGCAGCAAAAAAACTTAAGGCCGATAAAGTGCCCTTTACCTTGCACTTTGCAGGCAAGGAAGAAACACAGGACGAATATATTCCACAGTTTAAATCCGACCTGGGTGAATCATTCATTTATCATGGAGTGGTCTTTGGTAAAATGAAGTATGATCTGTTGAAGCAGTGCGATGTGTTCTTGTTGCCCAGTTTTTATGAAGGCCTGCCAATGTCTTTGTTGGAGACAATGAGCTATGGCATGGTACCCGTTGTTACTCCAGTGGGATCTATTCCCACAGTGGTTTCAGACAAAGTAAACGGTCTATATGTAGGAGTAAAAAATACCGATGATATAGTTTCATCAATCCACCACTTATGTACAGATAAAGCTTTATTAAGTAGGTTGTCACTAGAAGCACAGAACACGATTGTTTCACTTTTTGATGATAAGGTCTATATTGCCAAACTGAATTCATTGTATAGCAATTGAATATTTATAATAATCTGCAGATAATCAAACCTCGTTTCTGGCCTATAGTACATGGTGGATATATATAATAAGGAATTATCTGAACAAACATACTAATGGCAAGAGAAGGAGTACTTCTCCTTGTAGATATATAACAGTTTACATTAGTAAATATGGTTTTGCCTTCTAAGCAGCAAATACAAAATCTGCCTACCTTATTGGACATCGTCCAGATGTATCATAAAGAGATACAAGACCATGTAAAGACGGGCTTGTGGAATGGTATATATGCAGGGGGTAAGGATGTTGCATGGAATTTGCCATCAGGTGAATTCTGCAATAATGCAGATGAGGATAAATTTATTGTTGTACAAACACAAAATAAACGCCATACATTAAAACCAAACCTTAAATACAGTCCTTTTATCTTTCGAGGACAAAACAAGAATTATCCAATGATACTGTCATCATTCGGACGTGATGATTATGATATTTTGGGTAATCCCATTGATAGACGTATTGCCCACGCAAAGCATCTTGTAGCAAACTTAAAGGCGGAAGAATTTATAGACTTGCTGAAGCGTCACCCATTGTTTATGATGCTGGATCGTGGAATCATCTTGGCACCAGAGAAGGAACCGATTTTCATAAATATGAATTATTATGGTTTGGCTCAACATTATGGATTTAAGACCGGGGTAATGGATTTTACCAGCGATATCAATGTGGCTGCATTCTTTGCTTGTACAAAAAGTGTCGGATTTGACAAATATGAACCTATAACAGATACTCTGGAGTATCCTTATGGAGTGATATATGTACATGAGATAAATCCGATGTTTACGTTTAAAGGAGTCGGTTTCTCTACAATTGGATTACAATTATATCCCAGAAGTGGATCACAAAAGGGGTTGCTATATAATGAGGTAAAAACAAGCTGGCCAATAAAGAATTTAATAACAAGAGTTCACTATTTTAGACATGACCCGATGGTTTCCCTATATTTCCACAAGAAATTTAGTACTAAACTATTTCCAGCAGATGGAATATCCAAATATGCTAAGGAAATCTTAGATAGTACGGAAGTTCCTGGAAATGTTTTTGCTCATAACCTGTATATTAATCAAGATAATTTTGAAAACAATATCGCAGAATTAGAATCGCAAGGTTTGTCTGTTAATTGGAACAAACAAAGATATTTTAGTCAAGAGCTTCTGAATGGTCTAGATTCTGATTTGAAGAATGGATTATGGGAAGAATTTTGCAAGCAAATATATTTTGCAGATGACATTAAAGGGAAGGCTATGCATGAGTCGTTGCTATCTTTGCCCAATAATCCAGCATATGCCCATTATTTTAAAATAGGGGAATATAATAGGATTATGTACTGTGATTATCTGGATCATAGACGAGCAAATATTAATAAGAACAAATCTACAGTACATGGTGGATATATATAATAAGGTATTGTCTGAACAAACATACTGATGAATGGGAGAAGAGGGAGAGGTTTTTGGAACGTTTAACGTTGATGGTTTAATGTTGAACGTTTAAAGTGACGATACCATACCATTAGCTTTAACCCTTATAGGTGTGATACAATTGAATTTTAAATAGAAAAGTTTCTAATATTTTGAGTTATCATATATTTTTTGTATTTTTGCATCAAATTGGTTAAACTTGAATTCATCATATTCCTGCTGTTTAAACCAATGTAAAGTGTAAAACTATGGGATTAAAGAAATATTCGATTAGTTATGATTTGCGCCAGCCTGGACGCAGCTATACAGACTTGTATGATGCAATCAAGAAGTGTGATACTAACTGCCAACATCCATTAGAGTCTAATTGGTATATACGTTCCAGTCTCTCAGCTCAAGAGATATATTCTTCTTTACGTCCTCATATTGATGACAATGACTTACTTTTTGTCGTAGAGATCAATTCAAACAATCAGCAAGGATGGATGTTACGTACTTTTTGGGATTGGATAAAAGAAAAATGATATGATTACCAAACTTAGAATCCAAAATTTCAAATGTTTTGAGGAAGAGCGTGAGATTATCTTCTCACGTTTTAATATTTTATACGGTAAAAACGGACGAGGTAAGTCGACCGTGACACAATCGTTATTGTTGCTGAGCCAAAATGTTAAGAAAAAAGATACCTTGACAAATGATGTGTCACTTAAAGGAGAACTTATAGATTTAGGAAATTATACGGATGTCCTAAATCGTTATACAAAATCCAATCAGATTAACATCGGTATATCTACTGATGTTGATTTAGAACTCATTCTTTCATATGGTAAGTCAAAGTTAGGACCGACCATGTTGCATATGGAAGATTCGTGGCATGGTGACACCAGACTTGTTTCTAGTGTAGGTACTGATGGACAGGATTCTATGGACACAAAGAACTCTGGACCGATGTCAGGAATCAAAGCTTTGGAAACATTCAGACAACTGAAGTATGTGTCGGCCAATAGAAGAGGGCCTACAAACTACGAGGAGAGACAAGATGATTTTTATTATGATGACATTGGTGTTAACGGTGAAAGACTGATAAATTCCTTAGCTAAGAAAAGCCCAGAATTCATAGAGAAATTACAGGAGGCTTTATCATACATACTTTCTGGCGCCACAATAAATATAAACAACGAGGAGAATAGTGATAATATAGAATTATTGCTTGATTCTATGGATGATTCGTTGGGATTTAAACCAACAAATGTAGGATATGGGTACAGCTGTGTTCTGCCAATCATATTTCAATTACTTACAGCAAATGAAGGTTGTTCTGTTATTATAGAAAATCCCGAAGCGCATCTTTATCCTGGCGCACAATCACGATTGGTTGAATGGATGGTGGCAGTAGCAACAGGAAAGAAATTACAGATTATTATAGAAACCCATAGTGATCACATTATAAATGGTTTAAGGATTGCTGTAAAAAAACGCTACATTAGTAGGAACGAAGTTTCGATACAATTTTTTGATAGGAAAGAATCAATGCACTCTCCTGATGTATTGCCTATTAGAATTGATGATAATGGCACATTGAGCGAAAATCCAACGGATTTTATGGATGAATGGACAAAACAGATGTTGGATTTGTTATGAAAAAGGATATTTGTTTTCATGAATTATCTGTACCTTATCCTGTTGTTCACAACGAGGATGTGGATTCGTTGATACAAAAATATGCAGATACGATAAAAGAGGCAAATAACCAAGGCTTCAATAAGGTAAGATATGAAAATGGTGTGGATTATATTATGTTGAGGGATGATTATTCCTTAGCTCAATATCTGTACGAAAATTCAACGAAGCAATCTGTTAAGGTATTATTAGCTACTCAGACCAAGCCTTACATTCCTGAGGATAGTCCAATGGAAGAGACTTATGTGGCGAATCAGTATTATATTAAGTTTAAAGACGAAGAAATTCATGCAGAAGGTTTAATTGTGGCGGCATTGTCAGAAAGTATGGCAGTTGGCATGGAGAATAGCGAGTGGGGAAAGTCTTGTTATGAGGTGTATGAGAAAAGACCGTCGACAAATGTTTTAAGGAAATTGAATGTACTATATGCATATAATTCTGATTTTTTTGCTAACCAATGTTTTTTAGACTGGGCAAATGAGAATCTGCCACCGGAGATTGTTGACTGTAGAATACCGCCCATGAATAAGAAAATTCAATTGCCTCAACATCACGGAATGGATGTTTTGTATAAATTGGCGAAAAGATTGGTTCGCAAGCCATATGTAAAGGAAATTCCAAATTCTATAGACCGGGATTCGAAAGAGAAGAATTTCATTAGTGGAATTAATGGGAATATTATATACATAACTTTAGTTGGTGAAGGGGGATTTGGCTTGGCTGTTTCTACTACTGCGCGAAACGAGCGTGAAAGTCGCTATATAGCAAAGCTGATTGAAAAGGAATTCCAGTAATTAGTACTAACTGCAAACGCTTGACGAAGAGTCTGAAGTTATCCTTATTATTTGTAGCATAGCTAATATTCGTAAACGTCCAATTTTCGCATATCTGACATATCTGTAATGTTATTCGCAGTTTTTCCCCTATAAAATACGATGATTGAAATCAGCAAGCTCCAAGGATACTCAGTATTGGAGTACCTCGAAGCATTTTTTACAGCCATTATAAAAGGTCGGACTGATTACGAAAACCTAATGCCAGCAACTATAGATATTAGCAAAACGAAATAAAAAACCTTAAAATTTAACCAACTGATTTAGCGAATTACCATTTAAAGGTGATCTAAAGCATCTTTAAAAGGTGGTATGCTATAATTGGACGTTTACTGAATTCATTGTATGGCAATTGAATATTTATAATAATCTGCAGTAATCAAACCTCGTTTCTGGCCTATAGCAGATGGTGGATATATATAATAAGGTATTATCTGAACAAACACACTAATGAATGGGAGAAGAGGGAGAGGTTTTTGGAACGTTTAACGTTGAAGGTTATTTCTTATCAACGTGATTATACTGATTCACACGGAGGGATTAGATTCTTACGGATGCTTTAGTCGCACACAGAATACACGGAAGGCACAGAAATTCACTGATTTATTATAGATTCCTATGCCTGATATTTAATAGTATCACTCAAACAGGTTTGGATGATGCTATTGTCTATCATCCTTTAAGACATGTCTTCGCAACGATGTTGCAGGAATCTAATCTGTACACGAAATTCAGTCTAAGGTCTTGTTTAAAATCTTGTTGATATTAAACTATGTCTACGTTAATCGTTAAACTATCAACGTTAAACGTTCCCAAGGTCTGTTTAAGTTCTAGTTTAAAGTCTTGTTGATCGCACATCCGCTAACCTCTAACCAATAACCGTTATTTAGTTTTTATTTTATTTAAGTGGATAAATGTGATGTTGTTTGCACAAATCCGAAAATATCATGATTTTTTTGGAATGGATTCCGAAAATGTCGTGACTTTTTGGGAATTGGGGTGCAATGGCATCTTTATAAATAAATAGTTTTTAGAGTGTTTTTAAGGATTCAGGAGTCGGTACACGAACCGACTCCTTTTCTGCTTTATTCATATAGTTATTGTTTAATAATATATGGAACAGTATTTCAATATTAGATACGAGTTCGATAAGGCTGAGGTGCACAGCAGTATAGCTCAGCATGTGAAGGAAGGGAAGCCTGGATATATCTGTGTGGCGGATGGCGTAGTGCTGAATGTGGCACAGAGGGACAAGGCTTACATGAAGGTGATGCAGGAGAGCATATTTGCCATTTGCGATAGCAGCTGGGTGCCGATGTACGTGAAGTGGATATATGGCCGTCAGAGGGCACAGTACTGCGGGGCAATGATATTTGAGGATATCGTGAAGCAACGCAAATATCGTATGGCTTTCCTGGGTACAAATACAAAGACGCTGGAGGCGCTTCGCAATAACATTGCTGAGCAGTGGAACGGGGATGTGAAGGACATGCTGTTCTACGAACTGCCTTACTGCCATGTGCATGAGTTTGACTATCCTGCCATAGCAAAGATGCTGGAGGAAGATGGGACTGAGATTATCTGGGTGGCGCTGGGTGCTCCAAAGCAGGAGGTGTTCATGAACCGTTTGAACCAGTATCTGAAGAGTGGTGTGCAGATTGCTGTGGGGGCTGTGTTCAACTTCTTCAGCGGTTTCGATGAGAAGCGTGCTCCGCATTGGATAACAAAGCACCACATGGAGTTCCTGTACCGTATATGGCAGAGTCCGAAGAAGCAGCTGAAGCGTTGTGGATGGATTCTGGTGATGTTGCCGAAGATGTTCTGGGAGGAGATAAGGAGAAAAGGGAATAATGTTGATGGTTTAATGTTGAACGTTTAACGTTAAAAAAAATCGTTTTATCAACACGATTGCACTGATTTACACGGATGGACAATTATATCGCACACATAAATACGCAGAGAGCACAGAGGATTAGAGATTTGGGATTCGTTTTCCTTGGAATAACTCAAACGGGTTTGGATTCTTCCAAGGGAAACTAATCAAGGGACGTTGTCCCGGTGCTATGCACCTTAAAATCTCTAATCAGATAGAAATACGTTTAAAGTTGAACGTTGACTGCTTTAGCTTGATGAACGTAGGCGAGTAACGTGACATGTCTTCGCAACTTTGTTGCTGGATTAAATTGAGATCAAGTTCTGTTTAAAGTTTTATTTCGGTTCTGTTGATATTAGATTATGTCTCCGTTAAACCATCAACGTTAAACGTTCCAAAGGTCTTGCTTAGGTTCTTGTTGAATCTGTTGATTTTATTGTTGATCGCTCATCCGCTAACCTCTAACCAATAACCGTTATATAGTTCTTGTTGATAGTATAAATCAGAAGTATCTACTAAGGATTATTTGGCTCACCTTTTATTGTTTTTAAAGAAAAAAATATAACTTTGTAGCTGAATACAGAAAATAAGCAAGGTTATGAAGTTCCCTATAGGCATACAGCGGTTTGAGAAATTATGTGAAGAGGATTGGGTTTATGTGGACAAGACTGTGCATATATACAATCTGGTTCAGGGAGGCA
>ERZ808043.127-NODE-127-length-13339-cov-5.061755_pt1 | contig 13339 bp, 10 predicted proteins | sample MGYA00380194_ERZ808043 | MGnify/ENA primary metagenome ERZ808043 (study PRJEB31490, sample SAMN06133370) | cow dung metagenome | isolation source: H3 | host: cow | place: China: Chengdu | collected 2015-05 ...
CCAGTTATTCGGTACACAGATAAAAAAGGAAGACACAAGCGTATCTTCCTTTTTTATGGAGCTACTGGCCGGACTTGAACCGGCGACCTATTGTCTTCCCCCAAAAATGCTTTCATTTTTGGGGACCCATTCTTTTAATCAGCAGGTCAATGACGGTTCAAAAAGATAAAAAAAACAAAACGGTCAGTTTACCAACCGTTTTGTTTTGGAGCTACTGGCCGGACTTGAACCGGCGACCTGCTGATTACGAATCAGCTGCTCTACCGACTGAGCCACAGTAGCATTTATTTCACTCTCCCAACGACAGCTTATTCATTATACTCAATCAAAAAGAAAAAAGCAAGCGTTTTTTCGCCCTTTTTAAAAAAAATTCTACTTTGTTGAAAAAATTTATTTTCAAAGGGAAAAATTCTTGCTTAAATTTGCGTATGCAACGCTTAATTCACACAATATATACCGAAGATCTTTTGCATAAATGATCCCCGCCGTTGCTTCCAACAAACGCTTTTCAGCGTTTTCACACACTTTCTTATACCCCGTAACCGTTTCGGCGTATGCCTTACCCAAAAAAGCAAATTGCCTTGAAAGCGTTTGCAGTATCCGTTTGCTCGATTCCTGTGTTGCACCGCGCTCTAATCTTTTCGTTTCGCCGTTTAGCACTTGCATACACCCGTATAAGCTTTCAAACGCGCCCGTAATTAACTTGGCTTCCTTTTTTTGCTTTGGTGTTTTTAAATATAGCGGCGAGCTTGTTACGGTTACAATCTCCGCACTCTCCCCTATTTTCGCAACGGAGCTTTGCGCGGTATGGCTTTCTTCTTCTGAAAAGTAGACGGAATAGGCGGCGTATTCGCCGTTTTTGTAACTCAAAGAATATCCTGCGCCGCCTTGAAGTCCTATCATCTGCGTGCTTACTTCAACAGATTCATAATCGGATACGAGAAAATAGAAATTCCTTTCCGTTCCCGCCACTTGCGCGCTTTCCAACGTTTTTGCATAAAACAAAGCGGAAAAGGTGAATGACACCGAAAGTACACCCGCTACCATTCCCGCTATCTTTTTCCATTTCATCAAAAACGCCGACATACTGTATCGTATGCGGCGCTCTGTTTTAATTATTCCATATAAGGCACAAATTTGCCTGTTTGTAACGTCTTTTTCACGTCGATTAGTCTTTGGTTGGCAGAACCGCGAAATTTAAGACGTATATCTTTAAGCTCTTCCACAAAGGGACCGTCTACAAGTACGTCGAAAAGCGAGATAAGCTCTTTTGTATAAGCGGTATTTTTTTGCTTTTCTTTAATTTCGCCTGTATTTTCGTCGAAGATAAAGCCCGTATAACACCAAATCGTTTTATCGGGATAGCGCTTCTTCACTTCCTTTATAAACGGATACAAGGCTTCTTGGTTTTGCGGTTCGAGCGGTTCGCCGCCAAGGAGCGACAAACCCGCGATATAACCTTCTCCAAGCTCTTTCAAGAGTTTTTCTATCACCGCCGCGTCAAACGGTTCGCCATAGGAAAAATCCCAAGCGATTTCGTTAAAGCAATTTTTACAACGGTGCGTACAACCTGATACGAATAAGGAAATGCGCACTCCCTCGCCGTTGGCTATATCCGTCCATTTAATCGTTGCGTAGTTCATATCGTACCCTCGTTTTTAAAGGTGAAGAACACGATCCTTGATCTCTTGCGTTCTGCCTTGATTCCAATACTGCGTTCCGATATAGCCGCACGTACGGCGAGCAACGTTCATTTTCGCTTGATCTTGGTTCTTACAGCAAGGACATTCCCAAATGAGCTTGCCCGATTCGTCTGTTTGAATTTGAATTTCGCCGTCGTAGCCGCAAACTTGGCAATAATCGCTCTTGGTGTTGAGTTCGGCGTACATAATATTTTCGTAAATAAATTTCATAACCGAAAGCACTGCGGGGATATTGTTTTGCATATTCGGAACTTCCACGTAGCTAATCGCACCACCTGGCGAAAGTTGTTGGAACTCACTTTCAAATTTAAGCTTCGTAAATGCGTCAATCGGCTCGGATACGTGCACGTGATAACTATTCGTAATATAATTTTTATCCGTAACCCCGGGGATCACGCCGAAACGCTTTTGTAAGCATTTGGAGAATTTATAGGTCGTGCTTTCCAGCGGCGTGCCGTAAAGAGAGAAATCGATATTTTCTTTCGCTTTCCATTCTTTGCATCTGTCGTTCATATGTTGCATTACCGCAAGCGCAAACGGTTTCGCTTCTTCGTCGGTATGCGATTTTCCCGTCATGTGTTTTACGCATTCGTAAAGCCCTGCATAACCGAGCGAAATCGTTGAATAGCCACCGAACAAAAGCTTATCAATCGTTTCCCCTTTTTCCAAACGAGCCAAAGCACCGTATTGCCAAAGGATGGGCGCGGCGTCGGAAAGCGTACCCATTAAACGGTTATGACGATACATAAGCGCGCGGTAGCAAAGTTCCAAACGCTCGTCAAAGATCTCCCAGAACTTCGTTTCGTCCCGTCCTGACGAGAGCGCAACGTCTACAAGGTTAATGGTCACGACGCCTTGATTGAATCTACCGTAATATTTGGGTTTTCCGTTTTCATCTACGTAGGGCGTGAGAAAGCTTCTGCAACCCATACACGTATAACAATGCCCTTCGCCGTTTTTATCTACCTTATATTCGAGCATTTTCTTTTCGGAAATATAATCAGGCACCATACGCTTTGCAGTACATTTTGCCGCAAGCTCGGTGAGATACCAATATTTCTGATCTTCCGAAATATTATCCGGCTCTAACACATAAATAAGCTTGGGGAATGCGGGCGTAATCCAAACTCCCGATTCGTTCTTTACGCCTTTAATACGTTGTTTGAGCGTTTCTTCGATAATCAAAGCAAGATCGGCTTTTTCCTGTTCGCTCCGCGCTTCGTTTAGATACATAAACACCGTAACGAAAGGCGCTTGTCCGTTCGTTGTAAGCAGCGTTACCACTTGATATTGAATGGTTTGAATACCCCTTCTAATTTCGTCGCGTAAACGTTTTTCGGCGATCTCCATAATCTGCTCTTCCGTTATTTTTAAACCCGAAAGCTCTTCCGCTACTTCTTTTCTAATCTTTATACGGCTAATATTGACAAAGGGAGCAAGATGCGTTAAAGAAATACTCTGTCCGCCGTATTGATTGGAAGCGACTTGCGCGATAATTTGCGTGGCAATATTACAAGCCGTGGAAAAACTGTGCGGTTTTTCAATAAGCGTACCCGAAATCACCGTGCCGTTTTGTAACATATCTTCCAAGTTCACAAGGTCGCAATTGTGCATATGTTGCGCAAAATAATCAGCGTCGTGAAAATGGATTAAACCTTGATCGTGTGCCGCGACAATATCGTCCGGCAATAAAATACGGCGCGTAAGGTCTTTCGAAACTTCGCCTGCCATGTAATCGCGTTGTACGCTATTAACCGTGGGATTTTTATTGGAATTTTCCTGCTTGACTTCTTCGTTATTACATTCGATAAGCGTCAAGATCTGCGCATCCGTCGTGTTCGATTTACGCACGAGCGCACGGCTATAGCGATAGGTAATATATTTACGCGCCAAAACAAACGCTTTCATGTCCATCAAGCGGTTTTCGACCATGTCTTGCACTTCTTCAACGTGTGCAGAACGCCCCATTTTAAGACATTCTTCTTCTACTGCGCCCGCAATCCCTACGATCTCCATTTCAGAAATGCGCGCTGATTCTACGACTTCTTTATTCGCTTTGCGAACCGCCGCAACGATTTTCTCCTTGTCAAATACTACTTCCTGTCCGCTTCTCTTAATAATTTTCATTCCGTTTCTCCTCCTTGCAAACGCTTCCTTTCCCCCGAAAGGCTCGTTTTTTTCTTTTGTACATACACAATATCTTGCGTTCGTTTTATTCTTTCTAATACAATATATTGTATCTTTTATTTTTCCGTGCTTTAATATTATACCACATCTTGTGGTAAAGTCAAGCAACTGAACACAAAATGTGGTATAGAAAAAACTTATAGGAGAATTTTAATAAAAAATCAAAACCCCTTGATTTTTCGGGTCAAAAGATTTTTTAGAGTTTTTTAGGTATTTGAAAATAAAATAGTTTTATATTTTTGCGCGGATTTTACTTAAAAAATCGCCATAATTCTCACAATCTTCAAGTGTTTTGCGCAGAGATTCTTCGCCGCGCGTCGGTAAAAATTCCCGACTCACCTGTTGATAGACGCACTCTGCTTTGTCCCCTACGGAAAATCCACCCGTTCGAGTGAATGATTTTTGCAAATCAATGGCGGGATATACGCCCTTAGTGGCAATGTCTTCATTTAAATATATTTGATAATTCACCAAACTTGAAAGTTCTAAGGAAAGTACTTCGTCGAACGGATTACCTGTTTCGCAAGCCACCGTTCCAAGCAACGTCAAAGAACCGCCTTGCTTAAAACATCTTGCGCTCCCTAAAAAGCGGCGCATATATTGCAACGTTTTACTCTCTAAACCACCCGCAAGTACCTTTCCGCCCGCAGAATCTTCCGTTTCGTTATACGCTTTTGCAAGTGCGCTAAAAGAATCGACGAAAAGCACTACGTTCTTTCCGCATTCAACAAAACGCTTGGCGCGTTTTAACATAAATTCTGCCGCAAAAACCTGTTTTTCGGGGGAATCGTCATAAGTGGTATATATCAATTGCTCTTCGGGCACAACGTTGCGAAATCTCCAAACAGTTTCGGGAGATTGCGCGTTTAACAAAACCAAAACTTTCACGTCGCGCGAAGCATTGAGCGCGGAGATTGTAAGCGTGTAAAGAAGTTCCGTTTTTCCCGCCTTTGGAGAAGAAAGGATTGTGGCGCGTTGACCTTGATATAAAGGCAATATCCATTCAATATATTTTGCCGATATAGACGAATTTGCTTGTGATACGAAAGGAACGGTTTTTTGAGCATAGCAGACTTCGTTTTGTTCAAAATTTCCGCGTTTTAAGAACATAAGCTGCGTGTCGTTTACCGTAAAAATCTCTTTAACGACGGACACGTTTTTACCTTTTGCCGTATGGCATGTAACGACGTCCCCTTCGCGCAATCCGTGTTCATTGACAAGTTCTGCGGGAAAGACAATCAGTTCTTCTTCAACGCCGCAATCGAGCGGCAATAAACGTGAAACGTCGTTTAATACTTGAAGCTGTCCGCGAACGACCGTCCTATTGATTTTTTCCGTCCAATGCTCTTCTTCCAAATCGTCCGAACCAAAAATAAGTTTTGACGGGATTTCGACAAATGTTTCTGAATTTGCTTTATTCGGCAAATTCGTCCCGCTTTCCTCTACATTATATAAATAACGTCTTTTTAAATTTTCTACTGTTTGAATAAGTTTTGGGGGAACGTAATTGTTTTTTATGGGTGCACCGCGGTTATTTCGACCTGCTGGGATCATCTCCCCCGCTAAAACCGCGACGATTGATTGCAAAAGATCGCCCTTTTTAAATTTCGTTGGATCGGTAAAATTGAGCATACGGGCGTAAGCGCGCAAATCGTTTAAGGAAACGGTTTGCAAATAATTTGCGCATTCAGTTTTAAATTCTTTTATAGCGTTTTCATTCATCACTTATTCTTTTCCCTTTATATATACTTTTATGCCGTTTTTACATACAATCTCAATTTCATTTCTTGACGTTCTTCGCCAAACATTAAATCGTAATGCAACGAAGCAAGCAAGGAATCTTTTGAGGCGGAATAGTTGATTTTATGGGCGTATACGCGTATACTCCCGACAGATTCACCAAACCCCAACGTGCCTTTGGAAATTTCTCCTTGTCTTAAAAGCAAACAAAGCGCGTAATCTCCACGCCGTTCAAGCCTTACGCTTTCCTTTTCAAAAATAAGCGTAATCTCGGCGTTTTCTTCTTTGTAGCGCACAACCGTTTTCAACAAAGAAAGTGAAACGCTTCCTTCTCGAACGATCTGCGTTTCTTTTCCGTCCACCGACGTCGTCAATGTGATTTTACATGCTTGCATTTTATTTTCTTCGACCATTTTCGACACTATTATAACAAATATTTTAAAAAAAGTAAACGCAATTGTGTACAATAATAAAAAATATTTTTAATCGTTATCCCTTCTGATGGTTTCTCGAATCAACCGTCCCTCGCGAAGAATTTCCGAAAGTTTTTCGTCGTTCTCTTGTACGAGCGCGTCGCGATATTCTGAAAGGCGTTCAATCAAGCCGTTCAATTCGTTTACAATATTTTTTCGATTATGCGCATAAAGTGGCGTCCAAACAAGCTCGTCAACACCCGCAATACGCGTCATATCTTGAAAACTGCCGCCCGTGAAGCCGTCGCAACCGCGTACTTCGGGACTTTTCACGTAAGCGTTGGAAACGATATGCGCAAGCTGGGACGTGAGCGCGATCTTTTTATCGTGCTCTTCCGCACTACATTCAATAATACGTCCAAACCCCATTGCCGCGGCGTATTCTTTGATCTTAGCAACGTCTTTTGGATTTGTTTGCGGCGCGATTGTGATAATTAAATTTGCGTTATGAAAAAGCGACGGCGTAGCGGAAGCGATACCCGACGTTTCCTTACCCGCCATGGGATGAACACCCACGTAGCGGTAATTACGCTTTTGCGCATATACAGCGCGTTCAAGAACCCCTTTTACGCCGCAAATATCGGTAACAAGTGCGCCGTTTTTAAAAGAAGCGTTGGTTAAATAATCAATCGTGGCGCGCGGCGGCACAGCGATAATAACTACGTCGTAATCGGCGAGATTTTCACCCCTTTCACTTATATATCCTGCGCTTAATGCGTAATCAACAGAAGCGCGGCTTCGGGAAAAACCGTGCACTTCGTATCCCGCTTTCGTAAGCGCGCCGCATATCGAGCCGCCTATAATCCCTAATCCTACAACCGCTATCTTTTCCATAATCCACTCCGTTTTTATAAATCTTTCCTTAAGTAAATATCCCCCACTAAAAGTGGGGGCATATTTTACCGAAGTATTCTTTACGCTTTCATTGCTTCTTCAATCGCAACTGCGCAAGCAACCGTCATGCCGACCATGGGGTTGTTACCTGCACCGATAAGCCCCATCATTTCTACGTGCGCGGGAACGGACGAAGAACCTGCGAACTGCGCGTCCGAGTGCATTCTGCCCATCGTGTCCGTCATACCGTAGGAAGCAGGACCTGCCGCCATATTGTCGGGGTGAAGCGTTCTGCCCGTACCACCGCCAGAAGCAACGGAGAAATATTTCACGCCGTTTTCGTTGCACCATTTTTTGTACGTGCCTGCAACGGGGTGTTGGAAACGCGTGGGGTTCGTGGAGTTACCAGTAATCGAAACGCCTACGTTTTCAAGCTTCATAATCGCAACGCCTTCGGGTACGGAATCTGCACCATAGCATTTCACTTTCGCTCTATCGCCCTCGGAGAAGGATTTTTCGTAAACGACTTTCACCGTTTCGGAAGCGGGATCGAATTCCGTTTCTACGAACGTGAAGCCGTTGATTCTCGAAATGATATACGCTGCGTCTTTACCCAAGCCGTTCAAAACCACGCGAAGCGGGTTCTTTCTTACTTTATTTGCATTGAGCGCGATAGAAATTGCACCTTCTGCCGCCGCAAACGATTCGTGTCCTGCAAGGAAACAGAAGCATTCCGTTTCGTCGGAAAGAAGCATTGCGCCAAGATTGCCGTGACCAAGACCTACTTGTCTGTTTTGCGCAACAGAGCCGGGGATACAGAACGCTTGCAAGCCGATACCAATCGCCGCCGCTGCATCCGAAGCCTTCGTGCAACCTTTCTTAATCGCGATCGCCGAGCCTACTGTGTACGCCCAAACTGCGTTTTCAAAGCAGATAGGTTGTCCCGCGCGAACGATTTTATCGCAATCTACGCCTTTTGCAAGGCAGATGTCTCTACATTCTTCCACGGAAGAAATGCCGTATTCTTTCAAGACGCCGTTAATTTTATCGATTCTTCTTTCATAACCTTCAAATAATGACATTTGCTTTTCCTCCTCTATTATTCTTTACGAGGGTCGATAAACTTGACCGCGCCCTGTTCTTCACTAAATCTGCCGTAGTGTCCCATAGCCTTTTGATACGCTTCGTTGGGTTCCATACCTTTCTTGATGAAATCAGTCATCTTGCCAAGCGAAACGAATTCGTAACCGATTACTTCGTTGTTTGCGTCAAGTGCAAGACGGGTTACGTAGCCTTCCGCCATTTCAAGGTATCTAACGCCCTTTTGAAGGGTGGAATACATCGTACCCACCTGCGAACGGTGTCCTTTACCAAGATCTTCAAGCCCTGCACCAATCGAAAGTCCGTCGTCGGAGAAAGCCGATTGCGATCTACCATAAACGATTTGCAAAAAGAGTTCGCGCATTGCGGTGTTGATTGCGTCGCACACAAGGTCGGTGTTCAACGCTTCGAGAGGCGTTTTACCGGGAAGAATTTCCGCAGCCATAGCCGCCGAATGGGTCATACCCGAACAACCAATCGTTTCTACAAGCGCTTCTTGAATAATACCTTGCTTGATATTCAAGCTTAACTTACAAGCGCCCTGTTGAGGTGCGCACCAACCGATACCGTGCGTAAAACCGCTGATATCTTTAATTTCTTTCGCGTGAACCCACTTGCCTTCTTCAGGAATGGCAGCGTTTTCATGGCGAGCAACGCCTGCGCCTTTTGCAACGCAGAACATTTGAGCAACATCTTGTGATATTGTCATAACTGAAATTCCTCCAAAATATTTTTTCTTCCTTTTTTCGTTCGGATAGGCTCGTCCGCTTTCCGTATTTACAACAAAAAACAACCGAAATTTATTTCCGACTGTTTACAGTATACCATATTCAAAAAAAAATTTCAAGTGTGCAACGGCACATTTTTTCGCTTTTTGGGAAAATTTGAGAAAAATTTCTTGTTTTTTAAAAAATCGCGCCGCTGTTTATCGCGGCGCAAACGTTTATTCTATAAAATCTTCTGCGTGAAGCTTTGTTCGAAGTTTTTCTATCGCATGCTTTTCAATACGGGAAATGTAGGAACGGGAAATTTTCAAAACGTTTGCCACTTCCCGTTGCGGGAGCGGTATTCCGCCTTTTAACGCGTATCTTAAACAAAGAATGGTAAATTCGCGATCAGACAATATCTTTTTAATCTGTTCAATCAATTTTTCTCTTTGCACTAAGCGCTCGACCTGTTCAAAAACGCAATCTTCCTTTTCAAAAAGCAAATCCATAAGCGTCAGTTCGTTTCCGTCTTTGTCCGTTCCCACGGGATCAGACAAGGAAAGGTTGTTCTTATGTTTCTTATTTGCACGAATGAGCATAAGTATTTCATTTTCAATACATCTTGCCGTATACGTTGCAAGCGTCGAGCCACGCCCTGCGTGATACGAACCGATCGCCTTGATAAGACCAATGCTTCCAACGGATAAAAGATCGTCCGTTTCCGCCGCACCCGCATATTTTTTCGCGATATGCGCCACGAGCCGCATATTATGCTTAACGAGCGTGTCTTTCGCCGATTTATCGCCCTGCGCCGCAAGGGCCAAATATCTTTCTTCCTCTTCTTTCGATAGCGGTTTTGGAAACGAACTTTTATTTCCGATCGCACCCGTGAAAAACACGAGCTTGCCTAAAATCAACCAAAGAAAATCTAAAAACATATTTTGTACCTCCCGCTTTTTATACACAAACATTTTGGAATTTCTCTCTATCCTATGTTTTATACGGTTTGTACTATGCAAAAACTTTTTTAAAATTATTACTATGTCAGAGAGTATAGTTATGTCAGGCATAGCACCTATGTCTGACATAAAGCAAGAAAATCGGGCTTTATACCCGATTTTCCATATATTCAAAAGAATTTGAGTTTGTCTGTAAGCCGAGTTCTGTCGTGTACGGTCATTTATCTAGACTTGCCGTCGCCGACAAGTTCAAGCGATATTCACGGTATTCCGCCGAACGGACAGCTCTATATGGCAGATACCCAATCTTGCAGCGGGTGGGGTTTACATGGCATACCGCGTTACCGTGGTATCGGTGAGCTCTTACCTCGCCTTTCCATCCTTACAGGAAATTTTCCTGCGGTTTATTTCTGTTGCACTTTCCTTGAAGTCGCCTTCACCTGACGTTATCAGGCACCCTGTCCTATGCTGCTCGGACTTTCCTCATGGTCATTAAAGACCCCGCGACCGTATAACAAACTCAAATCTTTTATATTATAGCACTTTCTTTTGAAAAAAGCACCTGATTTTCCTTGCTTTTTTATAAAAAAAATAGTAAAATGGTATGGAAAATTTTCCGAAGCCAATCCGCACGAATTTTGTTGGTTTTCGGTGGGAGCACGTTATGAAAAAGACAAAAATTATTTGCACGATCGGACCTGCGAGTGACACGAAAGAAAAAATTGCCGCTTTAACAGACGCGGGTTGCGACGTGGTACGCTTAAATTTTTCGCATGGCACACACGAAGATTATGCTAAAAAAATTAAAATCATTAAACAAGTTCGCGAAGAAAAACATATCCCACTGCCCATTTTATTGGACACGAAAGGTCCTGAATTTAGAATTAAAACCTTTCGCAACGGAAAAATAACGCTCAATGCGGGCGATCAATTTTCCTTTACTACGGAAAACATTGAAGGCGATCAAAACCGCGTTAGCGTTTCCTATGCGGGCATTTGTGAAGATTTAACAAAAGGCGATAAAATCCTTTTAAACAACGGAATGATTGTATTTCGTGTTTTGGAAGTTGTTGCACCCGAAGTACGCTGTGAAGTTGAGATTGGCGGTGAGCTTTCTAACCGTAAATCTATGTTTTTTCCCGACAAAGAATTGCATATGGAATTCCTTTCCGAGCAAGATAAAGCCGATTTGTTATTCGGGATTGAGCAAGACGTTGATTTTGTTGCCCTGTCTTTTGTTTCCAAGGCACAAGACGTGGTTGATGCCAAAAATTTCTTGAAAGAACACAGCGGCGAACATATTGACGTAATTGCAAAAATTGAAAATCGCGCAGGTGTAAACAACCTTTTGGACATTATGAAAGTTTCCGACGGTATTATGGTGGCGCGCGGGGATCTTGGCGTGGAAATCCCCTATGAAGAATTACCCGATATTCAAAAATATATTATCGATCAATGCCGTATTCACGGAAAACGCGTGATTACCGCAACGGAAATGCTTGAATCTATGATTCATAACCCCCGCCCTACTCGTGCGGAAATTTCCGACGTTGCAAACGCCGTTTACGACGGCACATCCGCAGTGATGCTTTCAGGGGAAACCGCGGCGGGTGCGTATCCCGTACAATCAGTCGCTGCTATGTCAAAAATCGTAGAACGCGCAGAAAATCACGTGGAATATATTCAAAACATTGACAACTTTTCCATCCGTGATTCTTCTGAAGCACTCTCCCATTCAGCGGCAACGCTTGCAAAAGATTTGAACGCTAAAGCCATCGTCGTTTGTACGCGTACAGGCGCAACGGCGCGTATGGTATCCCGATTCCGTCCAAACGTCAATATTCTCGGTATCACGACCGACATTCACGCCTATCGGCAATTAGCGTTAAGTTGGGGCGTTTTGCCTGCTATGGCAGATGAATACAACTCCGTCGATATACTCTTCTATTTCGCAAAACAGAAAGCATTAACGAGCGGACTTGTCAAAAAAGGCGACGTAATCGTCATCACAGGCGGTACACCGAACGGAAAAAGCGGAAATTCAAATTTAATCAACGTGGAAACCCTTTAAAAAGATAAATCCCCGAATATTATCTCGGGGATTTCTTATAAACGATTACTTGATACGGTTGTAGAAATTTCCCAACGCTTTCATAATTATTCAATAAAATTTCACCGTCAATCGGCGGTGTTTTTTTCTTTGTTTTATAATTGATAAGCACTGCGCATGTTTCCTTTTCACATATCCTTTCAAACAAATAATACGCGTCCTTTTCAATGAAATGGTATTCCCCGCAAGAAAAACACTTATATTTCTTCCGTAAGCAGATGAGTTTTTGATAAAAACGAAAAATAGATTTTTTCGATTGCATATCTTTACATACATTCACTTGATCACGATACGCGTAATCTGCAATCCACGATTTCGTTTTTTCACCGTTCCACGGGTGCATACGCCTTGCATTATCCCGTCCGCCAAAATTGATGTTTTTTAATACTTCTTCTTCGGAAAGCTCGCCTATCTTATCTTGATAATAATTCAACGTTTCAATATCGTCGAATTCATTTATATCACTATGGTACGAATTCGTCATACCAATCTCTTCCCCTTGATAAAGAAAAGGTATGCCGCGGTGTAAAAGTACGAGCGCAGCAAGCGCCGTCGCGCTTTCATAGCGATAACGCTTATCGTCGCCCAAGCGACTTACACTTCTCGGCTGATCGTGATTTTCTAAAAATACCGTCGGTAATAAGCCGTTTTTTTGCGTTAATTCTTGCCATTTTGCCATTCTCCCACAAACGGTTCGAAGTTTGGGCTTTTGCGCCGTAAATCGGCCGTTTTCTACGCATAAATGGTCAAAGTTGAATACGGTTGTCAGCTCTTTTCTCTCAGGTGCGCAAAAAAGCCTTACGTTTTCGGGGGAAGATCCCCAACATTCTCCAACGGTAAAAAGTCGTTCGGTTTTTTCGCACCCAAACAGTTCTCGAATATATTCGTGTAAACGTTCGCCGTTACCGTTTTGACCGCGCTCAAAATCTTTTGCAATCATATCGAGCACGTCGCAGCGGAAACCGTCTACACCCTTATCCACCCAAAAATCGATAACAGCTCTCATCTCCGCACGCACTTTCGGGTTTTCCCAATTCAAATCTGCTTGCTCTTTGGCAAACGAATGAAGATAGTATTCCCCCGTTTTCTCTTCGTATTCCCACGCTGAACCGCCAAACAGACTCTGCCAATCGTTTGGCGGCGTTTTACGCCAAATATAATAATCGCGATAGGGATTGTCTTTGGATTTTCGAGCCTCTTGAAACCATTTATGCTCCGTCGACGTATGATTTGCCACAAAGTCTATAATGAGTTTTATACCGTTTTTATGAAAGCAATCGAGCATTTTTTCAAAATCGTGCATTGTACCGAGCGACGGAGAAATTGCCCGATAATCGGAAACGTCATAGCCGTTGTCCTTATTCGGGCTTGGATAGCACGGAGAAAGCCAAACGGCGTTGATCCCAAGCTTTTTTAGATAATCGATTTTGGAAATTATGCCCTGAATATCGCCGATACCGTCGCCGTTTGCATCACAAAAGCTACGCGGATAGATTTGATAAAAGATAAGATTTTCGTTTTTCAT
>ERZ808043.129-NODE-129-length-13256-cov-3.673572_pt1 | contig 13256 bp, 9 predicted proteins | sample MGYA00380194_ERZ808043 | MGnify/ENA primary metagenome ERZ808043 (study PRJEB31490, sample SAMN06133370) | cow dung metagenome | isolation source: H3 | host: cow | place: China: Chengdu | collected 2015-05 ...
AAGGGAGTTTTCAAGGGATTTATTTGAATGATAGTTCTGCTAGAGTCGCTCGCCCGTATTTTCCATTGACTCTAGAAGGAAATGTTGGAACAGCAAAGGCTGCGTTTAGTGAGATTCCTATAGTGTTATTATTAAAACAGGGAAGCAATACGATTAAAATTCAAAAAGAGTGGGGGTATGTAGATATAGATAAAATTTCTGTACCAATCCCTCAAGAAAAAACTTTTAGTTCTTCTTCAAGTCAAGCGGTTGTTTCATCTTCTTCAAATATTCCGGTATCTTCTTCATCAAATCAGCCAATTGCGTCTTCTTCTTCCATAATGATGTCCTCTTCTTCTTTTAATGTTTCTTCTTCATCAAAAGGTGAAGTTGGTTTTCAAAATGTTGATTATGAAGCCGAAAACGCTCAATATGTTGGTTCTATGTGCGAAGAAAAAACGCACGCAACAGCTTCTGGTGGAAAATATATTCGTACGGTAACAGATTGCGATATTACGTTTAATAATGTTGAAGTTCCTTCTGCAGGTTCTTACGATGTTGTTATTCGTTTTAGTAATACGGCCTCCAATGCAAAATACCAATATGTTTATGTGAATGGTTCTAGAGTTGCGGAATTAGAATTCCCTGTAACACTTGGAGGCAATGTAGGTGGGGCTAATGCTGCATTTGAAGACAAGGCAATTAGTGTTTCATTGAATGCTGGTAAGAATACACTTGCTATTATGAAATCATGGGGGCATGTGGATATAGATAAAATTTCAGTTTCTGTGCCTCAAGACAATCCAGTCTCCTCATCCTCTTCAAGTTCAGTCGTATCATCGTCAAGTTTGTCGGCTCCAACTTTAGCAGACGCGTCTTACAGTGTAGAAGAAAATAGTATGGCAGGTTTAGTTCTTGGAACTTTAGTTGCAACTGATCCAGATGAATCTGCTCCGAATAACACGCTTACTTACAAGGTGCTTTCAGGAAATAACGCTGGAATGTTTGCCCTTTCAGATGCCGGGAAGTTGAGCGTTGCAAAAGACGGATTGGATTATGAAACGGTAACTTCATATACATTGACAGTTCAAGTATCAGATGCAGGAACTCCAAGTTTGAGTGACACCGCTATCGTGAAAATTTCTGTTCTCAATGTAAATGAAAAGCCAGAAATTGCAGATGCGTCTTACAGTGTAGAAGAAAATAGTGTGGCAGGTTTAGTTCTTGGAACTTTAGTCGCAATTGACCCAGATGAATCTGCGCCGAATAACACGCTTACTTACAAGGTGCTTTCAGGAAATAACGCTGGAATGTTTACCCTTTCAGATGCTGGGAAGTTGAGCGTTGCAAAAGACGGATTGGATTATGAAACGATAACTTCATATACATTGACAGTTCAAGTATCGGACGCAGGAACGCCAAGTTTGAAAGATACCTCTATTGTGAAAATTTCTGTTCTCAATGTAAACGAAAAGCCGGTAGTTATTGAATCCTCGTCCTCTATTTCATTGCCCTCTTCGTCATCAAGTTTGCAAGTAGAATCGTCCTCTTCAGAAGAAATAATCACGTCTTCTTCGTCAAGTACAGTAGTTGAATCGTCTTCTTCATCCTCAAGCTTGCAGGTAGAATCGTCATCATCAGAAGAAACTATCTTGCCTTCGTCTTCTTCAATAGACGAATCTAGTAGTTCTGCGGTGTTGTGGATTGAATACAGAAATTCATTGAATCTATTCAAAGTGATGGTTCAAGAAAAAAATCTTTTAATTGATAATCTTTCGCAAATTGAAACATATAATGTTCTTGATTTGCAAGGACGTTTAATTTGTTCTGGAAGATTGAATCAAGGCATGAATTCAATATACTTGCAAAATTCTGGCATTTATCTTGTTAAAATAGGTAATTCTATTCAGAAAATTAAAATTCATTAAATTTATGCTTGTTTAAAAATTTGATTTGAAAAATCTTGTGATTTAGAGAACTATTAAAAAGGATTGAATGGTGAAAGATTCAATCCTTTTTTGTGTCTAAAGGTAATTTTTATTTGTTATTTGTGAATTCTAATTCTTGTTAGGCTTGGCGACACTAATTGTCGTTCCTTTTGGGTAAATTTTTTAATAGTCGGCAAAACCAGTGAATAAATGCAAAAATTTTGCATAAAAATAAGGAGACTCTATGTCAGAAGGAAAAGAATTAGTTGAAATAGGAAAAAAGGCTGCTCCAGTTATTGTATGTGTTGCAACGGGAGCTGCAATAGGCTCAATGTTTGCTCCAGGTCTTGGAACGGCTATTGGTTCTGGAATTGGTGCGATAATTTGGGGAACTGCTACAATTATTAAAGCAGCAAAAGAGAACAGAATAAAACAGATGTTTTTAAGTTTTATGGGCTGTCGTGTTTTAAAATAAAAATTTGAGTTTCTTGTGGTAAAGGTATTTGTTTGGTGCCTTTTGGGTAGTTTTTTTGTTTAATTAGTTTACTATTAAGGTTGTAGAATTTAAAAGTTTGGCTTTCTGAAAGAGGTGTTTTTAAAAAGAAAAATTTCCCTGAAATCAATTTCGGATTTTCTTTCATAAATACTTTTTGAGTGAATAACGCTGTTGATGAATCTGTGACAGATGAATCGGGCTTTTCAAGAATTTCTTGTTTTGAACTGACTGGAATGGAATCTAAAGAAACAATAAAATTATCGTAACGAGCAAAAACATCTTTAGTCGGAGCCCAACTTAAATTGCTGCCACCATGAAAGGTGGATAAATAAAAGATGTCTATTTTTTCATTGGCGAAATCGCGTAAGCGTAAAGTGTCTAAATCAAGAGCAAGTTCTCCATCAAACCAACTTTGAACGATTCCGTTTTTATCGCCATGGCCTTCCGTTGGTACTGAATTGAGTTTTATGCGAGTGACTAACCGGTGCCATTTTCCAGGAATAAATTGTTTTATGGGTTTTGTTTCTCCAAGGTTCCATTTAGCGTCATCGCCATAAATTGATGCTTGTTCAACGAAATAGAGGTATTGAACAACTTGCCCGTCTTGTCGCCACATAATTCTTGCACTCCAGCCATCACCTGTTGATGGGCGGTTTCCGCCAGTATAGCATTTGCCACCACAGAGACCTGGGAGTTTTCCACCTAAAACAAATTCAAAACCTTCTTCAAATAAGATGTCGTAAGCAAGCCACATTTCTTCTGCTGGTTGGGTGAGTGGTTGTTTTATTTGGCCAGCACAAGCTTTGGCTGAATCAGAATCATTTGGCCCAACACAACCGGCTGGGTATTTTAATTGGAGAACCATTCCGTGTTCTTCACTATCATAAACAATTTTTGCATTTTCGCTATTGTTTTTATCCATAGCATACCAACTGCTAGCCCCATCTTTTTTGATAAAGTCTTCTTTGGCAAATGTGTTGGTGTAAATGCCTTCGGTTCTATTTTCAAAATCTACAGAGGAAATGATTTGAGAAAAGGAGAATGTTGTTGTTAAAAGCAGACAGATTACGCTGTGTTTCATAGGAACTCCTTTGCAAGTTGTTTCTAGTAAAATAATATAAAATGATTGAAATGGTATTGGAATTGTGGTGACAAGTCTAAAACAAGTTTGTCATTGCGATTGATAAGTTCTGGCTAGTCATGGCGAGAGGCCTTGTACCTCGTGGCGATCTAGGCTTTTGTCATTACGAGCGTAGCGAAGTAATCTAAAAACAAGTGCTGCTTGCAAAGAGATTGCTTCTGTCACTACATTCCATCGCAATGACAAGAACCGAGCGGCACGTTTTGCAATGACAAGAGGCGCGTGGCAAGTTCGCGGGCAAGAAGTGCGAGCAAGTCGTGGGCAAGTTACTGGCAAGAACTGTGTGGCAAGTGTGTTAGGGATGGAAGCCCGTTAGGGTTCGGACTCGCGACTTGTCGCGAGGCTGAACGGACGAGTGCCGGCACTTTTACTAGCAAAGAAAAGTTGCTAGCTATTTATTGTTCCTTTGCAATAAGGCTTGCAGATTAGCAAAGTTCTTGTCGTTACGAGTGCGGTGGACATAATTTAAAATCAAGAAAAGTGCAAGATAAATTGTGCCGGCACGAGATAACGCAACAGCCCGACCCGCGCATATTTTTTTTGTTCAAGATTTTAGGCGCGGGGAACACAAATGGGATTTTTTTGATAGTGGTTTCTTTTGTGGACAAAATTTATGAGAAATTTGTGTTTTTGATGAAATAAAAAATTATATCTAGTTAAAACGATAAGGAGTTTTTATGGAATCTTTTAATTTTTATAGTCCGACTGAATTTGTTTTTGGCCGTGGGCGCGAAAGCGAATGCGGTGAGTTGGTGAAAAAATATGGCGGGAGCAAGGTTTTGCTTCATTTTGGGGGCGCGTCTGCTGAACGTTCTGGCTTGCTTGCTAAGGTGCGCGATTCTCTTTTGAAAGCTGGCGTTGATTTTATTGAATTGGGCGGGGTGAAACCGAATCCTAGAGATTCTAAAGTGTATGAAGGTATTGAACTTTGTCGCCGCGAGAATGTGGATTTTATTCTTTCAGTAGGTGGCGGTTCTTGCATTGATAGTTCTAAGGCGATTGCTGTCGGCGTTTTGTATGATGGCGATTTCTGGGATTTTTATGCGGGTAAAGCTAAGATTGAAAAGGCTTTGCCTGTGGCTACAGTTTTGACTATTGCGGCTGCTGGTTCTGAAGGTTCGGCTTCTTCAGTTGTGACAAAAGAAGATGGTGGTTTGAAACGTGGCATTGGTTCTGATTTGATTCGCCCAAAGTTTTCGGTCTTGAATCCGGAATGGACATGCTCTTTGCCGGCTTATCAAACGGCTTGTGGCGCAACTGATATTATGGCGCATGTTTTTGAACGCTATTTTACAAATACGCCAGAAGTGGAAATTACAGATAGACTTTGTGAAGCAGTTCTTTTGACTATGTTGAAAGATGTTCCTCGGGTGATTGAAGATCCAAATTGTTATGAGGCTAGAGCTAATATTATGTGGGCCGGAACGGTTGCCCATAATGATATTGTTGGTGTGGGCCGTAGCCAAGATTGGAATAGTCATGGTTTAGAACATGAATTGTCTGGGCTTTATGATGTGGCTCATGGAGCAGGCCTTGCTGTGATTATGCCTGCTTGGATGGAATATGTAATGCATCATAATGTGATGCGTTTTGCTCAAATGGCTTGTCGCGTTTTTGGTTGTCAAATGGATTTTGAAAATCCTGAAAATACAGCTAAAGAAGGTATCAAAAAATTCCGCCGTTTCTTGTCTCGAATTGGGATGCCAATTAATTTTGAAGAGTTGGGGGCAAAGGCAGAGGATATTCCTTTGATGGTGGAAAAATTTAATCCTGGCGAAGGACATGGTTTTGTACCTATTAAAGCAAAAGATGCTACGGCAATTTATGAACTAGCGGTGAAAGCTAAAGTGGAATAATTTTTTTGCTTTATTGAAAAGCCTGTAGTTTTTACTATAGGCTTTTATTTTTTTAATGGAGGTTTGCCTTTTTTAGTTCGAATGTCTTGCATGGCTTTTAAAACGTGTTTGTCGGCGTGTAGAATTTTGGTTAATGCTGTTGGAGAAAGTCCAAATGCTTTGGCTGCAATTTTTGTGTCACCACCATTGACTTCTGTAATGTCTAAAACATCGGCAATGAATTGAGCATAGCCTGGGTTAGATGGTTGTATTCTACCATTACTGCCAGGAAATTTTAATTGAGATTCTGGTTTTGGGGTTTCTCTGACATTTAATGCTAAAGAAAGGCGTAATCTGTGTAGTGCGTGGGTTTTATTTTCAGAAACGCTTCTACTTTCACAAGACTTGATTTCTAAATTATAAGGGGCTAAGCGTAAACAAACGCCTGTGTTCGTTTTGTTTCTGTGTTGGCCACCTGGGCCTGAACCTTGAAAACCTTTTAAGGAACAAGCTCTTAAAAGTTCATCTAATGGTAATCGGAGGTAATCGTCACGATGCATCGTTTACAAAATATAGCACTTACTTGTGTGTTGTTTTGCAGTTTTGCATTTTTGTTTTCGGCATGTGCTGTGTCTAATTCAGGAGTTGTTGGTGAAGCAGCCGCAAAGTCTTCTGGGTATGAAATGCAACAGCAAGAAAAACAACTTTTGTTGGAAAAGACTTTTGCTGATTTGATTGCAACGGTTCAATCAGGTTCTGACCCTGAAAGTATTTTGCCATTTATTACGGATTCTTCAGAATATTGGTTTGATTCTTTAGAAGTGGCAGCAAAAACAGAAAATGAGGAAATGCTTTCGGTAAGGCCATTTTGTGAAGTTTATATGATTCTTTTGTATCGTATTTATGAACGTGAACATTTGTGGACGGTTCAAGAAGATAGAATGCTTTCGCTTGCTTTTGCTAAAAAAGGAATGCTTTTAAAATTGACTGAATTGGAACTAGGTCCGATGGAAATTAAAAATGATAGAGGAAGTATCGGACTAGCAAGTAGCCCAAAAGTTCCTGTACTTTTGTTTACTTGGGATGATGTGAAATGGGAATTAGATGTTGTGGAGTCTTTCCCATTAGCGACAAAAGGTTTAGAATCAATAGGTGTGAAAAAAGATTGGAGTAATATCAAACTAGCGTTGTATTTACTTGAAAAAGAATACCGTTATGATTTTAGTTTTATTGATGAATCTTTGTTAGAACCAATTCCATCCATTTAATTTTTTATGAAGTTTTTCTTTTTTTGCATTTTCTTTTTTGCTATAACGCTTTTTGCAAATCCGATTGTCTCTTTTTCGGCAACACCAGCTTTTTCAGGGCAAGAGTTGTTTTTAAAATTAGATGAAATTGGGAAAAATGGTAATTGGATGCGTTTAGATACGCTTTCTATTATAGACCCATCAGTTTCAAAAATTTTAAAAAAGAATAAAGGTTTTTTAGCAGTATGGGCTTTAGAATCTCCAATGGTTAAAAGTAAAGTGGCTGTCCTTTCCAAAAAAGGAAAATCAGAAGTTCTGGCATTTTATGAAATAGAAGCGTTTGATGCAAAACCAGAGCCTTTATCTGTTCATGAAAAACTTTATCCGGAAAATATTTTAACTGATTTTAATGGGATTTCTACAAATGAATTTGTTCATAAAGATGATTCTGATTTAAAATTAAAAATCAATGACTCAGGCCTTTATTTCTCTTATACAAAACGCGATAAAACGCCGTTGCGTTTTGATACAAAATTTGCAACTCTTACATTTGAAGAAAAAGCAAAAATAGTTGAAGAATATAGAGATTTTTTTATTTATGAATATGCTTTGATGTTGCGCGCTTTTGTGCAATCAACAAGTGGGATTTTTAATTGGCAACCATGGCATTGGTATTTGCCAAATTGGAACAAAAAATACTTGATTTCTAAAGAAGAAATTCATGCGATTCTTTCAAGCGGTTATCCGCCAGCAATGTTTCGATTGTTTTTTGTAAAAACTTCAAAAAATGTTTTGATTGAAATGCGAACAGACGGAAACGGATATTACGAAATGGACGTTCGGTTGCCATAATTTTCTATTTTGTTGCTTATGCGTTTGTTCTTTGTTGTTTTTGTCCTAGCTTTTGTTGCTTATGCTCAAGTTTTAGAAGATAAACCGGGGCATTTTGTACTTGCGGATTCGGTCCAAGAAAAAACGCTTTCTGCATGTAATGAAGGTAAAAGAATTTTGCCTGAAAAAAGTTTTTATCGGGGCCATTCAAAGTTACCTTATCGTATGTATCGAATAGCTTTGCCAGATTCTTTAAAGCCTATTGTTTCTATTAAAGATATTTCTACAAGGCAATTAGAAAAATATTGCACAGAAGATACTTTAGAATTTACTGGTGTGATTGTAGAAAAACCAGTTTTCCGAGATGAAATTTGGATGGTAGATATTTGGGTTCCACTTTTTAAAGGGAATAAAAATCAGCCCTTACTCAGGGAATCTTATGAATTAAAAGTTTCTTTTTCTAGAGTTGCATCTGGTAAAACACCGGGTAAGCGGGCTTTGTCAAAAGTCTTAAATCCTAAGGCTGCGTCTAAATATGGCAAACAACAAAATGTTTCCATTTTACGTAGAAGTTCTTCAAACATAAGTGATGCAGAATGGTTGGTACGTTTTTCGGTTGGTGATAAAAACCCTTCGCAGTTTTCAGAAAATGGCTTGTATGGTGTTTCTTTCCGAGATGTGCGTTCGGCCATGTTGGCTGTTGGAAATGCAAATACTTTAGATGGAATTCGTATAAAAAATTTAGTGTTGTATGGCGCTACTGCTGATACACTTTCTGAAATCCCTAAAAGTGCTGCTTTGCACAATCCTTTGAATCATTTGAGCGAAGTTCCGTTAGATGTTAAAGACAAAAATGAAAATGGAATTTTTGATAGTGGGGATTCTCTTTATTTTGTGGGTTATGGAACGTCGATTTGGAAACGGATTGATTTAGAAAAAGCAGATTATGCAAAATCGCCAATGGAGTATTATTTTTCAACTTCGCCTTATTCTTTTTACCAGTATTTTCAATTAGCTTATCAAAGTACAACAAGAACAAAAGACCTCTCTCAGTCATTGTCGCGAATTGAAGGCACGGCAAAAGAATTAGACTGGTTGCGTTACGTTCGTGCCGAAAAAGAATTGCTTCTTCGTGATACTTATTTTGGTAGAGAAGGCGCTGCGTGGGAGTCGGCAAGTGGTAAAGAGTGGTTTTGGGCTTGGAACTTACCAAATAAAACGACTGATTTAACTGTTGGTGAATTGAAAATGCCACAGACTGAAACTTTGCCTGGGTTATTAAAAGGTAAACCTTCTTATGTATCATTTGCTTTTTTACCTTCACGTTCTACAGGAGTTTCTGATGTTGGAGATGGTATAAGCCAAGCGATGAATTTGTTAGAATCTTCTAAAAGTTATGCCGAACGTATGTCGCATGTGAAATTTTCGGCAAAAGTGAATGGAGAAACTTTAGATACGTTTGATTTACTTTTAGGTGGAAATTTTGTTTCACCAGTTTTAAATTTGAAAAATTCGGGGAATGATTATTCGCTGACTATTTTACCAGTGTCAGGGCATTTTGTTCGTTTTGATGGTTATTCGGTTGCTTATTCTTGGACCCCAGCGACAGATAGTGCTGATTGGATTTTACCGGGAAATGTTTCTGGAAAAATTAAAATACCTGTAGCTTCTGGAAAATCCTTAATGAAATTTAAAAGCCATATTCCAATTGGTATTTTGCCAGTGAATAATGGATTTGCTGTAGATGAAATTAACCCTAAAGAAGATGTTCGGTATTTGCTTTACGCTAAAAATGACATTCATGAAGTAGCAGCTGTTGAAGGAATTGTTACGAGAAAAAATGGTGTGCTTGCAAGGCCTGAACGTATTTCTTCAAAGACTGAATATTTAATAATTGCTCCAGAGATTTTTCAAGATGAAGCCCTTCGTTTAGCTGAATTTAGAGCAGGCAAAGAATCTTCTTTTCCGTTAATGACGACTCTTGTTTTAGTAGAAGACCTTTATCGGTTGTATACGGGGGGCTCTATTTCTCCAGAAGCTATACGAGATTATTTAGCTTACGCTCGTTCAGTTTGTCCAGATTTACGTTATGTACTTCTAGCTGGTTCAGCGCATTTTGATTATCGTAAAATGAATTCTTCTTTACCAGAAATTCGAGTGCCTACTTTTGAAAAAGAAGATGCTGTATTAGAAGATTTTTTTGCAGTTTTGGATTCAGGAGAAGCCATTCGATATGGTCGTTATGATTTAGATTTATCTGTAGGGCGTTTACCCGTTCAAACAATTCAAGATTTAAAAAATTACAATGAAAAGATTTTTTCGCATGAACAAAAAGGAAAAATGGATAATGGCATTTGGCGAAATACGTTAATTTTTGCGGCAGATGATGCTAAAAATGGTGCGAATTTTGACTACCAAAAACATACAGGAAATATTGAAAATTTAGCCGTTTCATTGGATTCTTTAGGGCTTTCACAAAAGAAACGTTTTATTCAAAAAAAGATTTACTTGTTAGATTACGAAGAAGATGCAGCAGGGCAAAAGCCAGAAGCTGCAACGGATTTATTAGATGCTCTTAATCAAGGAGCTTTGTTTACGATTTATTTTGGGCATGGTTCTTTAACGGATTGGGCTAGTGAAGGACTTTTAAAACCAGCATATTTTTCAAGGATTTCTAACGCAGAACGTTATACAATTTTAGCCTCTTTCTCTTGTTCTTTAGGGCGTTTTGATAAAGGCGATGAATTGTCTTTATCCGAGCAATTTGTAAATGAAAAATCTAAAGGCAGTATTATTTCTATTGGAGCATCAAGAGAATCTTATGGTAGCCAAAATGAAACGTTGGCCAAAAATTTTATGTATCATGCTTTGAATGATTCGGCGGTTCGTATTGGTGATGCGTTTATCCGCGGGAAAGGCGTGGGTTATTCAGAGTATTCTTTTTTGCGCTATAATAGTGAGCGTTATGTTCTTTTAGGCGAACCAGTGGTTTCAATGCCTGTAGAAAATTATAAGATCCAACTAGAACAAAAAATTGATTCTCTTTTTGCTTTAGACAAAATGGAACTTTCCGGAAAAATTGAAGGCATTGAATCAGGAAAAATTTTCTTGAGTATTCGTGAAGGTGCTAAAGGTAAAACACTTTCGTATTTCCCGGCAAGTGAAGATTCGGTAGGAGTTTCTTATGCAGGCTCTTTAATTTATAGCGAAACGGTTCCTGTAAAGAACGGCTCATTTAAAATGGATTTTATCACGCCTCAAAAAATTGCTTTTGGTGATGCATCCGCAGAAATCTCGGCCTATTTCTATTCAGAAAAAACACCTTATGTTGGTTATTTTTTGAAATCAGGAATTTTAATTGCAGGCACTTCTTCTTATGCTGATTCATTAAAAGATAATACAGCGCCTGAAATCAAAATTTCAACTTGTGCATCTTCTAATGAAACCTATTTATCTGAAGGCCAAACAGTGCGTCTTGAATCACCGGCTTGTTTGTTAGTTGTTGCAGAAGATTCAACCGCTTTGGATTTTAGCGAAGATGCTGATGAAGGTTTTTCATTTGAAGTTTCTTCGGTTGCTTCTCCTTTCCATCCTTGGCCATATCAAGAACAAACAGTAAAAAGAGTTTCTGCAAAAATGGCTTTCCCAGAAAATTCTTATCCTCCAGGTATTTATGAATTTAAAGTTCGTGCAAGAGATATTTTAGGTAATGTTGCTCGTAAGTCAGTTAAAGTAGAAATTACAGAAAAATTGCAACAAGGCTTAGCCGATGTATTTAATGCTCCAAACCCAATGAAAAAGAAAGGGACAACATTTTATTTCAAAGATTTAGCAGCCCATCGTTTGGCAAAAATAACCATATTTATTTATAACCAAAATGGTCGTTTGGTGTATAAGATTCCTAATGCTAAGTCTGGTATAACTCATTGGGATGGAAGAGATTTTTATGGAAGACTTTTAGCAAATGGTTTATACCATTATGTTGTTCGAAGTGAAGTTCCTGCAACTGAAAATTCTAAAAAAAGAACATTTATAAAAAAACAAAAATTATTGATTTCGAGGTAATTATGGATTTACGAGAAAAACCAGGTTTTTTACAAAGTATTGGCGAGGCATTATTGCGCTTTCGTTTGATTTTTGTGTTCCTTTTAGCTCTTTTGAGTGGGTGGTTTTTTGCGGGTTGGCAAGAATTATTAACGCATATTTTATCTATCTCAGAAATGCTTGGCATGCGATTTGCAGAGAAAAACTTTTTACCTCTTTGGCCTTGGCTTGTATTATTTGTATTATTGCTTTTGCCAAGATTTCTTTTGGCAGGTAAACGTTCCGGATTTTCAGCCCTTGGGATTTTCTTGCTTTTGCCTTTAGCATTGTTTGGTTTGCAAAGTTCTGATTCAGTTATTTTGCCCGTATTTATTTCTTGTGCCACATTGTCCTTGATTTTCTTGGTGTTTATAAAAAAAGCTTGGGCTTCTGTCTTGTTTCCAATGCTTCTAACCATTTCAGCAATAGTAGGGACGATTCTTGGGTTTTCGTTTGTGAGTTTTAATTCGTTAGAAATTTCAACATTTGCAATAGTGTGTGCTTCTGAACTTTTTGCCATTTCTTTACTTACAGGTAAAGAACTTTCTTTAGGCGTTTCAAAAACAGGAGCTCTTCTTTTAGCCTTTCAAAAACAGGTGAAACCAGCCTTTATTTCTTCTGTTTTATTGTGTCTCTTTTTTGTTTTTATTTCAAACAATTATTCTGGGATGAATTTTTTAAAATATGGAGCACTTTCTTTAGGCGTTTTCTTAGTCACATTTTTATTAGGATTCCCATTATATTCATTTACACCGCTTGCACGTTTACGAGCAGACAAGCGTTCTATAAAAATTCCATCATCTTCTGCAGATAAAGCAAAAGAGAAAAAATCAAAATAAAGTTTTTAATTAAGCGTATTGCTTGAATCTGGATTTGCTTTTGCTGTTGTAGAGTCTGTGGAGCGTTTTAATTTCAATAACGCTTCATAAGCTTCCCTAGGGTGGACTTTTCTGTCCATAACATTTTCAATCCAATTGCCAATTATTTCAAGCGTGTCATTCTTTATTCTTGGATTGTAGCCGAGAATTCGCTGAGTTCTTGTTTGCATACTACTTTTAAAAGTAGCAAAAGCAGGATTGGTACAATCTTCTAAAACGGTAGTCAAAGCAATTTCTGTTTTCATTGCACCTAATTCAAAAGTCCTGTAAATAGTTTTAACATGTTTAGGCATTGTGGTGTCAGTTGAATTAGCATAGCGGCGCATAACATCTGCAGCTTCAGCGTTATGTTGGAAAGGGCCTTTAGCAAGTCGAATGGCAAAATAGAGAGCAAGGCGCCAATCTTCAGGGAATACTCTTGTTGCCCTACGCATTACAGAATAATCAGACGTGTCTTTTGATTGAATAGGAACCACTCCGCCTACAAAATAATAAGGCGTGTAAAAAAGACTATCTAAACTAGTAGCGAGTTCACCGACATGACCTAAGTAAGCATATTCTTTACCTGTTAAATAGCTGTCTCCAAGCCCAATTAAGCCTTTTATCCAAAATAAACCCGATGCGGTTGCATGGTGTCCTGCCGAAAGAATTTTGACATATTGAGGTTTTGGCAAAAAAGAAGTATCTGTCCCAGTGTTTGGGAGTGGTTGTAAAAACTTAAAAGCCAAAGCAATCAAACAAATGGCTAAAAATATGATTAAAGGGTGGATAAAACGCATTATTTACCAATTATATCATTTTCTAACAAAAAAAAAAAAAAAAAAGCAAAGGGATAATG
>ERZ808043.131-NODE-131-length-13108-cov-7.443174_pt1 | contig 13108 bp, 15 predicted proteins | sample MGYA00380194_ERZ808043 | MGnify/ENA primary metagenome ERZ808043 (study PRJEB31490, sample SAMN06133370) | cow dung metagenome | isolation source: H3 | host: cow | place: China: Chengdu | collected 2015-05 ...
ACACCTACCCCCCCCCACTTTGTTAATTAGCCGTGATTAACTTTAACAAATTCAGTTAGCATGAACTAACGCCTATCTCAGCGGTAGGAATTAGCATATGCTAACGCCTATCTCAATACTAGTAGTTAGGCTATGCTAATACCTACTAAAACACTCAATACAAGTTCATAAATTGTTTACATTGTGTTCATACCTAGTTCATATCTATTTGGTATACTATAATCAAGGAAAGAAAGAGAAAGAGAAAGAAAGCCCTAGGCAAGAGGTGCAAATACAAGTCCTAGGCACATAGCACGGTATCTTGAAAATTGAATAATGTGATTCAGTGGAATTAGTTGTATGAACTAACTAATTCATCAAGGCACAAGTATACCCTTTTGAGAATCCAGTCTAAGCGTTTAGACAGATTCCAAAACCCAAAACCCAAAACCCAAAACCCAAAACCCAAAACCCAAAACCCAAAACAGAAAGGAAGTTTATTATGGCTAATTCTAATGAAATCATGCTGACGGGTAATGTGTCGCTCTCCAAATATAAGAGCGCAAAACTCAGAGAAGCAACGGAGCGTATTTGTGCGCTCAACGACAAAAAGCACACGATTGACTATGAAATCTTGTCTATCATTGCACGCGTTTCCAAAGAGGAGAGTTTTCGACCGGATTTTAAGAGCGTTCACGAATGGACTATGGCTGCATTCGGTTTCAAGCGTGCATATTCTTATGCGTTGCTTAAAATTGCAACCGAACTCTGCACACCCGTATTCAACGAAAAAGGTAGAAAAATCGGTGTCATGTCCCGCATTAAGGGAAAAAATGCAGTTGACTTTACTCCCACTCAGCTTTTCCAGTTGACAAGTGTACCGCTTGACACTCTCAATGAATGGGTCGAAAATGACACCATTAGCCCCACTATGTCTTGTCGCGACCTTAACAAAGTCGTCAAAACTTGGAAATCGTCCAAACGCTTAGACACAAAGGAAAATACCGAAACCGCTGAAACCGCTGAAACAACTGATTCCACTGAAAATTCCGAAACTCACGAAACTTCTGAAACTGCTGAAAGTTCTGAAGTCACTGAAGAGCAAGCACTTGTAATTCTCAAGACGGTTTTTGAGAATCAGATTAAGAGATATGCCACATTCGACACCGAAAAGGCACGGGCAATTCTGACTATGCTCAAGGACACCTATGAGGGCATCTGTGAAGTGTATGAAGATTGAGTCGAAGAAAGAAGGGAGAGCGCGGGAAACCGCGCTCTTCACTTTAACATTGATTTTTTATATTATATTTATTATAATATACGCCGTCTAAACGCTTAGACAAGGAGAGCACAAAATGAACAGCTTCAATGAATCAACTCTAGCATTTGTCGGCATTATTGCTCTGGCATTTGCGCTTTATATGGCTCTATCTCTCAACAGAAAGTGAGGTTATTATGAATCCTAAAAATGTTTTTGCAAGAGAAATCCGCAAAAGAATTAAGCAATTTAATAAACTTGTAAATTCTGATATGTACGAGACTTCATATTTAGTCGCCACTGAAAGAACTATTACACAATTCGAGCAGTTGGAGTTGCTTATCAATCTTTATAATAAAATGTATAATAATTCTCTGCTTGTCTTGTCAAAGAAAAGTAGCGGGGTAACAAATACTTGGCGTGATTTGTTTATTGTTTCAGCCGATTTTGAAGGGAAGGTGTATTATTACGACTAAAACTGAATTTATCAGACTTAATCGTCTTAAGGAATACTATGACAGCATGTATTATCATGCGCAACGCCGTATGGTGGATTGTATGGGTACCCCCGGTGAAAATATCGCTATGAATGAGTGGAATAAAGTCGCACGCGAATATAATGGATTTATCACAGCGTATAATCTGCTTGTCAAGCGCCGTTGTGACATTGACGGGGTGTTGTAATATGAACTATCTAACATTTCGCAATATCGTATGGACAAATTGTAGTTGCAAGGAATCCGAGCGATTCCTTGCAAAGTCCATGCTTCGAAAAGCCAAATGGCACTTCGCGCGTTATTATAAAAACTCAAAAGTCTAAACGTTTAGATATGAGGTGTTAATAATGGTTGAAAAAATGATAAGACTTATTGATGCGATTGCACTTATGAAAAAGATATGTAGGAACGAATGCAACAGCGTTTGTGATACAGAATGTGAAAATGTGCTATGCAATTTTTATGACTATATAATGGACGCACCTACAATCGAAGCAGAACCAGTAATACATGCGCATTGGGTTGTAGATACATGGTGTAGTAATTGTAGTAGATTCCCAGTTGATGCTTCAGAGCCTATTAGTAATCAAAAATTAACAAAACTTTTTTCAAGATGTCCGCATTGCGGTGCAAAAATGGATGAAAGTCTAAACGCTTAGACAAGGGGGTGAAAAAATAATGTCAATCACAAAAATCGAACGCAAATACATGGATGCAAAATTTTATATACTTGCAAAAATAATTGCAGTTGCCGAAAAAATTAACTATCGAAAAACAATTGGCGCCGATTATGATGAACAAAAATATTTGTTTGATTACCTTTGTTATCTTTATACAAATGCATTCAACGAGTTAATCACATCATTTAGTGATGCAGATGAAAAAATTGAAAGAATTGTCGTGAGGGAAGAAGTATATATGATTAGAAAATTCAATGATATATTTGATATAATATAAGGAGGTGTTTTAATGAACCGCTTTGAAAAAACTATTCGCTCTTTAATGATGTCATTAGTAAGACAATGTGAACATGAAAATCATTTTCGGACTAATGATATGCCAGAAAAAATCCATGATTGTATTTCTAAAATTGCAATTCTTCAAAATGTTTTAACTCAAGCAGATTTTTATGTAACATTCGACACTGATGATAAATTGAATTACACTAAAGTTCATTTCAAGGATATGAAAGAACACGTTACAATCACTTTTGACATTTTATCAACAAAAGAACGATTAAACGCAATGTATGGTAAAATTTATAATGGTGGTTATGTGGATACCGATTCACTATCCTGCATTCAGGAAACAGATGACGGCTATGATCTGTAATATCCCACTAACCGATATGGTTGCATTTGTCCGAGCAAATGTCAGGCATTCTAAACGCTTGGACAATATTTATAAATTAGCTGCGCCAGTGAGCATGCAACAAAACACGGAGAAAGAAGGAAAAACTATGAAAATCCCCATTTTTGCAAAGAGAAAGACCAAGAACGATGAGAAGAAAACGCCGTTTTACATCTATCTCTCGTCGCTCACCAACAAGGAAACCGGTGAAGTCATGCCGGTTCGCGTGAAGTTCCGCGATGAATGCGGAAAGCCCGACCCCAACAAGTGCCCTATGTTCATCCAGTTTGATAAGAAGAATGCCAACCTTCAGTTGGAAACTTATGTAACTGACGATGGCGAAGAGCGCACCGTTCGTAATCTCTGGATTGCGAAATGGGCTAACGCTGGAGAGTACGTGGATACTTCGCTTGACGAGTTCGAATAATCTAAACGTTTAGACAGCCCCTGTTGAAATACACAGGGGCTGATTCTGTGATAGGAGGTTAATTATGGCTAAAACAAGAGATGATTGGATGACTGATTATCGCAGCATCGTAGGAAAAGTCAAGTCACGATATAATTCACTAAAAAGACTCAGAGACAAAACAGGTTTACAATCTGAAGCATTACTGAAATTAGAAGAATCTGGTGGTATGATTCGCGCTAGAGGAATGTCTACAACTCAATTAAGAAATGAAGTTATGCGCGGTAAAACATTTTTAAGAGATGTAACATCGACTGTAAGAGGTACACAACATTTTTATAGCGGAATCGCCACGGATGATGATAAATGGGAAATTTTTCAAAAACTAAGAGCTAAAGACCCTTCAGTTGAAGTTATTGCAGGAAAATTTTCCGACATGGTTGATCAAATTGATGATTATATTTCAGAATCTGTAATGTCGCCCGCTGAAATTATTGACATGATGATGATTATGTCTGAGCAGTATGATGAATATACACAGCAGATTGAGGAAAGTATAATACCTTTTGATGAACAACATGCACTTGATATAGATGAATATAGTGGATTCGACATAGTGGAGTAAATTATGCTATATAGTTATAAATATCCAGAGGACATAATAGATGTATTAAAACGAAATACATTAAATTTCAAAGCATCTAACACAGATGTATATTTTGCGAATACACCATGTTCTTTTGATATTGAAACAAGCTCATTTTATGAAGAAATTGATTCTAAACGTTTAGAAAAAAGAGCGTGCATGTATGTATGGGCTTTTGATATTTTTGATGTTACAATAATTGGAAGAACTTGGGATGATTTTTTAGAAATGATACATGAAATTGAAGAATTTTATCAGTTAAATGATAAAAAGCGTTTAATAATTTATGTTCATAATCTGGCTTATGAGATGCAATTTATAAGAAAATATTTTAGATGGAAAAATGTATTTTCAATCAGAGAAAGAAAACCAATATACGCTACAACAACTACTGGAATTGAATTTAGATGTTCATATTTATTAACTGGATATGCACTTGAAAAAGTGGGTGAAATGTTAAAAAATCCAATTCCTAAATTAGTAGGTAAATTAGATTATGAGCTAATACGAACTCCAATAACAGAATTAACAGAAGATGAAATACAATATCTGATTCATGATGTAAAGATTGTCTCAGAACACATTAGAGAGTGTATTGAAAAAGAAGGTGGTATATGCTACATTCCATACACCAAAACCGGATACGTTAGACGTGAATGTAGGAAACGTACAGTAGGTGGAAAATATGGTGTAGGATACAAAATGGTAATGCAAGAATTAACTATTGAACCAGAAGAATATTTAGTAGCAAAACGAGCATTTTCAGGTGGATTTACTCACGCTAATTTTGATTATACTGGTGAAGTGGTGAAGAATGTACGCTCATTCGATTTTTCAAGTTCTTACCCGGCTGTAATGGTATCAGAGTTATTTCCATTTTCTAAAGGAAAGCTAGTAAAAGTCACATCACAAAAACAATTTGAAGAATTATGCTCAAAATATTTATGCATATTCAATATTAAATTAAAAAATGTACAATCGAAAGTAGATGCAGATGATTATATTTCACGCTCTAAATGTTCTTTTATAGCTTCGCATAAAATAGTAGTAAATGGAAAAGAACGTACAGTTGAAGATGCTATAATAAATAATGGTAGAATTCATTATGCTAAAGAATTGACTACAACTATAACAAACATTGACATGCAAATAATCAAACAAGTATATGATTTTGAAATTGTAGGAGTATCAGAATTTTACTACTATATAGCTAAACCACTACCATCAGCATTCGTAAATTTTATAATTGAAATGTACGAGAAGAAAACAATATTAAAAGGAGTTGAAGGCAAAGAAGAAGAATATCTATCGGCAAAAGAAAATGTAAACAGCTTATATGGTATGTCTGTTACTGACATAGTTCGTAAATTATGCGGTTATGATTGTTATTCTAATGAATGGGAAGATGGTAAAGAAACCAAAGAAGAATTTTCTAAACGTTTGGAAGAACAGCTTGAAAAAGAAAATAATCGCAAAAATAGATTTTTGTTCTATTTGTGGGGCGTGTTCGTAACGGCATATGCAAGACGTAATCTTTGGAGAGGAATTTTAGAGTGCGGCACTGATTATGTATACAGCGATACTGATTCAATAAAAATTATAAACTACGAAAATCATTTAGATTTTATAAAATCGTATAATGAAGAAATTACACGAAAAATACATAAAATGCTAATTTATCATAAAATAGATCCATCAAGAGCTGCACCTAAAACATCCGAAGGTATAACAAAACCATTAGGAATCTGGGAAAATGATGGTAATTATAAAAAATTCAAGACATTAGGAGCTAAAAGATATTTCTATCAAGATTATGATAATAAATATCACTTAACGTGTGCAGGATTGTCTAAAGTGCAAGCGTGTAAATATATAGCATCTAAAAAGAATCCATTCAAATTCTTCAGTGATACAATGAAAATTCCGGCGGATAAAACCGGTAAATTAACACATACTTATAAAGATGAAGAATTTAGTATGGTAGTTACAGATTATAAAGGGGTAAAATGTTTAGTGCATGAATTATCATATATTCATTTAGCTCCATCAGATTATAAATTGTCATTATCCGAAGAATATAAGAAATTCCTTGCAGGACAACATCGAATTAACTTTACATAGAAACCCCTCAAGTCTAAACGTTTAGACCTGAGGGGTTTTTTCATTTAGCATTCTGCAAATAGTTTCTAACAATTTCTCCTACATCATTAGTAGAATAAAACACTTTCTGCGTGACAAAGAACATCGCAATTTTCTTACCAATGTTATCAGGCGGTTTCATAATATTTTTTCTAACATTAGGTCGAGGGGAAATCTCAAGGCTGAAAATAAGGTCAGTATCATAATCTTTTAACGGAGTAGTTTTTCGATGGATGTATAAATAATTTCCAATCTCTGAACTGATAACATTACCTTGCAATAAATTGCCATCGAAATCAATGAAGAATTTGAATACAATATCACACGGTCTAATCTTTTCAGGGCAATGCGGATAAATGTCAAGTTCCCATTCACCGCCGGTAATCATCTTCAGTTTAGGATTGTCAAATGCGAAGTAAACATCAGACGGTTTACCCTTTTTATTAGACTTTGTATATTCAACAGCTACTTTAAGATTACTCTCACCATAATTATAAACGTCAATATCACCGGCTTGCATTTTGGAAATATGTTTTAATCCCATCTCGTTAAAATAAGGACAGAATTTATTAACTGTATTTCCGAGCATAAAAATGGTAACATCGGTACGCTGTCTAATAATAGTAGAAAGCACGTTCTGAAACAGGATAAATTCATCTTGAGCATAAACTGTTCTTGTAATAAATTCATCAAAAAGGACAGTTCTAATTTTAGGATATGAAGTGGATTTATCGTGTTCCTGAGCTGTAATTGAGAAACCAAATGCAAATACTTCTTCGCTTGTAATTCTTTTATCATCTTCATATCTACAAAGATACCAACGTGAAGCATGATAATATATATCAGTCCACTCACCGTGAGTTAATTTATCGACAACTCCATTTTCAACTAAAGCTGAAAACATCATCTGTCCGCGTTTTCCGACAAAATCATCACGCCATCTACGAAGTACAGCTAACTGAGAACCATCTTCGAGATATTTCTTGAGAGCATATTCCTGAACGGCATAAGTTTTACCGTTAGAACGCTCGCCAAAAATAATGTTATATAAAGCACCATGTTTAAGGATATTATCTAAACGATAGTATTTCATATACCTCACTCCTTTCTAAACGTTTAGACGCTTTTAATAATAATTCCAGATTCAAGAATAGATTTAAGTTCCTCAACTTCTTCAGCAGTTGCTGTACAACCCTCAATTTCAATAGAAGTAACCTGAGTGAACCCAGAACAACTACTCAATTTAGTACTAGTATTACTAGGAATGCCATTTAATGCTTGATATTCAGAAGGATTAGACCATATCGGTCTAATAATTTCCATCCATACGGTATCATCGGCAACCAAACCAACATTACCGCCAAATTCACCATGAATCTCAGGAACTTTAGGAATTCCTAATATAGCCATTTCAGCTAAAGAACCGCCACTTTCCAAAGCACTTCCAACTCCATATCTAGCAATTCTTCCTTTTATCATTCTTTCCTTAGATAGAAAAGGATTTCCCATATTTAAGGCAGCTACTGTTGAAGCTACGCTAGTGCCGGTTGATACAAGAGTTCTACCTAAAGTCTGAGCGCTCTGATTTTCTGAGAATATGGGCAAAGAATAAGCACAGTTTCCAGTTCCAACATATTTTTGAGTTACGTGATTCATGTGGTCTTTACATGTTACATATGCAGCGACATTACCAGTATAGCAATCGCAAAGATATGCTACTGAAATTTCTCCATACATAAAAGCATTAACATCTAATTCAATTGTACCAACGTAAGGCAAATGCATTATTGCTTGCGTATATGGTGCAAAATCAGGAAATGCTCCAAAATGTTTGCCAATAATTTTTTTAGTAAATCTCACTTCTTGAGTGTGTAAACATATTTTTTGAGCGGGAACTCTATATTCTGAAGGCGGGTCATCAGTAAAATTATATCCACCTGCTCTAACATCTCTAGTGCCTGTATCAAAATTCCTAAATTGAGAAGGAAGTAAATGATACGACAATACACATGATAAAGGATTATAATTACCTGCATCTATACGAGTTAAATAATCAGATGAATATAACACAGCAACAATTTTCTCCATAGCTTGGGCATCTAATTGATATGCATGCATTCCAGTTGCCAAATTACTAAACGCAGTGTTAATTTCACGTCTAGCTAAACTAATAGAAGCATTATCAATATCTCCATGGTCTTGCGAATCAAAACTAAATGTACCATCTCCACCGCCAAAAGTAGAATCCTCACCCCAATTACCTTCTTCAGGTTCAGGTGGTATAGGCTCATTAGTAAATTCAGCATCATCGTTATAACAAGGCTGTACAATCCAAAAAGAAAAAATGTCGTATTGTAAAGTAGGATGCCTGTCAGTATAAGCACCGCTGGTTGCGATTTCTATAAAATCAATATCAATCGGATTTTCTTCGTCATCATAAACAAAATGAAAAGGTATAAAACCCGGACCGTATGCACCTTCAGCTAATCTACCAGTTCCCGGATGGTCATTTCCGGGGGTCGGTATGCAATATAATTTCAATGTTTCTCCGTTTTTAGTGTAAGCAACTCCTGAAACATCATTATAAGCATCCAACGATGCGCCACGCGCCCATCCCAGATCAATCCAAATTAAAAAGCCGATATCTAAAAACTTGACATTTCGCATGTATATCGGAAATTGTATTTTCAATCTTCGCGCTGATAGCGCCGGCTGATCCGTCGCAAATCGTGTGCAGTACAGATTGTATCGGCAAACATAGCGTGATGTTCCGGACGTACCACCACCATTCCACCATAACATGTCACAAGTGGTATCATTCACACTACGATCATAAGCACCGCTTTTTTCAGCGCTGGGACAGTCTACATATTCATCATTGGTATTCAAATACTGGGCATTCCAAATATCACCGAAGGTATCAACCGCATGAAACGGAAAATTCGCGTTCATTTCGTCGATTGTCATCCATACATTAGCCATAAAATCACTCCTTTCTAAACGTTTAGACTATCCGATGGTAACCAACACAGGCGACAAAGGCTTACCAAGTGAACCAAATACAATGTATTCATTATAGTTATAAGGATAAAATTCTCGATTAGCGTCCTTAATATATGAATTAAGCACATTCAATTTACTAGACCGCTTAATAATAACCGGCGATTCCTTAATCTCATTAAAAAACGACTGCAAAACATCACATTTAGCATTTATCACAAACAGTCTATTCTTATCAACTGTAATATTAGTGATGTAATAGTATCTATTGAAATCAGGAACATAGCAATAATTAGCAGTAAAATTAGGATTGCTTACTTGAAATTTAGGATTTATAATACTAGATTCTTCAAGTAGTAAAACATTTAGAGTATCAATCGTAGTAAGATTTTTAGGATACTCATTAGGGTCAGACAAATTCTGATACAACACAAGTTCCATAACAATCTCCTTTCAACACTTTTCTCATTTCTTGTACGCCAAATGCCCCTGTTAAAAGGGGCACTGGCGAGACAAAGAGTGAGGCTCTATAACACACGGGTAACAGCAAACCCCGTGAGTTATGCAACATAGAATACAACGAAGTTTTCGTTGAAATCATTGAAGTACTGAGAATCGAACTTATAGAAGTAATTGGTAAACTCAGCCTTCGGATTGTAATTTGTGGTAACGCGTCTGTCAGGATTGCAAACACCCAGAGCATCATGGTCGAACATAACGCCGAGGATACCGCTTGCTTCGACAGTATGACCACTTGCAGTCGCAACATTGATACTGGAAATGCTAGAGAATCCATAATCAGTGCCCGAACCCTGCCAATAAGATACAGTTTCAGCCTTCGGAAGTTCCACAAAACTATTATGGAATGTATCAGACTGGAGGAAAACATCAGCCGCAGCCTTAAAATCAGAGAGGAGAACAAAATGATTAAGTCTTTCCGGTGTAAATCTCGACTTACCGCCAAGATTAAAGAGCTGACTCATAGTTCTCATACGAGACTTCGTAATGCCCATATAATATGCTGCATACTTAATGAAATCAGGGTCATACAGAGCATTAGCAGCCGTAATAGACTTGCTATACTGAGTGTTATAGCGAGAAAGAAGATTGATACATCTAGTATTACCTGCACCAGTGTAAGTTCCACCGCTATTCATGTCATAGAAAGTCTCACCAATGAAATTGGTAATAGTACGTCTGATAAGTTCAGAAGTCTTAACAGTAGCACTCTTGTCAACTTCATTAAAGAGCATCGAAATGAATGCACCAAGCTGACCTGCATTCGAGAATCCAGAGCGAACCTGTCTATCAGTGATAGAGCGGTCGATCTCAAACGTAGTTTTCTTGTTAAAGAACTTCGCACTCACACTAGGCTGATTAAAAACATTAGGATCGTAACTAGCACCATCAACCAGATTCCATGTTTCATTTTCCACAGCTTCCGGCATTTCAGATGCAATCTTTTCCAGAACTGCTCCATAAGTCCAACCATCCCTCATAACAGAAGGAGCTTCGCCTTCATATGCTCTATTAACGAAGATAACTTTACCAATGTGGTCAACAAGTGCATTAACGTACTTATCAAGGCTGCGAGCATTCATAATAGCTTCGCCAATATCAACCACATTGCTGAGGTCTTCATTAAGAACCGCGGTTTCACCAATAGCTTCTCTAGTAGCTGCATTGGCAATGTCATAAATCTGTTTTACTTCCATGATATTACACCCTTTCTAAACGTTTAGACTTATTTAGTCGACTTTGCGGACGAAGTTGTAACCACATCAGTAGTTGCAACACTGAATTGCTTACCGAAACTTGTAAGAATAATATTAGTATCACTAATATTAGCCATTGCAGGAATCGGAGATGCTTTAACACCAGCACCATTGAGACAATTAACCATAACAATCTCTTTACCAGTGTTAATAGCGTTTACAAGTCTATTATAAAGACCTGCAATCGTCTGTGAAGCAGTCTGAATATTCAGACCTCCACAATCCACCATAACATAACCGCTCATAAAAATCATCCTTTCTTGGTTTAATAATATGGTACAGTCAACATTTCATCGACTGTGGGGAACAGAAATTTTTTGTAGAAATTCCACAACCAGAGATTTCTCTCGCTGCCGAGCATACGTTGGCTCGTAGTAACACCGATATTACCATGCCGACTAAACTCATGAGTTTTAGTCTCATTATGAGTTGTAGTGTCAGTATTATTTCTGGTAATAGTTTCAGTGTCATTATGCGTTCGGGTGTTAGATTCAGAACCACTACTAGCAGTAGATGGAGATGCAGTATTGCTATCATAAGCATAAACACTAGTATTATCACTATGTGAGCCACTATCGCCAACAGTACCAGTGTGAGCATTAGCTATTGTACCCGTATGTGCATCAGTGACAGTACCGGTGTGCCTATCTTCACCTGATTCTTCCATTTTGTAATTCTCAATGGGATTATACTCAATAGACAGAATGTTATATTCTTTTATAACATTATCTTTATTGATATTCCACCAAGTTGAAGCAATCATGAAAGCAACTTCTGATGTAATTGGCTCAGAATTACTCATTTTCTTGAGAAAAGTTGACGCTCTCTTGAAACCAGATAGAACACCATGATAATAATTATCCATCTCTTTTGTGTTGACCGGATTTATCTCAAAAAACGGAATTTGAATGCCCTGAGATAAAGCCCATGAATCCAAATAGGTGAAAAATCCAGTCGGATTAACTCCAATAGAATTAGGATAAATATCATTCACTGTTATCATCATTTTCACCGTCCTTTTCATCAGAATTTTCAGTTTTTTCTTCCGATTCGTCTAAACGTTTAGACTCATCGACCAACTGTTGCGGAGATTCTTCAGCAGCTTCGTGCAACTGTTTCCATGTAGAATCAAGTTCAACAGTAATATTAGTACCAAACATTTCATTAACAGCTTTGACACCAAGTTTACGTTCATTGAACATATCATCCACAAGAGGAAGCAGAGCGTCAAAATTCATTTGAGATTCAGTCATACTGAGAGATTCACGCTTCATATTATAATTAGCATTCAAACCAATCTCATTGTACCAAGACGCTTTGAGATACTGATGATATTCAATAAGTTCAGTGAGTGTTCTGCTTTCGGCACGTGCGTAAGGCTGTACCTTAACACCATCGAAAAACGGCTCTTCACCAATAACGCCTTGCTTACCATCACTCATATCCTGCAAAAATGCTTCCGCAGCATCTTGTGTTCTTTTATCAGGAGCTGAAATAACGGCAGCAGCTCTCAAATTTTTGCTCGCAATATCAAATGAAATATCATTCTCCATCAGAGCAGTTGCATAACGCTGAAAGAGTGGAGCTAAACCAATCATCATAGCGTCATTTCTAATGAGAATTGCATCTTTATCAAATTCTAAACGTTTAGACACATCAAGTTTAGGATTTGAAATTGTACACCATGTAGGCTGATAATAAACAGAATTTGCAGTACCGCCCAAACCGCCGAAAAAGGCGTACAGTTCCCCCTTTATGCGCGCGATGCAAACATATCCATTTAGCTGCAAATAATTCTCAAGCATTCGATGTGGAATAGAATCCGGTAAACCATTATACTTGAAAATACATTGAGTTCTATTTAGCATATAAGCTATGTAATTACCGACAGCACTCTTTTTCTCACGAAAATCATAAATTTCATCAAAAGATTGTCCATAATTGTATTCCCACGGATTCATCATATCACTCCTTTTCTAAACGTTTAGACAGCTTTTATAGGATACGGCAGATTATACCCATAGTATAGTTATACTATGCGTATAGTTTAGCCGTGTT
>ERZ808043.133-NODE-133-length-12865-cov-3.971067_pt1 | contig 12865 bp, 25 predicted proteins | sample MGYA00380194_ERZ808043 | MGnify/ENA primary metagenome ERZ808043 (study PRJEB31490, sample SAMN06133370) | cow dung metagenome | isolation source: H3 | host: cow | place: China: Chengdu | collected 2015-05 ...
CATATGAAAACCCCAGAATTTCCCATCATCAAGCAAGAAAAAAAGACATCCCCTGTCTGCAAACTGGGAATGCCTTCATTTCTCTACATTTTACATTATACTGCATTTACCATATAGGTTTAAATAGGGTTCACATAGGTTCTTTGTTGCTCTGTCATGAATTTCAAGAATCCATGCATAACTGTAACCAAGTTCAACTGCAATATCTTTCAGGTCTTTATATTGAACATAATGCATGTGACAAACCTGATATTCCAAATCATTCTGAAGCAAATCAATCAGGTTGACCCTTTTTTGCTTTTCATCAACAAAGTGGTCAATCATGTTGTTGATTTCGGTTTCAAGTTCAATGATTTTCAGAACCGCACTTCCAACCCTGTCTGTAACACCTGATGTCTGAATTGATTCAGCATCCGTTGGTGCAGTGATTGATGTTGCAAGACACCGCCACTGATACACTTCAACCAGTTTGTTTTGAATGCGTATATCTGCCGTTTTAATGTACTTCAAAAAGTTTTTTACATCATCAACCATATTGTTCACCCTTTCACATCCCAGGGCAGTTTGCCACCATAATATGTTTTTGCAATATGAATCTGTTGTTCAAAGGGCAACTGCTGAAATCTTACAAAACACTTTTCTTTGTCCTGTTTCACCTGTTCTTCTGTTTTGAAGAACCTGCATTTGTTATGACCAGGGCATCTGTGAACTGTCAAAACCGCACACTTGCCCACTTTCACCGCTTCTGCAAAACACTTTTCTTCAGGCATAGTTTCACGCACCTTTCACTGCTTTCTCTGCTTCTTTTCTGGTCAGAAAGACCCTTTTGCCGAACTGATCAATGTCATCCAGTCTGAATTTGCCAGGACAGATTCTGCCCATTTTGTTTACAATGAAAACAGGTGTGCCAACTTTGCAGGGCAGTTCAATAATAAGGGCTTTGTTTTTGAACAAATCACAAATCGTTGTGTCATCGGCAGAAACATCTGTCACACCGAATTTTGCATAAGTGTTGCACAGTTCTTGATGTATGCAATCATTACAGGTCAGCATTTTATTTGTCATTTTCTTCACCTCACTTTATCATTTCATGTTTACCTGTCAGGCTTTTCAGCCTCATTCTGGGTTTGAATTTTTCACATTCATAATCTGATGGTGTGCATCCTCTTATTTCACCAGTTATGTCAAGATAAGCGCATCTGCTCAATGCTCTTGAATCACCATAATAATATGCATCATTGTGAGCGCACCTTCTGAATTCGCATTTCTTGCAAATCTTTTTAAGTTGTCTGCCATTGTCCATGTTCATGCACCTTCTTTGTTGTTCCTTTGCCGTTCAGCATAAGTTTTGCACCATCATCAATTGACAACCGCAACTGTTCTGTTTCTCTGCGCTTTTGAATTGTGGGGATGGTTTTGAAGAACCTGGTTCTTTCAAATTTCAGTTCTTCATCAGATGCCCTTGACAGTCTTATCAGTTCACCAGAACCGCCACAATACTGTTTTATTTCATCAGGCAAGCCATTCCACAGTGCATTGAATTCTGCCCTTGCATTCTGTCCCTGTGTTTTTCCGTTTGCTTCAACAAAATTGAAATCAAACCTATAAACCAATGAACTTGCTTTTCTTAATGCTTTGGTGAAGGTGTTCCACAGTTCTTCATGTGTCGGTGCATCCAGCTTCACCATTTCATCAAGCTTTTCTATGACATCTGCTGGTGTCGGTGGCATTTTGCAAGTCTGCAAACACTTATAAAATGCCACCTCAACCGCTTCATCAGAATAATTTTTCAGCAGGACTGTCCAGGTTTTGACCAGCATCTGAACATCAGTGTCTTTCGCATAATATGAATATATGGTTTTGATTGCAGCAATCATTTCAATGATTTTGTTCTGGCTTGCCATTATTCAACACCGCTTTCAACTTCAAATGCATCCATACCACCGAAATCTATATGGGCAACGCATTCTTTTATTTTTTTACCGAAATAAATGATATCTGATGCAATGTTTGTTTGCTGAAGGTTAGATTTGTAAAAATCATCATCATATTTATCAAGCAGTTCTTTAAGTCTGCTATAATAAAAATCATATCTTGATTGCCACATTGTTGTTTTGTCTATTCGACCACAAGCATTACAATGGACACATATCACTCCATAGCTGTCAGGGTTGATGCATTTTTTTGTGACACCATAACTCATCGTTGTCACTCCTTTACATTATCTTGCAAATATAATATTTTTGTGGATTTGGAATATACTTGTTTAATGCCTCTTCTGCATATTTGTAAGAGTTAAAAATTCCTTTTTTGTTATTGCCCTGATAAGTGCGATAACTAAAAACAACGGCATCGGTTTCTGCGTTTTTTATAACCCAACAATCGTTTGTTTCTTTGGTGTTTATCATCACTATTCACACACCATTTCTTTTACAAGGTTGTTGATTTGTTCTTCTGTAACTGCAAAGATAGGTTTCTTTCTATAATTGCAACCGCATTCGTGCTTTCTTTCTTTCAACCTCTCGGCAAACTCTTTGATTGCTTTTTTCCTTGCTTGACTGGTATTAAATTCAACACACTCATCGCACTGTTTGTCTAATTCCTTAATCAAGCAGTCATTTTCTGCATCAAGCTTTTCAATTTCTGCGTTTTTCTCTGCGATAGCTTTCTGCAAACCCCTATGTTCAGCAACTAACTTCTTGAAGTTTTCACTTTGGTTTTCAATCTCTGCTTTCATATCTTGACACTGTTGTGGCAAGGCGCATTCTGTGCATTTCAGGTGATATTCACATGTTGAACATTCCTTTATGCCAATATCATAAAGCTTTTTCATTCTGCATCACCCCACTTGAAACCAAAATCAGACCTTTTGATTTTGCATTGAGGTTCACCATCTTTCCAAAAGACAATGCCTTCAACATAGTGTTTTTCAAGATATTCTTTAATGCCTTCAAAACTTCGTTCAACAGCAATGAAAGATGCGCCATGTTTAACCAGCATATCATCTGAAAACTCATATGGGTTGCCGTTAAAGTGTTTTCCCACCGCTTCATATGTTCCATTGGGAATCAATCCACTATATGCCGACATGGTGTTTTGAAATGCGTTGACAAACCATTTGTCAGCAGGGTTGTTAAAATCAACCTTTACCCAATGGGGATGGTGTCCTGTTATTGGGTCAGGGTTACAACAAGGAATTGCACCTTCAGGCGGTTTCTTGCCCTTTTTCGCATCATATCTTTTATAGAACTCACCATCAAACAACGCACAGCAAGAACCATCATATTTCACTGTTGCTATGCCTTCACCATGAAGCACCCATTCCATGCCTTCATGCACTTTGTCAGTTATGCCAACAACCTTGTGGTTTTCAAATGTTCTTTCAAACAATGTGGGAATTTTCTTCACTGTGTTTCACCATCCTTTTTATACATTGCATTAAGTTTTGCCATAAAAGCATCACCCCTGATGTCTGCCTGTTCCCATGCATCCAGGTCATAAGATGCTTTTGAACCTGTGGATGCCGTTTTCTTTGGTGCATTCTTCAGCCTGTCAAAGATGATGCCCTTCCAGTTGTTAGCCATGCATTCATCAATCAGATTGCAGACAGCTTCATCACCATATTCAGCAACATTTTTTTCAACCTGCTTCAGAAGGGATTTCATGCCCTGTTCCTTATAGGATTCTTTGCGTTCGGTTTTATACTTGATCCATTCGGCAAGCTTTGATTGAACAGATTCAGAAAAAATATAATCAGGAAGAAGTCTGACAAAAAGGGTGTGTGTGGTTTCTTTTACACTCTTATTCTTTTTATCTATTTCTTCTTCTTTTTCTTTATCTGAAACAACGATGTCAGACGATTGAATCGTTTGACTGTCAGACGATTTGTCAGACGATTTTTCAATCAAGGCTTTTTGTGCTGCCCTTCTTTCAGATTGATATAATCTGTCCCTTGCTTTTTTCTTTTCATATGCATCAAGTGTCTGGTGTTTGTTCCAGTTCGGTATGGTGATAACATCGTCAATGATGTCGATCATTCCGAATTGCTGAAATGTTTTCAATGCCATTCTGACTGTGTTGACATCCCTTCTGAATATGGATGCAAGCATTTCATCTGTGTATGCAATTCTGTTGTTCATGATGAAAACACCATCATTGTTCTGTTTCCCTGCAAAGGTCAGCAGTTTGAACCATATGACAATGATGCTATCAGCAGAAGGAAGGCTTTCAATCATCAGAACCTTTTCATCATCAAAGATGTCTGTTGTTATCTTGATCCACTTCACATCATTTGCCATTGTCTGCACCGCTTTCACAATGTGTTATTCTGATATTGCCGTTTTCCAGTCGTTTGAGTTCTGCAACCACAACACCATTTTTATCAACAAACCTGATTGCATCATTTGACAATTCAACATAGTCCTGTCTGCGTTTGAAGTTTCTGCAAGGTTCACCATGATGGATTTTTGAACATTCACAATATGTTTCATTTGGGTGATTTAAAGGGCAACCCTTGCAAGTTCTGTTTTGTCTGTTATGACAGTGTTCTTCCCAATTGTAAAAGCACTTCTTGCACAGTGTTGCACTTTTTATCGGTATTGCTTTAATCTTCACAGTTTTCACCCTTCCCACAGTCATTCAGTTCAGGATGGTGAATGCAAGTCCAGATGCAGCAGATGATGTTCCAGCAAAAAGCCCTGTCATGTCTTTCATCATCGTCACCCCTTAACCACTTCAGATAATGTCTGACTGCACTGTCAATATATCTTTGTGTGGGGATGCCCTTTTCCCAGTTGCGTTCACCATATTTCTTTGCACCTTCTTCAAAGTGAATGGACACTTCAAGAAGCATGGTTGCCCAGCTTGCATCAAATGTGCCTGTGTCAGAAACAAACGCATCAAGTGCTGCAACCAAGCCTTCAATTTCACCAGTTCTGACAAAGTGTGAAATGCTGTTGAACATCAGCACCCTGGGATGGTGTTCACCAAGCAGTGTGTCAAAAGTCAATGCCAGTGCATCAATCGGCAACAGGTCACATCTGCCCTTGCCTTCCTGAATATCACGCACAGCACCTGTGTCAAATTCTGTGCGATTTCCTGAATCTTTAATCATGTTTTGTTACCTCTTTTTTAATTTATTTCTGCAACCGCAAATGCTCTGAATTCTGTTTCATTCTCTGCCCTGAATTCTTCAACAGTTTCATTTGCCGACAGTTCAGGATGTCTTGCCTGAATTTTCTGCCTTGCCCTTCTGACCGATTCAAAAGGTGGGAATCCCCATTCAGCCCTATTCAAAAGGAATTCTGATGTTGTTTTGTTGTAAACACCAACACCTTTTTTGTCATCAATAATGCCCAGAACACGAAAATATAAAAAGCTGTCACTGTTTCTGGTTCTTTCATCACTGATCAGAATCTGTTTAACAAGTGCAGTCAATGTTTTTAATTCTTTGGCTCTGCTCATTCTTCAACATCCCTTCCAGCTTCATATTCCTTGTATATGGTCATGAAATCGTCAAAGGTCATTGTGACCAGGATTTCACAGTTATTCTTTTTGTGGAATACTGCTGGCAGCAGTTCACCACCGCCAGATTTTGCATCCCTTTTTGCCTGATCAACCCAGTCATATAACCGCATGGTTTCCTGATGCTTTGCTTCGATGTGCAGACCAGGAAGTCCAACCACATCAGATGCATCACCAGTGTTGCCACAATATTGTGCAGTTCGTCTTGCTTCAGAATAGCCATGTTCCCTGAACTTTGAAGCCAGAAGCCTTTCAAACCTCGCACCCTTTTGTTTGCTATTGACCGCCATGTTCTGAATCCTCGCTTTCAACCTCAACCATTCTGACATCACCGAACTTTTCACAATAGGTTGCAAAATCTTCTTTGATGCCAATGATTTCATCAGTTTCTTTCGGTTCAAGGTGAATGATGATTTTGATTTTTGCCATTGCAATTCACCGCCTTAATCGAAGGGCAAAGCTTCTTCAGGTTCAGGAATGTCCCTGAAGTCACTATCATCTGCAAGGGCATAAGGCACTGTTGCAGGTTCTGAAGCTGCGTTTGCATTCTCTGATTTGCTACCACAAAAGCTGGCATTGTCCACAACGATTTCAACCGCTTTTCTTTTGTTGCCGTTTTTATCTTCATAGTTTCTGGTCTGGATGCTTCCCTGAATGGCAATCATTGAACCCTTGCCAAAATACTTGCAGATGAATTCTGCTGTGTTGCGCCATGCAACAACATCAATGAAGTCTGCCTGTCTTTCTTCACCCTGTTTCACAAATCGTCTGTCAACCGCAACTGTGAAGGATGTCACCGAAACACCGCTTTCAGTGCTTCTTAATTCAGGATCAGCAACCAATCTGCCCATAATAACTGCATTATTCAGCATTGTTTTTTACCTCTCTTTTTCTTAATTGCCAAACAAGGTGGCTGCAACATCACCATTGTTTGAAGATTCTGTCTTTTCTTCAGGGATTTCAACAACTTCAGCTTCAATGATGTCATCATCGGTTTCACCATAGTGTTTCTGACCTGCATCATCTGTGAATGTCATGTCATTTTCAAAAGCTGTCTGAAGGTCAACTGACATGACACCCCACTTTGAAATTAACTGTCTTAACATGGTTTTGTATGCCATGCCATCAAAGTTCTTTTCCCAGAATGTATATCCTTTTTTGGCTTTATAGCCAGGGGAATATTTCAGTGCATGGTTTTCCATCTGTTTCTTTGACCAGTAAATGGCTTTTCTGAATCCGTTGCAAAGTTCAAACATTGCATAATAACCAATGGTTTCTGCTTCTTCTCTTTCATCCCAGTTGTCAACCATCAGGTTGATTTTGATTTCTTCATTTAAGGGGTCAAAATATTCAAGTTCACCTGCCTTGACTGCAAGGACATTCAGTTTCTTATACTGTCCAGAACGGATTGCAAGCTGAATATATCCTTTGTAACCAAGCTGGAACTGTGCAACCTTGCCCTTTTCCCTGTCATTGAAGGGGACAAGATAATAATGTCCAAGCTGGGGTGAAGGGGACAGTTTCAGGGATTCACCCAGCAGTGCGCCTGAAAGAATTGACTGATTTGTGCATTCCTTCAGTGCTTCATTGGTGTTCACTGCTGAAATGACACCTGTGATGAACCTTTGTCTGTTGTCCTTGCCAAGTGCCTGATCAATGTTGCCGATGACATTTATGCTGTTCAAAAACTTTGTGATGCCCATTTTGGTTTCTGTTGCTCTTATCTGCAACGAATTATTAACTGCCATTATTTATCACCTTTTCCTTTTTTGTTGTTTCTGTTTGAAATGACTGAAAGTGCAATAAGTGTTGCACAGATTATCAATGTGATCTGAACTGCCGTTGTCATGATTGTTTTTCCTTCTTTCTTTTTATATTCTTTCAAACTGAATGTTTCTGCTGCTGAAGAAGTCCTTCAGGGCAACCGCATCTTCAGTGCTTAACAGTGCCTGGAATGCAACCCACTGTTTGCCCATGATTTCAAGGTGTTCTTCTTCTGATGCTATTGTTCCGACTGCATAACCTGTGTTCTGTGGTGCAATATCAAGTGTCGGTATACCCTTTGCTTCCTGTTCTGCTTTTCTTTTCTGTATCTCTGCCAGCCTGTGACCTTCTGAAATGGCTTTGTTGATGTCCAGTGACTGTTTATATTCTTCTGCTGCTTCAAAGCCAAATTCAGGCAAATTCTGCAATGTGGCAAGGTCTTTTTCAATCTGTTCAATTGCAGCATCAATTTCAACTGTTACTTTCGGCATGTTCACCGATGCATTCAGCCACTTGTCACTGAATATCTGTTCAAGTTTCAGCCAGTCAAAAGGATTTCTGCCACCAAAATATGCTTCTATGGCAACCAGCTTTTCGGCTTTCTTCTTTTCGTCATATGCCTTGACCTGACCATCAATGTTTGTGATTGCACCGCCAACAATGGCATCAAGTTCTTTGATTTTTGCTTCAAAATCTTCATAAGGCTTCAAGCATTCCTTTTTGACCTTGATTCTTTCGTCTGACAGTGCCTTTGTGAACTTTCGCAATGTGGCAAGGTCTTTTTTTGCATCCTGAATCTGTCCTTCTGTGTAGACCAGATTCAAATATTCAGATGCCTTTTTTATGATTTCTTCCTTCAGTTCATTGAAGTTGAATTCAATGATTTCAGGGAATGTGGGTTTTTTGACTTTCAGTTCCATGTTTTATATACTCCTTTTAAATATTTGGTAAAATCAGTGGTGGTTGTTGCTTTGATTCAACATACCGCCAGAACTTTTCTTCTTCTGTTGCAAGGTATTGAATATCACCTTCAACTTCTGATCTTTCAATGTGATAGTGTTTTGTTTGCAGATAGGGGACACCATCAAAGACTGTTTTCAACTGTGCTTTCAGGATTGCAAAATCTGCTTCCATGATCAGCAAGCCATGCAACAGTTGGATGTAATAGTTATCTGGAAGCCTTTTGTTCCATTTCTCTTTTTGCATGCTCTGCAATATTTCTGTGGTTTTGATTTCAAGAACACCTTTTCTGCCGTCTTTATCAAGCAACCAACCATCTGCCGAAAAATGCCCCCATGGGTATTTGCCATTCAAGAAAAGGTTGTTTTCTTCATAAAAAACTTCATATTCAGGAAAATCCAGCTTGAACAATTCACGCAAAAGGGGTTCAGCCTGATGACCATATTGAATGTATGGCTTGTCAGATATGTCAGCAGGTTTGCAAAGCCCTGTTTTTTCTTCCCACAGTTCAACATTTGTTTTCCAGGGGTTCATTCCAATGACTGCTGAAGCATCCGAACCACCGATTCTGAACCTGTTCTTCAGCCATTCTTCATGGCTCTGAAGAACTTTCATTTCAATCTTTGTTTTTTGCTTGAAGCCCTTGCATGTTTTCTTATCAACATCATATTCAGCAGGGCATTCTATCGGTTTGCCGTACCAAAAGCAATTTTCACATTGTTTCGTTTCACTCATATTTGACACCTATGTAATCAAGGACATGTCCCAGTCCCAGCCCTTCTTTTGATGGTTGCCATTTGCCATCAACCATTTCACCACCATTGATGCAATAGTCATATTGTCTGGGGTGTGTCTGTTTCAATCTTTGAAATCTGTTTGGCTCTTTTTCAAGGTGACAACCAAACATGCAGAAAATGCAACCTGTTCGGTCACAACCTGTGGTTTTCAGTTTATCTTCAGGTTCATATTCCCCAAGATAATCAATGATGTTCATTTGATTGTCAAAATCTTCATCACTCAAATTCAAATCAACAACGATGTCACCATAAACAGAACAATATGGAACATTATATTTTTTGATGTAGTGCAAAACATCTTGTTCAGTCCAGAATGACATGGGTTGTGATGTCGGTGTTTTTGTGTCAAAAGCATTGCAGCCATTCTTCAACCAGTTTGAATATCGCAAGCTTGATTCACATGCCATTGTCCCTAAAATTGCCTTTCTGCCTGTTTCTTTTGCGTATTTTTTGGCAGGTGCTTTTTTCATCACATTGCAACAGTCTTCACTTAATGGAATTTCTGAATCAATCAAGAATTTCCATTTGTAGAAACCAAATCTTCCTTTGTTTTCTGGATTGAACACATTTTTCATAACATTTCCGTTTGGATTTCTTTTCGCAACTTTGACAGCATGTGACACACTTTTGCTTATAACTGGATAGCCATATTTTTTTATTACTTCATCACAACGCATTTCAGGTCTGACAATATCAAGGACAACTTCAATTTCATAAGTGGTTCTTAACCACTCTGCAAATGTCTTGACAAACTTTTGGATTTCAGGATATTCAAGCCCTGTGTTTACAAATAGCAAATACAGTGTCCAACCATAACACTTGCAAACTCTTGCACACAAATCTGCCAGTACTGTTGAATCCTTACCGCCTGAAAAGCTGACATACACCTGACCATCAAGTGCTGATTTAATCCATTCACTATCTTTCAGTGTCGGTTCAGCACCGAATTCCCTGGTGTCCATTGTCACAAATCTGGTTTTGCCTGTTTCAGTGTCATAAATTTCAAACCTTGTCCATGATTCATACCAGGCTTTTGTGCGTTGATTCGTCATTCGGATTTTGGCTTCAAGTGGCAAGCACTGAAATTGTGCCAAATCACCTGGATCATGTCTGTTTTCTCTTTTGTTTGCCATAATCTTCACCGCCATCCTTCTTCATATACTTTCAAGCTGCTTTGAATTCGTTCTTGATTTTTGTGCCTTTTTTCAAGAAACTGTTCAAATGACATCTTTTTGAAGAATGCTGGTTGGTTGCAGTATGATGTATAATCAATCAGAAAACTTTTGATTTCACAGTCCCAGCATGCAATGTCACGCATAACATATGGCAAACACTCATGATTTCTGCACCATTCCACCCTTTCAAAAAGCTGTCTCAAATCCATTGATGGGTGATAGTAGATATAGAATTTCAGTTTCCAGGGTTTGTCGATCCACTTTTTCATCAACACAATCTTCTTTTCCAGCAATGGTTGATATTTCGGTTCATCAAAAGCAAATATGTATTCACCCATATAATTCAACTTTGAAAGGGCTTCAAGGTTTTCATCATTGACAAGTCTGAAATCCAAGCCTTGATTGAATTCCACCTTGATTTCAGGGTGTTCCAAGCACCATTGAAAAACCTTCATGTGGTCTGGATATGCAAGGATGTTGTTGTCAAGAAACTTGACTTTTTTATGTTTCACAACACTTTCAATGGTGTTGTATTCTTTCAGGCTGCCTTCATACTTTGGAACTTTGCAAAACCAACATTTTCTGATGCAACCCCTCGTTATGAATCCATAACTTGTATCTTCATCAGGGAAATAAAAGGGTTCGGTTTTTTCGATTTCCTCTGGAAGTTGCAAATGTGGGTTGTTTGAACCGATACCGCCAAACACAACATCAGCACAATTCACAACTGTCACCCTGTCTTTGTTGATATCAAAAATGTTGCTGACAAATACCTTGTCATATTCTGCGCCATTTATGGTTTTTGTTCGTTTGTGTGGATAGCCACTGAACCCAAGATCAATCACTTCCACATCGTTTGCTTGCTTTTTGAAATAATTGAACATTTTTCTGATTGCCATGTTCCATCTGCTATCAACATTTACAAGCAATATTTTCATTTTTCACCGCAACCCTTCTTCAATGTCATTTGATTTGCAGAACGGACACATGCATTCACACATTTCTTCCCACGCAATGTCCATGCCGTATGGGTGCGCTTCTTTCCATCGGTTCACAATGATTTCATCTTCATCAAAGACTTCACCGCAATCATTGCATTGATACATCATGCAGCATCACCGACTTTCAACAGAACCGAAGAATGCTGAACACCGAATTCAAGTGCTTCTTCATGATTGTCAAAGTAAACATCAATGCGATTGCCGATGATAGCACCGCCACAATCTTCAGCCCTGTATGTGTGACCATTGATGATGACTTCTGAACCATAGGGGATGACATCCTGGTCAACCGCAATTGTTCTGCCCTGAACAGGTTTTGTGCCTGTTGATGTGATACCATCTGCCCACTGACCACAACATTTTGAACATGCACAATATGCAGTCAATTTAAATTCACCCAGGTCAAAAAATTCAGGCTTGTTTTCTTCTGTTGCAGCTTTTTCAGTGATGTGTTGATAATCAACTGTGATTGACCTTGCAGGTTCTGTTGTGCTTGCATCAATCTTGCACCCAGAGAACAAACAGGCAACCGCAAACAGTGCCAAGACACCTGCAAAGGCATATTGTGTGAACTTATCGGCAGCATCCAAAATCTTTTTCATCGGTTTTTCCTTCTTTCAATATCTTTCAGCAAGTCTGCTGATGCTTTGTAAATTGCTTTCATCCGTCTGTTGCGTTCATGATCAGTCAATTCAGGGTGATAAACTCTGATGACTGCGCCAGGGGATTCAATCAGAATTGCTTCTTTGTATGTATCTTTTTGCATTGCATCACAACCTTTCTGATGCAGTTTATGTGGACAGTGCTTGTCCAGATGTCAGTTTGTTGTTACCGATTAGCTTAAAGCTAATCAACAATCAAAAAAAATATTGTCATAAGACACACCATAAATTTCGCAAAGCTTTTCAATCATCGGTTGTTTGGGGAATGTTTTTCCTTTTTCCCAGTTTTTAATTGTACCGACTGAAATATCAAGCTTTTTTGCAACATCTGCTTGTGTTAGATTTACATTAACCCTTGCAGCTTTCAATGTGATTTGCGACATGCTCACACCACCTTTCATCATTTAATCATTAGCTAAAAGCTAATCAACGAGTACATAATACTATTTCAAAATAATTTTGTCAATAGCTTTTAGCAAATTTTTTTGCTAAAACTATTTACTTTTTAGCTAATAAGGTGTAAAATTTACCTAAAAACAACAGGTTGTGATTAAATGAAAACCGAATGGTCAAAAGATGTTTTTGCTAAAAACCTTAAATATTATATGGATAGGTCTGGAAAAAACCAAAAAGAAATGGCAGCGGTTGTTGGTGTTTCTGCCCCAACATTTAATGAATGGTTGAAAGGCAAAAAATTCCCAAGAATAGATAAGATCGAAAAGCTTGCACAATTTTTCGGCATTCTCAAATCTGATCTGATTGAGGACAAGACAGAGGAACACAGAGAAATGCAAAAAAAGAACGATATCCAGACGGACATCGTTGTTAGATTAAGAACAGACAGTGAATTTGCTTCTTTAATTAATGGTATTAATCAATTAAACCCTGATCAGCTTGCAAGCATCAAGCAGGTTGTGGATGCGTTTCTGAAGGGATGATTGATGGGGGAAGGCTCTTTTGCAGCAGTTGAAAAACAAAATCAA
>ERZ808043.134-NODE-134-length-12782-cov-3.770641_pt1 | contig 12782 bp, 9 predicted proteins | sample MGYA00380194_ERZ808043 | MGnify/ENA primary metagenome ERZ808043 (study PRJEB31490, sample SAMN06133370) | cow dung metagenome | isolation source: H3 | host: cow | place: China: Chengdu | collected 2015-05 ...
TCTTCAAATGGCTTTTCATTTTAATAGAGTTTTATGGGAACTTAGTTAAAACTTGAAGCTTAATTAAAACGAAAAAGGAGATTATGTGATATGTCAGAGAAACGAAAAACAGATTGGCAACGAAAAAAACATGATTCCCCTGAAACAGCTGAGTTTAGAAATAGAATTGAAAATTTTATAAAGGAATGTAACATTAATTCCGAGAATCAATACCATTTAAAAAATAATCTTAGCCTTATAATACGTTTACCCTATTATGGCAAATCAAAGGGAACTAGACCGAAAGGACGTTATAACCATTTGAAGATAATGCTGGATTTCTGTCGGTATTTAATTCAATATAATGATAGCGAGTTTACAGAATTGTTGCTGACCGATTTGTCGGTTCAACAAAACCAAAGTCTGCGTAAATTTGTTTTTGTAGTTTATGGAAAATAACGGAATCCTTTATAATAAGGATGGATTTAAATGCATTGCGGATAATACCCTCGTGGCGATAACATTGATGATAGCCGAAAGTCGCCCTGAAGAAAAAGATATGATGGTTAAAGTGGTGAGGAATGCCTATAAAAAAAGTGCCACCAAATAAGTGACACTTTTTATAAAATTTCTGGTGAAAATTTCTTTTAAAATTTCGGTGCTAATTTCCACACGCCAAGATTCGTTTTTAAAATCATAGGCTTGCAAGAATTATCAATCAAATCAGAAATTTCATTTTCTAATACAGGTGCATTTTTGCTGAATAATACGCGGCCAGTTAAATCCAAAAGTTTTACAGAGCCTTTTGCATTTTGTAAAGAATGCTTCCAGGATTTTTGAGCGTTTACCAAGGATTTTTCAAAGCCTGTGGTTCCGCCGACATCAAAGACAATTGTTGCAACTGTCGTGTCGGCAGCATCAATAGCGCCAACTCTTATGCGATAAATTCCTGCTGCTAAATCAATTGATTCATTTTTCGGGCGAACCAACAAAATGGAATTTTCAATTTCAACAATAAGACTGTTGTTAGAAGAAGTCACAACATAAGTCAAAGTGTCGCCATCAACATCTGAGAAAAGAGAATCCAATTCTATTTCTTGTTGCCAGCCAGAGGCTTCTACAACGATTGTGTCGCGGTGGAGAACTTTTGGCAAATCATTTACTGGAGTAATGTCTATGACAAATGAAAGAACAGCAGGCTTTGTGCCTTCAATGCTATCGGTTGCAATTACATTCACAATAGCTTTGCCACAAGAATCTTTAGCCACTTTTATGTTCATGTAACCACCTGTTGTCCATGAAATATTCAGTTTACCATCTGGGTTTTCTGCTGAATAATAAAGAGCATCGCCTTCTGGATCTTCAAACCAACTCTTGATTTGAGCTTTTGTGTATTTTAGTGTTCCAGAGTAATCTTCTTTCACGGTTGTGTTTAATGTATCTACAACTGCAACAACAATCGGGCCATCGTTTCTATCAAGAACGCTAATAGCTACAGTTGCTTGCCCAGAAGAAACATTAGCTTCGTTTTTAACAATGTATGTAAATGAATCCGTGCCGATAAAATCTTCATTAGGCGTATAAACAAAAGAACCATCAGAATTTAATGTTAAGGCGCCGTGTGTTGTGGAATCCACTAAGAATACAAAGAGTTCAGAATTGCCATCTGGGTCTTCGTCATTTGAAAGAACACCATTTTTAATAGCAATGGTTAAAGTAGAATCTTCAAGTGCATTATAAGAATCGTCATTTGCAATTGGAGCATCGCTGACTAGGAGAATTTCTACTTCAAAAGAAACGCCAACAGAATCACCTGCAGAATCTTTTGCGTAAAGTGTTACAATAGCTGTTCCATTTTTGTTTAATTCAGGAAAAAGCGCAATAATAAATTGCGTTGCATTTTGAGTTAAACTAGCCTTTACTAAACCATTTGTTGAAACGCTGTATTGCAAATTTTCAGTAGCCGTTTCTTTATCCGCAAAGATAACTTCGGACTTGTTTACATAAATGATTTTTGAAGCGAAATCTTCTTCAAGAGAGTCTAAGTTTGGCAACGTTCCTGTAACTGTTGGTTTATCATTTACATCTTTTACAACAATAGAAACTGTTACCGTGGGCGAAATACCAATAGAATCTGTTAAAGTGTAAGTCCAAGAATCAACACCAGAAAAATCAGCATTTGGTGTATAAACAAAAGATCCATCATCTGCTAATTCAAGAGAGCCATTTACCGGATTGGTATAAGAATTGATTGAGAATATATCGCCATCAAAGTCAGTATCATTTACAAGAATCCCTTTTTCTTTAGAAACAGAAAGGACAGAATCTTCTAAAATTTCGTAGCGATCATTTACACCTGTAGGTGGATTTTGTCTATCAACTACAGTAATGTTGTTTGTATAAATAGCCATTTGAGAATCTTTATCGGTTGCAAGAATGGCAAGGCTTGCTGCTCCCGAAATATTCGCTTTTGGAACTATTGTCAAAGTATCATTTTTCTTTGTTACGATGAGAATACCAGAGTTTGGTTCTACAGAATAAATGATGTTTAAAGAATCATCATCTTTATCAGTAAACATTGATTTTAAAGCGTATTTTAAAGTATCGCCTTCATAGAGAGTAGCATTTTCTGTTTCTGTGTAAGGAGGCATAAGAACAGGAGCGAATTTTGGCAATTCACAAGAACCTGTAAAACCGAGTTGTAAAATTTCAATGCCACCCGTTTTATTAGCTTTGCCTTTCAATTCAAATTGTAATGCCGCAATGCGATTTAAATCTAAAACAGCATCATAACCCCAACCCTGTTCTTGTGAAAAACTAGCAAAAGGCATTTCTACAATAGTGTAAGAATCAGCTGCTTTTAAATCAAATCCAAAATAATTCCCGTTATTTAAAGCAATACCTTCTTGAATGAGTTGTAAGCGCACGCCTGAATTAGAACGATAAGCAATACAAAGTCCAGATTCTTTAGAAATATCAACAAAAGAATCAGAAACATCAAAAGGCATTTTTAATCCAGCCGTTGGGTAACCTGTTCCTTTTAAAGTAGCGTTAAAACCAACAGAACCTGTTGTAGAAAGAAATTCCTGAACAGGGCTGATTTCAGAACTTTCTGTCACATAAGTGCTAAATGCAGCGCCAAAAGTATTTACAGGACTTACAGGTGTTTCACTTGCGGAATTCCAAAAAGGTGTTGTTGATGAAATAACTTTCCCTGATGCCGGAATATTTGTCGTATCGCAAACATTTCCAAGACCGATTTGTAAAATATCAAGCGTCAAAGAAGAATCCGTTTTAGCGTAATTCCCTTTGTAGCTAAATTGCATCCCTTTGTGGTTATTTAAACTCCAAGAGACTTTTTTACCCCAACCTTCTTGAGCTAAACTTGTAAATGGAATATACAAAGCTTTGTAAGTTTCAGAAGCCGGGACTTTTATTCCCCAAAAATCGCTATCAGTAATTGTGGATTGGCTCATATCAAGCCTGAATGGTTGTGAAGAGCGATAAGTTAAACAAACGCCAGAACCACTCAACGATTTAACAGCCCCTTCTTCTTGCCAGTTAAAGCCGACACCAGCACTTTGGTTTTTGCCAGATTTTACAGAAAGCAAGATTTTCATTTCTTGTTCTGTATTTTGATAAATTGCTGTACCATTAGATTCCCAATTAAACCAATCAGAAACAGATGTACTAGATGGTGTCCATACAACATCTGCAAAAGCCGTCAAAGGCAAAAACAATGAACCGAGCAGAAACTTTCTCATGGAGTCTCCTTTTTGTTTTATTTAACCCAAACCACCGAAAGCAAAAAATAATAAAATGGTATACTTTTATAAAGGCTATTCACAGTTATTTGCTTCACTTATATAAAACAACAATCGCTTGTAAACAGAAATCATTAAATTTTCATTTTTTATAACATTTTTACGTCTTTTTTATTGATTTTTTAAGTAACAAAACATAGATTCAAGCCAATAAAAATCCAAAAACTATTAAGAGGCTAATTATGAACCTCCGATTCCTTAAACCCACTCTATTTTTATCTGTGGCAAGTTTGCTTATGCTCGCTTGTAGCGATGACAGCAGTTCTTCCACAGAAATGGAAGAAATCAGCAGCTCTTCTGTCGTAGAAGGAGATATTAATACTGAAGAACCAAGTGATTCTCTTTCTTCCTCTGAACCAGATCCAGAAACTCCTTCTAGCTCTTCTGCCGCTCCTTTAAAAGGGGTTTTGGTAGATGACTTTGAAGACGGCAATATGGTAAGCCTTTTAGATGAAGGTTGGTACACTTACACCGATGAAGGTAATAGTGGAGCTTCTACCGTTTCTTTCCTAACAGATGCCGATGGTTATTGGGCAGCTGCAAGCGAAGGTTATGAATCTTCTTATTCGCTTTCTTTGAGCTACACATTAGACAAGGGTAATTACGAATTTGACCCATACGTTGGTTGGGGCGTTAATGTGCCTGCAAGCGTCAACAGAAATGCTATTGGTGGTCTTTCTTATTGGTATAAAGGCGGAAAGCACACTGTTCGCGTAGAAACTTCGGACATAACCGATCACGATATGCATAGCTACACCGTAAACGCATCTTATGCCAACTGGAAATTAGTGACGGTTCGCTTCCAAGACCTTATGCAAGAAGGCTGGGGCATACCTGTTGACTTCAACAAAGAAAATATCACAGCTATCAGTTTCCAGGCAAAAGGCTCTTCCAAAGTTCGTGAAGACTCTCTTCGCATCGATTTCCTCTACTTGATGGACACAAGTGAAGTCGCTAAAGATCAGCCTGACATGGTTATCAGAGCTCCAGAAATTCCTGAAGTAGAAATTGGCGATATTGCTATTTCTAACCCACTCCAAGAAAAAGCGATGAAATACTTGGATAAGGGCGTTAATTTCACAAACTGGTTAGAAGAAGCTAAAGGTCGTTTTGCTGGTTTTGAAGGCGCTCCTTACGGAAAAGAAGATGTTAAGAACTTAGCCGATAATGGTTTCAAAGCATTGCGCTTGCCTATCGACTTAGACCTCTATGCCAATAACCGCGACAAATTCGTTGCAGGAACCGACAGCGTTCTTTTAATGGATACAACCACCCTTTGGACTGTTCTTGACTCTTTCGTAAATTGGACTGGCGAATACGGAATTTCTTTAACTATTGACTACCACGAATACGATGGAAGTTTCAGCGTAGAAAGTTCCGCCGATCCTCAATACAGAAAAATGGTAGCCAATGTTTGGAAAACCGTTGCCGCTCGCTATGCAGACAATCCTCGTGAAGATATTTTCTATGAACTCTTGAACGAACCAGGCATGAACAGCAATGGAAAAATCAAAAAAGAAAATTGGACTCTCACAGCCCAAGAAATGATTGATTCCATTCGTGCTGTAGATACAAAGCACACCATTCTCTTTGGCGATGTGCAATGGTACGATATCAAGGAACTAGAAACTCGTGAACCATTCACAGACGATAATATCGTTTATGTCATTCACTCTTATGAACCATTCGTTTTCACTCACCAAGGTGCTAGCTGGGGCGAAACTGCTACCTTGAAAAACATTCCATTCCCGTATGATTCTACAAAGTGGTCCACATTCTCTTCTGATTTCGGTGTAAGGAAAAACACTGCAAGCTGGGTAAAGACCGCTGTAAAGAATTACTACAAAACGGGTAGCAAAGAATATATTATCAACTTGATTCTTCCTGCTAAAAAGTGGGCAGTCACCAATAACGTTCCTATTATTATTAACGAATACGGAGCATACGGTTTACGCGCCGATACAGAATCTCGTTTGAATTACATGCGCGCTATGCACGAAATTAGCGATACTCTTCAGATTCCAATGCAACACTGGGGTTATGAAGGCGGATTCTCGCTATTTGAAAATGGCAAATTAATTGATGGCATGAAAGAAGCTATGGGTTTATAAAAACCCTCTGAATCGTAAACCTCTCCTCCGAAAATTCGGAGGAGATTTTTTTGTGGATTATTTATCCACAAAAAAAGTAATCAACTGATGATTTTTTAGTCAAATAGACTTTATTTTTTGTTTAAGTATTTGGGTTAAAAGGAGAAAAAATGAAAAAGAACTTCACGGCTTTGTTTTTAACTTTTGCCACAAGCCTTTATTGCCATGCCTACACGCTCCAGGGGACCGTTAATAATACTGATGGGCAAGCCATTTCAAATGCAAAAGTACATCTTACTGTTTCTGGAAACGAAACTTTTACCGACAACCAAGGTAAATTTGTGCTTTCTGGCGAAGAAAATGGTAGTGACGCCATTAACTTTAATTCAAAAATACCAGGCAATTTTAGTTTAAACGGCAGTATTTTAAATTATTCTCAATCAAATGGTTCTCCTTTACAAATTAAAATTTTTGACTTTGTCGGTAACCAAATTTTTAGCGAAACATTGCAAGGCCAGGGTTCTTTAGACCTCTCTCAAACTGTAAAATCAAAAGGCAATTACCTTGCCCGCATAAAAATGGGTTCTGCACAAGAAACTATCCGTTTTACTTCTGACGGAAACAAATCTTCTGTTATGGCTTTTACAAGTCGCTCTAAAGTTTTAAAAAAGAGTTTAGCTGAAACTTTAGAAGTAACAGCTGATGGTTATGACACATTGCGAGTAGCACTCACAAACCTTGACACCACACTTACACTTATTTTAAGCAAAACATTTAAAGAACAAACTTACGCTTTTGGCTATGCACTTAAAAATAGCCCTACTCCAAGTAAAGGCTGTGGTGTAACTTCAAAACTTCAAGAAGTAGGCTCTAACCCGAATGCTAAAAAATACAGTTTAAATAGCGCTGGCCTAAATCGTGAATACTGGGTCACTTTACCAAAAAATTACGACAACAAAAAACCATATAAAATTCTTTTTGCTATGCATTGTATGGGTAGTAACGCAGAAGACTTTACTTACCACACACCAGATCAAGACCACCCATCTCCATATTATGGCCAACAAGAACTAGATAAAAATAACGAATTTATTTTTGTAGCCCCTCGTGGTGATACCGATGGCATGCCATGGCGCACAAGCGACAACAAAGACCATATTTTCTTTGATGAACTATTAACGCTTCTTGAAGAAAACTATTGTATCGACACTTCACGTGTATTTGTTACGGGCTTTAGCTTTGGTTCTATGGTTACAAACTCTCTTGCTCAAGTATTCCAGCATCGCATTCGTGCTGTAGCCGTTTACGCTGTAGCCGATTGGAATATTTATATCCCACAAAATGCAGGCAAACCAATCGCTTGGATGGATGTCCACGGGACACAAGATGGTCTTTGCTCTTATGATCGTGTAGATAGTTCTGTTGACAGAATACTTGCCAATAATGGCCCAGACGGAACCGATGCTCGCGGCGAAAAAGCAGAAAAATACCCTGGTTATGGCCCTCACGTTTGCTATGACTTTAAAAATGTAGATCCAAGATTCCCTGTAAAACTCTGCACATGGAATGGTGGCCACCAGTGGACTGCTTACGACGAAGGCAACTGGCAGAATACCTGGGTTCCAAAAGAAGTCTATAACTTCTTTGATCAATTCTAAGTTCTCTCAAATAAACACCCATAATACACAGAAAATCCTCCGAATCTTCGGAGGATTTTTCTCTTTTTTTAAAGCTAAAAACTGACTTTATATCAAATCAATTTTTCAACCTGAGTACAAAGGCGTTCTGCTTCTTCTTGAGTGGAAGCCTCTGCAATCACGCGAATCACAGGCTCTGTATTAGAAGCGCGCACATGCACCCAGGACTTTTCATGAGACAACCAAAGGCCATCACGTTCATCTGAATTCCAGCCAGAAAATTCTTGCTTTACTAAAGGCAAGATTTCAGCAACCGATTTAGAGCCCAATTCAAATTTCTTTTTAGGCATCGCATAACTTGGATTTTCCTTCACAAATTTTTCCGGACCGCCATTATGATGTGCCATCCAGGAAAGCACAAGAGCCACAGCCACTAAAGAATCTCTACCATAATGCAAAGCAGGCAAAATAACGCCACCATTACCTTCGCCACCAATCACGCAAGATTCTTCCATCATCTGTAAGCTCACATTAATTTCACCCACTTTCGCACGAGAACACTTGCAACCATATTTTTCAGCCACATCTTCGTTCATGCGGCTAGTAGAAAGGTTAATGCAAACATTCCCTGGCTTTTTTGAAAGAACTTCTTCAGTAGCGATAGCAAGCGTATACTCTTCACCAATCGCTCTACCTTCACCACACACAATCGCACAACGATCTGCATCAGGGTCAAGTGCAAAACCAACAGCGCAATTATTTTCAAGAACCACTTTCGACAAATCGCCCAAATGCTCTGGAATCGGTTCAGCACCACGCGGAAAATTCCCATTCGGAGAACAATGCACACGCACCACATCGCAACCAAGTTCTTCAAGCAAACGCGGCACAATCAAAGAACCAGCGCCATTCACCGCATCAATTGCCACTTTAAATTTCGCCTTGCGAATCGCTTGTACATCAACAAACGGAATAGCAAGCGTTCCTTGAATATGCACTGAATCCGCGTCATCTAAAAATTCATACGTGCCCATTTCTTTATAATCAGGGAACGAAAATTTTCCTTCATCAGCCAAAGCAAAAAGTTTTTTCACGTCGTCTGGACCAAGAAACAAACCCTTAGCATTCAAAAACTTCAACGCGTTCCATTCAAGCGGATTATGACTTGCCGTAATAATAATCCCAGCATCAGCTTTCAATTCTGTCACCAAAATTTCAACAGATGGCGTAGTCGCAAGACCAGCGTCAATCACATCCACTCCACAAAGGCGACAAAAACCCGAAACCATCTGCACAATCGCTTCGCCCGTTGGGCGACTATCTCGACCAATCACAATTTTTTTCGCATTTGTAATTTCAAGAAACGCCTTAGTGTGCGAAAACAAAACCTGAGGTGTAAGCGAATCACCCACAACACCTCTAATACCAGAAACAGAACGCATCAATTTCGACATAAAAATCCTTTGTTGAACAACAAAAAATTAGAAATTATCAACAAAAATAAACACAACAAAATCGCAAAAACTAAAACCCTGTTCTAAAGGAATGGCAATTGCCTTTGGCAATTGGTCGACAAACCTTTATGTAATGAAAATAAAAACAACTTCTAACTTCAAATAAATTAGATTTAAAAAATGTTTATTTCCCGTTATGGGAATTGTTTGGAGATTTGTATGAATAAAATTTTAAAGGCTATTTTAGCCACATCCATTATTGGAATTTCTGCTTATGCAGCGCCTGGTTTAACCGTAAGCGGAACCGACATTCTTTATAACGGTAAAAAGATTTTCTTTTCTGGCACTAACTTAGCTTGGTCAGATTACAACTCTGATGTTGGCGATTCTCCTTTAAACGAAAACGCTTGGAGAAAAGCTGTTGAAGGCACACGTGCTGCTGGCGGAAACGCTATTCGTTGGTGGCTTTTCAACAACATGAGCCAAAGCCCTGCTATTGATGAAAGTACGCACTTAGTTACAGGCTTAAAAGAAAACACCATCGCCAATATGAAAAAAGCTCTCGACATTGCCGAAGAATACGGCGTTATGGTTTCCATGTGCTTATTCAGTCACAACCTTATGGAACCAAATCAATGGGGGCTTTACAATGAAAAATTAGACATTGAAGCCAACAAAAAACTCTTCACCGACGAAGGCACAAGCGCATTTATCAACAACGTTTTAATTCCTGTTGTAAAAGCAATTGGTAACCACAATGCACTCATGACTTGGGAAGTCTTCAACGAACCAGAAGGCATGACAAATGTTGGCTGGACCACTGAAAAATTGGAAAAAGCAACACTTCAGAAATTCACAAACAAAATTGCCGCTGCGATTCATACCGAAAACCCTGAATTACTCGTTTCCACTGGCAGCGTAAACATTCAATATCAAAAATGGTGGAACGATTCAGAACTCATTGCGGCTGGTGGTGAATCAAACGGAACTCTTGACTTTTTCCAAACTCATTACTACCCTTATTACCAAGCAGATGCAGTTTCTCCTTTTGTAAACACGGCCACTCAAATGCAAACCACTTATGGCTATGATGCAAAACCAATGATTATTGGTGAATTCCCGGCAAGTGGTTGGGCTGGCGCCACTTACACAGCAAGCATGGCTGCCAAAACAGAAATCACAGCAGAACAAGCCTACCGCAATGCTTTTGATGGTGGTTACGCTGGCGCTCTTGCTTGGCAATACATTGGTGATAAAACTGAAGCAAACTTTGGCGGTTACACTTACACCATAGAACCAGCTCTTGAAGCCATGAAAGTATTAGCAGCAAAAGAAGAAGCATCTATAAAAATCAAAGATGTCTCAATTGAAGAATCAACAGGCAACGGCATGATGGCTGTCACTTATGGCGCCGATAATGCTCAAATTGAATACCAAAAAACGTTTGATCTATCTGGCGCAAACGCATTTACATTCACTGTAAAAAATAATGGTTCTGAAGATGCAGACTTATACCTTATTTTCAAACTCACAGACGCTTGGACTTGGACAGAAACTGACGGCTCTTGCGTAGTGCCAGCCGGTGAAAAGAAAACTTGTTCCTTTGATATTTCTGGCTTAACAGACAGAAACAAAACTTTAAGCACCATAATCGCTAACTATGCTGCCGGTTACACAGGAACACTCATTTATGATGATTTCATTGCTGGCACAGACACTCTTTGGAATTTCAATGAAGACAAATACGATGCCTTTGGGCGTTCTTTTGAAAATACAGAAGAAATGCTTCCTGAAATTAAAATCGTATTTAACAATGAAAACTATGTTGGCAATACTACAGCAATAAAAGATGTTCACAAAAATTTCAAAAATTTGCAAATGAATGTCATAAATAATACCTTACAAATAAATTCAAACAAAACTGAAAATGTTTCTATTGAAATCTTTGGCCTAAACGGATTCTGCGTTGCTAAACTTTATAATGGGATTTTAAAAGCAGGCTCAACATCCTTTGATTTAAGTTCTCTCGCAAAGGGGAGTTACATTGTTCGAGTCCGTGCCAATAAAATTCTTGCCACTCACCCAATCATGCTCAAGTAATCTCTCCAATAAAATTAAAGAATCCCGCCAAGGCGGGATTTTTTAACTCTGATGTTTTTTACTATTAACAAATTTTCACAATGCTCTGATTTCCTCTACAGAAAGACCAAAATTCTTGGCAATAACTTCTATTGCAACTCCATCTTGCAAAAGAGCCTTTGCCATCGCATGTTTTTCAGCAAATATCTTTTGATATTCCACATTCATTTTTTCTTTTTCAAGTCGCAATTTTTCTGACTTGCGTTGGAATTCTTCAGTCTTGTGATTTAACTCCTCACTCTTGCGTTGGAATTCTTCGGTCTTGTGATTTAATTCCTCTTTTTGCTGCTGGAATTCCTCTTTTTGCTGTTGAAATGCTTTACTTTGCTGTTGAAATGCTTTACTTTGCTGCTGGAATGCTTTACTTTGCTGCAGGAACGCTTCATTCTTGCGTTGAAATTCTTCCGTTTTGAGCGCTATCTCCGCCAAACGACAGTTAATTTCTCCTTGAGTAAGCATAGATGACTCCTGAGCATTTAAAAGTTCTTCACCTGCAAAATCTACCCGAATACGTTCCAAAGCAGAATCAAGCGCGAAATTTTCAAACTCCTGAATTTTATCAAATTTTCCAGCATTTTTCAGCAAATACAACCAAGCATCTTCTGGATTTTTGATTTCCTTCAATGATTTTGTAAATCTCGTTAAGTTAACTATAATATATTTATTTTTTTGAGTAATTGGTATAGCATTGCCTTCCCTTATGGCAGCGTCACTATAAAGATTCCAAGTATCAATATATTTACCATTTGTTTCTTTTAAGTCAAAATTACAAACCCAAATAGAAATAGTTTCTGGTAATTCATAAAGTTTGTGTTGTTTTTCAAAATCTCGCAATGCTTGAAAATCTAAAGACCTTTCTAAACTTTGCTTTGCATTAATAGTAAGAAAAGCATTGTATAAAATCACCCTATCAAGGAAAAAAGAATGATTCGCCCGCTGCATTTCAATATTAATAAAACGCCCAGAAGCTGTTGTTGCATAAATATCAAACACAATTTCTTTCAAATACGGCGTTCTTAATCTCAAATGATTATCAAAAGAAAATGTTAATTGTTCGATTTTTTCCTTGCCTTCTAAGTGAAGCAGATGATTCAAAAACTCTTTTAAAGTCGTTTCATCATCAAAAAATTCCTTAAAAGCAGGGTCGTATGTAGGGTCTAAATAAGGACGCCCTTTATAACTTTCTCTGATTCTCTCAACATTACTCACATTTTGTTTTTTCATAATTATTTCCTTTCACTAATACTAGCGAAAAGCCCTAAAAGGGGAAGTTTGTGAATATATAAAAGCTTGCTCGTGAGAAAAGAGCAAAAATAATATCAAAAAAAACACAGCAATTTATGCTAAAAAAGAATCTAACAAAAGAAAAATCAAATAGCAATCATCAGATTTCCCTCAAAAAACTGACTTTAAAAAATTCTACAAGCGAGCGTCGCGGCAGATGAGCTTGCTCAATCTGACATGACCGAGCGCAGAAAATTTCTATAAAATTCTACAAGCGAGCGTCGCGGAAAAACAACTTGTCATGGCGAGGAGTCTTTTAAGACGACGTGGCCATCTGTTAGTAATGTATTTCTTTTTTCATTTTCTTTGGAGGGAACCCGGCTCGGAGTTGCGAAGGCCGCACGGTCCCCTCCAAGCCTCCCCTTCCTTGGCCGA
>ERZ808043.135-NODE-135-length-12774-cov-5.768922_pt1 | contig 12774 bp, 19 predicted proteins | sample MGYA00380194_ERZ808043 | MGnify/ENA primary metagenome ERZ808043 (study PRJEB31490, sample SAMN06133370) | cow dung metagenome | isolation source: H3 | host: cow | place: China: Chengdu | collected 2015-05 ...
GTCCTTGGTTTTGCCGCTGTAAAGAGTTTTCATAAAATATATGCTCCTTTGAATGATTTGTGTATGTTGGTGAGTGGATTATTCCTGTTCGTATGCAGGGTTGCCTTGGAGAATTTTCCGTCAGGGAAATTCTCGGGCACTTGCCGGTTATGCTGCGATTCAGTCAAGCGGAATGCAAGTGCATTATTCCCACTCGCTAACCATTTTTGTCTCTGGTGTCTACAAGTAAGAATTTGGGTCATTTTCTATGGCATTTCGGGTCAAAATTGCACGTTTTTCTCACCTGTTTCAGAGGTCTACGGGCATTTGACCTCATTTTGACCTCACGATTTGTCCTCAATTATGGGAGATGTAAGCGTTAATCACTAACTTGGAGTAATGAGGACTGTCTCTGAAATCTCTCAGGTGGCTTGTGAGTGTTGTTTCGTCTCACAAATGAAAACCGATTATTGTGTGCAATGTTGTCTGATGGCTTGCAGGTAATACCTCCTGTAAGCGTCCTCATTATATCACAAATTCGGCAAAATTACAACTATCCCAGATGTAACTAATTTATGAACGGCAAAAAGAGCCTGCAGCGAACTGCAAGCTCTTTTGCGAGAATGGGTATTTATTATTTCCGACGATGCTTCAAAATGTAATCGTAACCAAGGTGGCGGCATCTATCGCAGGGTTCCTTTTCTTTCTGGAACGGGTCTCGTCTGGTGATAATGTACTCGTTGCTGTCTCTATATTCATCCAGGCATCTTTTACAGAGACAACGCACGTCGTCCTTGGGCGCATGATAAACCCACAACCCATAGGTCTTTTTCAGCGCCTTGGAAATCGCATTGAGTGTAGTATGATCTTCTACGGTTCCGATATAAGGACCCAACTCATTTTGATTTACTGTGCGGATTTGTTCCAACATAACGGTGGATGGACGATCAAGCCCGTAACGCTCACCAAGGAAAATATGCGAAGGAAGATACATCCCTTTCTGTGCCGTTGTGATAGCGGCAATAATGGTTGTAGGACTATTGGCGTTAAAGTTGGTTGCTTGAATCACCAATGCCGGTCTAATACCATTCTGAACACTACCCTCGTTCTGACCAAAGTTGTACCAATAAATATCTCCACGTTCTACTTTGTTTTTCATTGTATAGTAACCTACCTTTCATTTATGTGAAATCAGTCCCAAATCGGATCATCGTATGGATCAAAGTTTTCTGCTTCTAAAAATTTTTTCATGGTCGCCAGAGACCGTTCGACGCTTTGCTGTACCGCTTGTACTGATACATTTTCCTGCTTTGCTATATCAACAAAGGTCAAGCCATCAAAGAAATGTAACTCAATTCTTGCTTTTTGCTTTGGAGCTAACCGTGTAATGGCGGCATATAGCTTTGTCCAGTTCGGCTTGCCGTCGAATAAGTTGATAATCAAAGCGGGATTGCAACGTTCTGAAATATCATCCTCATAAGTGAAAGGAACAACGTGAGCAGCATATCTACGGCTGTGTTTTCTGTTGTTGTTGCGAAATTCAAGGATAGGCTCATACTGTTCTACCGTCATGTAAACGAAAGGTTCATATTCGCAGAGAAGCAGGTTGTATTTTTCACGCAGTTCCTTTTCACTAAGGGATGAAACAATACCGTATTTCTCTGTGTCGATGAAATTGCTATACTCCAATTTGAAGTCAATTACTTTGCACTCTGCCTTAAAATCCTGTTCAAGTTCAAATCTGTTTTTGGTTGTCATTATGTTTTCCTCCGAATTTTTGAAATTTGATTTTGGTTAAAGTCAAATTTCAATCCGGGGGATCACGACAACCGTGTACCGTACTACGGCTGACAAAAAAAGAAGGGGCGCTTCTGCGTTTTGCAAAAGCACCCCTGTTAAGGAATGTGTGGTTCAAAATAGAAACCTCCGTAAATTGGTTTAAGAGCTTTTGCTCCTAAAGGCTAACTTACGGCTGTCGCATGAAAGTGGCGTGAGTGTCGCACGAGAGTCAAATGACCCCCGTTTGCGTCGCACGAGAGTCAAATGAGAAAAAGAGGTGTCGCACGAAAGTCGCATAGGGTGTCGCACGAAAGTCAAATGGTCATTTTTCGACAAAAAACAGAGGGAGCGAACCTTTTTCGGGTTCGTTCCCTCTGCTGGCTGAGATGTTTGATTTTTAGTCAAATAGCTGTCCGTATGGAAGTGATTCGTCCTTACAGATGAATTTTTGAAGCGTGTCAAATTCTTCCGAGGTAAGACGGGTTTTCGCCTTCTCGATTTCACGCTTGGCGAGTACCACGGCACTTGAATGATAAATAGCATAAACGAGCCAATATTGTGCCTTTACGTTTTCGGGTACAAGGTTCAATGCCTGGGTAGCAAAGTGATGGATAGCATCGTAATCTTCAAATTCAGCAAAAATTGATAGGAGTTCGTTGACCATAGAGATATATTTCATCTTATAGTCTGTCGCAATGCCAACAATCCAATGGTCATCACAAGCAGCTCCTAAGACGTGTCCTTTATAAAGCTTGATGGCGTGTTTCAAGGAGTGAACTTTTTGGGGAATAGGAATATCCTTTTGCACTTGCTTCCACAGCTTTTCAAACTTCTGCAGGTCACTCATCACGTTTGCAGACGGACTTAATCTATAGCCGTTCGGAGTGTACTCTATGAGTTTGTTCCTACAGATTGGCTCAAACGACTTTCTAAAGCGGTATATATAACCACGAATGTTCTTGTTAATGATGTCGATGTCAGAACCATCTTCGGGATATAAGGCATCTGCAATAGCCAATGCAGAGTGAGCCGTTTTCCTGTTGAGCATAATATATGCAACAGCACGGCTGCTTTTAGGCGAATTGAAGTCTTGGTCTTTCCACACGCCTGCTGATGTTGTGATTTCCATTCCTCCGAAGAAATTGATAATAACATCGTTGTCGGTCTTGATTTCATCCGGCGTAAGAGCCATTCTGACTCTTTCCATAGTATTCTTCTGTGCAATGGCACGATGAAGAACGTAAGCGAGAATATTGAGAGTGCTTGTCCTGTAGTTATACTTTTTGAGATTTCGGACAACAAGAAAACCCATAGGCTTGGGTCCAAAAGGAACTGCCATAACGGAGTGTACTTCAAGCCGTTTATAGACTTGGTATTCCTTGGGCGAGGTTTTGTTAATTTCTTCAACATCCGAGAAGATGATTGGCTTCTGCTTTTTGATTGCATCAACAATACTGGGCATAACCATAAGGTTCTCAAATTCCTGCAGCTTCTCCAGTTCTTTCACGGTGGGATCAATGTTGTACCACCAACCGGTAGCCCAGATATTGAGTTCCAAGTCAATCTCGATAACACCAGCCCAATCTGCTTCATAGAATGTACACGCTGCTGCAAGTGCTTTCTTTGCGATTTCTCCGGGGTCATCGTTGGTATGTAACCCCGATTCCAGTTTGCTGATGGTCTTTTCCTGTTCGATGCAGTATGTAACGTATTCATTTTCACACTGAGAAAAGTCCTGTACAACAGACGGGGGGTGTGTATCTTGCGGTTTCTCAATTCTCTTGATGAAACCGCCGAAAAAATTAGCCATAACGCAATTTCCTCCTTATATCTTTTTGCTTTCCAATATTATACAGAAAAAAGACTGCGAAACTTCGCAAAATATGCCGAACGCCTTGAGAGTTTTGATAAAGCAATAAAACAATATTCATACTTCTTTAATTCAACACTTCCTTAACTCAAATCGAAACTGAGGATGGCAATAATCAGTTTCGTTTCCAATCTTCTACGCAATTCTTCATCAACATAAGTGCAGTAGTTGCCGTTCTCGTCACGGCCTGTCCTTCTGCAAAGCGTAGCTATGTAGCCGGAATAATGACGGATCACCTCATTGACCGCGTCCGTTTCACCGTGGACGGCGGCCTCGATCACCGGGTACGGGATCATGCGGGTATGCTGGGTAGCATTACTCATCCGCTTCACCTCCCATCAGCTTTTTCAGCAGCCGATAGGCTCTCTGCCGGTGCGTGTTGACCGTTCTTCTTGCTATGCCCATGTGGTCGGCAATATCACGGTCGGCCATATCCAGGAACCAATACATAAGGATGATATTGCGTTCCTTTTCGGGAATAGCAGACAGCGCCTCGGCCAAACGGTCGTCCTTGACAAGTACAGTCTCATTTCCGATCTGGAAGGAAGTGTACTCCCAGGGGTATTCATCGTAAACCGCAAGCTGCTCCATCGCACCTTCCGGCAGGTCGCTCATAGGAATTTCCCAAAGCGCCCTGTGATTGATATCCCTATGACCGTTGTTGGCCTCATGCTTCAACACCTTCTTGCAGAAGCTATCAAAGGTGTGCTGCTTATGGATTTCATGGAGATCAGGTTTCATTTTCTCACCTCCCTTCGTGCCGGGAGGCAGGTCCTTCTTTCCCCTTTCATCCATTACTGGTCTGACGGAGGTGGATTTTGGCCGATTTTCGGAAAATTTCTTAAAATTATTTTTTCTGTCGCTCATATAGCGTCTCCTTTCAATTCGTTTCGGGCTGATCTCGATAGCGAATTAAAAAGGGTGGCGAGCGACACCGATATATGCGAAAACGCAAAATGCGCCTGCCCGCGAAAAAACGCGGACAAGCGCAAAAAGAATTGTAAACAGTATTAAGTTGAATTGTCAGTTCATACTCATAGCCGTAATATCCCAACGGTGGGTTATAGCTTTTTTTGACCGTAGGATATTAGGCGGGTGAGTATTGAAAAAAATTAACACGGCGTACCTCCATTAGATACCGCCGTGTTCGGTTAGTAAGTCGTCATTGGTTTGTGGTAAACGCAAAGAAACGGCGGCTTATTTTAACCGCCGATCAAGAGATAGTTATGCCTCGTTTATGCTCAAACATAAAGAGCCAATAAATCGCGTGAAATCGCGCGGTTTATTGGCTCTGCGTCTGTGCGTCGGGCTCTTTGTGTATTGTGATTTTCAGTTGTTTTACGCTGATTAGAGTTTCTTGCTTGCATTTCGGGCAGAACAGCGGAAAGTTTTTTAGCTCTGTATCTTCCCGCATTTTCAGCCGTGTTTTGTTTTTGCAGACGGGACATAATATCCAATCAATCATTTATATCCACCTCAAATAATGGTTCGATATGTTCTCTGATGAAATCGACTCTATCGAACACAGTAGGCTTGAAATAAGATGATACCGATATTACAGTATTCTTTTCTGGATTGATGTAAATAACATTACCGCTGTTTCCGATTGCGGCATAGATGTTTTTTTGACGATCAATTATCCACCACAAATATCCGTATTCCATTCCTCTGAAATATTTGCTTTCGACGATACGTGGGCGTGTCATTTCCTCAATCCACGCGGAAGATACGATTTTTTTGTTATCATAAACACCGTTGTTCAAGCATAACAACCCGATTTTTGCCATATCCTCGGCTGACATACAAAGCCCATAGCCTGGTGTACCAAGTCCATCGGGATCACTGAACCAAATGTTGTCTTTAGGAAGTTTTTCGATAGTAAACTGTTTGTGTTCCGCTGCTGTTTTCGCATAATAGTTTTTATGTATTTGAATACCCAACGGTTCAAACAAGTAGGTGTTGGCATAATCTACAGTTTTCATATTTGTAGCTTGATATAAAATTCCCGAAAGGATATGTAAACACACCGTTTGATAGTTAAATTCATCTGTCAATCCTTTTCTTCCACCTAAGTAATCAAGAGAGGTGTATGTCCAATTTTCACTTGAACAGACCTTAGACCAAGGATCACCTTTACACTTATACGGTGTCCTCATAGTCAATAAATGCTTAATGGTAACATCGTAGATCGTTTTTTCTCCTCTTTTAACCTTGTAATCGGGAAAATAATCCAAAACCTTATCATCAACGCTTTTTATTTGTCTCTTATCTATGGCAATTCCAATAAGTAAAGATATTACACTTTTGGTAGCGGACATTATATGGGTACAATCGTCTTTCTTATAGTCATTCCAACAATCACTATAAACAATTTCATTATTCCTAATTACAACGATTTGACATATATTCGGTTGTTGCTTTTCTATAACATTATGAAGTTCTTGGATTTTTGATAAATCTATCATTTTTGCTCCTTATCTGTTTTTTGAAAGAAATGTTTGCTTTCTATCACAAGAGTTTTTTTAATTTTTAGATATTACCTTTTTAACGGGATAATAGACTTCGGTTATATTATCATTAACATCTTCGATTAGTGATGGGTCAGTTATATAAACCTCAAACAGAGCGTTGGTGTTTTGATACCCCTCTTTTTCTGCCCATTCTACTTGTCTTGCATAAACAGAAGAAAGTTCAGAATAAGCTCCGCGCACAACCGTTTTTAAGCATAATCCGGGAGAAAAATCTCTTGTACCCGTGGCATACTCTTGAACGGGAATAGCAAATTCTGTATCTAAACCATCGGGGGTAAATTCAGCACTATGAAAAAGAACCATAGGTGGTGCGCTCATAGTCAATTTACCCGTTGCTATTTTCCTAAATAATTTACCGAAACATTTTTCATATTCAGTCGGATAATTTACGGGCTGTACTTTTTTGCGGATAGACAATAAGTACATTAACGGTACATCGACAAGTTGAACATCAATATTATCCATATAGGACATAATAGATTTTCCTTGTTGTATAGTTATCAAATCATTATTTATTTGATCTAATATTTTTTCACAAGTATGTACTTTCTGTTCAATTTGATTTTTCTTTTTTACAAAAGCCAAATAAAGACTTTCTTCATAAGGCGTATCGGTTAAAAGTATTTCCTTTATTTCTTCCAAAGAAAACGAATATGCTTTTAACCTATTGATAAACAACATCTTTTCAAGTTGTTCAATGGAATAGTAGCGATACCCGTTTTCAGGATTTACTTCGCTCGGCTCCAATAAGCCGATTTCTGCATAATAGCGAAGCGTTTTTGTTGATACCTTGCATATATTTGAAAACTCACCAATAGACAACATCATCATTGCTCCTTTCCATTATATATTGTAAACCTTGCCGTAAGGTAAAAGTCAATAGGGGTTTTTAGCTTTTATTGCCTTTAATCTACCGTCGGCGGGCTTTTTTGCGTCCTTTGGAATGAGCCACACGCGGCTCAATCTCACAACGCCGTCGATACGTTTTTCTTCGCAAAGTTTCTGTATGCGGCGTTCGGAAATTTCCCACAGCTTCGCCGCGTCTTGTACTGTCATATACTCAAACATAGGTTATCCCTCCATAAAGTGATAGCACTATATATTATATACGGTCAACCGAACAATATCAATGGCGTTTCTGTAAATAATTTGAATTATAATGGCTAATACTGTGAATTGTGTAATCATATCCAGGGCAGAAGATGAACTGTATAATATAAGTGTAGGAATTATTACATCACAAAGGAAAGTAAAAGCCATGAGAAGACCCGTACCAATTTACGACTTTACGGCGTTCGGAAAGGCTATAAAAGAGGCGAGAACAAAGCGCGGCGAATCCCGCAAGAATGTCAGCGACGATATGGATATATCGCCCCGCTATCTTGCAAACATTGAGAACAAGGGACAACAACCGAGCTTACAAATCTTTTATGAGCTCGTTACCCGTTACGATATCTCCGTAGATCAATACTTTTTCCCCGACAAGAGCGCAGACAAAAGCACTATGCGCCGTCAGCTTGATACTCTGCTCGACGGAATGAGTGATAAAGGTTTACACATCGTTACGGAAACGGCGAAAGCGGTTGTTGAAGTCGAAAAGGACAACTAACGTCCGCACAACAAATTTCAAGACGCAGCAGACTCTTTGGAGTTTGCCGCGTTTTTCTTTTCTCTGTAATAGCAAAACACGGTGGTACCCTTTCAGTACCACCGTGTTCGCTTGTAGTCGTCGATTGATCGGCGGCTGTATTTTTGTTTCGTCAAATTGGAATTTGTTATTGCACTTCATTTCCATCCGCATCAATGAAGACGTATTCTGACGGTATAAAAGGAACATAAAATGTGTAGGGAATCGTCTCTTTCTGAATAATTTCTTCTACCATATCACCATTTTGGAGTGTCATTTGGACGGTTGCAATTTCTGGATTGTTTATGAGGAAGGCATATCCTCGATTCCAGTTTACTATTGCAACATTATCAGCTCTGTCCACCATCGGCTTATGTGTATGAACAAAAATATACTCAGCGCGATTTTCTTTGATTTCTATTTCCAGCGGCAAATAGTAGTGGGATTGATACTCATTCCCCGAAATAAACCAAGCAATTGCTTTGTTATCTACTCCGCACATTCCTGCATATTGCATATCGATGGTATCAGAATCAGAAATTGGGATTTCCTTTCTCGCCTTTTCCATCAATTCATCTGTTCCTTTGTAAATCTTTGTACTACAGCCAGCCAGTCCCAACACACAGACTAATACCAAAGCAAGTGCTATCAACTTTTTCATGCAATCACACTCCTTTGTCAAATTCGAATTGGCTTACTCGAACAAGCCTGCAATATAGGCTCTGTCAAGTTCTCCACCTGTGACGGAGTGGAAATATCCGTCAAAGCCTATCCAATCATTTACGGGAATAGAAATGGTTTTAATTACTCTGTTGTTTGAATTACAGAAACTCAATTTATATTCAAGGATAGTTGGGTCGGTATTATCCATTTTTTTGAGGTTCAAGGAATTAAGGTTATCAACAATATGTTTAATGTCGGCTTCTTCTGTAAGTACAACCGTACCGATTTCCGCACCGCTGGATTTATCATACTGAATAACTTCAATTTCGATTGCTTTGTCAATTCCTTTTATTGAGCCATTAGAACAACCAACCAAGCCAAGCACACAGACCAATGCTAAAACTAATGCTATTAACTTTTTCATACAATCACACTCCTTTGTCAAATTGGAATTGGTCTAATATAAGTCAGACGCTAATTGTGTTCTAATATCGAATTCCCCCTCATAGTCTGTTGCCCAAGCAACACCAAACATTACCTTGTCAATGGGGGCTTTGCGAACATATTCCACACCATAAGGAACACGGTTAGTATCAAATGCGGGGTTTTCATCGCCTGCACCTATGGTTAGAACAATGTTGTCCTTTATGAACTCCGAATACAAATATCGTTCTCCAGTCGCTCCCTCATTAGGTATCTCTGTATCGCAAAGAGAAACAACGCAACGAATTGTCTGCCACTCTTTTGATGAAACAATAATCCGATAACTACCTGCCGGCGGTTTCTCACGAACTGAACGAACATTGCAAATATAGGGTTCAACTTCATAATCGGAACGAACATTGTCAATGTAGATTTGGATTTCTCCCAAAGGTGTCAAAATCCCTTTCTTCATACAATCACACTCCTTTGTCAAATTGGAATTAGCTTACTTCTTACCTCTTGCAAGGAATGAAGCAACAGTTGTAATGAATGCTCCTAACAAAAGACAAATAGCCAACCCATAAATAATATCAATAGCAAGTCTGTCCCAGCCTGTTATGGCTTGCCATAAACATTCGCTAATTATAATACCAACACCGCAAATGCCAATCAGCAACCATTTCATTATTGGCTTTCTGCACTTCTTTTGGAGAATGATTTGGATAACCACTCCAACAATCACAAAGGCATATACAAGTGCCGTTAGTATTGGATTAGACCAATTCCAAAAGGCTGTAAAAAAGCCTATCTCAAATAGTTCAGCAATTCCCATACAATCACTCTCCTTTAGTCTGTAGGGCAGATGGTGCTTTTGGGGTGGAACACTTCCACGCTGCAATAGCAAGGATGCCGCAAGCTACAGCTGATCCAATGTGGATTGCTCCTACAACAAATGAAATCACTGCGTTAAATGTAACTGCCGAAATATCATAATCTCCGTTAATCAAAGCGGAAGTAACAAGACCCCCAGCTACAGGCACAGCGATATTAACTACAAGTATAATAATAGAAATTGCGGCTAACCATTTTGCAATCTTTTTCATACAATCACACTCCTTTGTCAAATTGGAATTGGCTTACTTCTTCTTGTCGTTGAAGTAGATAATAAAGCCACCCATTACAGCTATTGCAGCAAGAAGACCAAACTCTAATGTTTCGGTAAATATACCCATTACAAATAAACCAACGATAATTGTAATGATTACTGCAATCAATGCTTTTTTCATACAATCACACTCCTTTGTCGAATTCAAGTTTGTCTGACTACCTTTACTCGCTCGTCAGCATTTGATTGATAATGCTGTCAAAGAAGTCAGCATTGTCAGAATTAGTGGAGAGGTAGTAGGTATATCCGTTGTGGGTAAATATTGCATATCCGTGATAATTCTGCTTGTGACCAAGAGTAATGCCCTCTGCTGCATATTCTTCATTTGTTTTCTCGCTGTACTGAACAGAATACCCGTTCAGTTCCATTGTGGTATCACTTTCCCAAAGGGGAAGATTGATAGCACCTGTATCACCGTCAAAGGAAATAAAGCAGAAAACATTATCCACACCCTCAGAAGATTGGTCGTGAATGTCTTTGCCATTGGTTACACTAACCGACAGATTACTCCAAAGGTCAGTATTTTTGAAATCCCCCTCTTGTGTGATTTCAAGGATATATTCGCTGTGATAATCACCAGACAAAGCAATTTTGTCTAACAGTAGGTCAGTACCACAGACACCCTCAATCTCGTTGAGCTTAGCCGTTTCAAAATGGGTCTTGCCCCAATTAGGGTCATCTGCCTGATGTTCGGTCCAGTTCTCATAAGGGAACATTGTCAATGCACCTACAACCACAAGACACAGACAAGCAGCCATCGCACCCCATTTCATCCAGGAGTTCTTTTTCTTCGTTCTCTTATACTCAATAGCGCCGGTGACGAGATCATCGTCAATATAGCCCATTGCATTTGCCATCTTCGGAATACTCATACTTCAATACCTTCTTTCTTCAAAAATTCTCTCAATCTGTTTCTGGAACGGAACAACATAGATTTTACAGTATTCTCAGGCAACGAATACCTCTCTGCAATATCGCTGATGGAATCGAAAAACCAATACTTGCGGAGGAATACGTTGCGGTCAAGCTCCCGTTCACTCCACAGAAAGGCGCTGATCAGTTTTCCAAGTTCCTCGTCCTCGATACCCGGCGCTATGTGATTATCCGGCATAGTTGCTTCAATCTCGGATAGAGATATGACTGCATCGGCAGATCGTTTCATAGCGTTTGATAACTCCAGTTTTTTCAAGGACAGGTTTCGTGTGATCTTGCAGATAAAGGCTGTGAAATTGTTTGGACGAGTTGGCGGTATCTTGTTCCAGACTGTCAGATATGTATCGTTCACACATTCCTCGGAATCCTCGTTGTTGAACAGCAGATTTTTCGCCACCCGGAAACACAGCTTGCCGTATTTGTGGTCTGTTTCTTTGATTGCGTGTTCATCACGGGCAAAGTACAGCTCGATAATCTGTAAATCATCCATGTTGTTCACCCCCTTTGTGTGTACTAAAAGGCCTTTCACCCTATAAGTACGATTTTTTTGCGTTTGGTTTTATTTTTTGAGAAAATTTTTGAAAAAATTTTTAGAGAAGCAGTCTGTCATTCCCCAATTTTGTTGTTTATCGCATTTATCAAATTGAAGCCGTTGGGGTGCTGATAATCTTCTGCGAGATATTCAAGTGCTTCTATAAGCTCGGCCGTGTGTTCTTTCACGGCGTCGGGGTTGAGCGTCATTTCTCCATAAAGGGTATTACACCAGAGGTATTCTGCGCTGCTCGCTTCGTTTACAAGGCAAAGGTAAGTTGTCATATAGGCACGGAACTCTGCGACACCGGCTATGTATTCTTCTTCATTCCCGGTAGTGCCGTATTCCTCAAAATGCTCCAGAGCTGCGTTCACGCTGCTTTTGCACATCACTTTCAAGTCGTTTTCTTCAACCGTGTTGCGATGCCACAGATTGGCACACAGAATAGCCAAAACGATTATTACAGCAGTTAGAACCCACGATAATTTCTTCATTGTGTTTCCCTCCATATATCAAGAAATAGTTGTCCTCACCTATAAGTACGATTTTTTTGCGTTTGGTTGCAGATTTTGAGAAAATTTTTGAGAAAAGTTTTAGAAAAACAAAAAGCACTGATAAATCATACTGTATGAATTATTATATCATATTTTTGTGAATTTTTCTACCCCGATGAAAATCGACATTATTATAATGTGGAAACTATATAATAAGCGTGAATACAAGAGAAGCCCTAAAAAGTGGAAACATACTTGGCAAGCAATGCACGGCGGTACCCACTCGTGCAAAATTTATAAGCCCCTGCCGAAGCAGGAGCTTATAAATCGCTTGTCTGGGAAACATCCCCGAACCCCTTTAACACAGATTTCATCTGTGGCTACGCATCGTTCCGACGCTAAATTGAGCACGATCATTCACGACCGTGCTCTTTTTCTTTGCGCTTTTCTCGTTCCTCAAGATCACGCAATTCTTCGTAATTTGCCTTATGAATGGTAAGGTCTCTCAGATCATCACGAACTTTTTTGAGTTCAGCATACGCTTCCTTTTTCGCAGTCAGCAGGTCGGCAAATTCCACTTGCAGGCTCTTGACGGTCGGGAGCTTCATCACTCCCATTTCATCAAAAGCCTTTTTCGCCGCTTTGTGGATGATGATGTCTGCCTCATGTTCCTCTAAAAACTTTTTAGAGTAACCGGACTTCCGGTAGGCAACATACACATCCCTTGTTTTTGAATAATTGACGATATGGGTCTTTAGAACATTGATCTCGGCAAGAC
>ERZ808043.137-NODE-137-length-12668-cov-9.965054_pt1 | contig 12668 bp, 12 predicted proteins | sample MGYA00380194_ERZ808043 | MGnify/ENA primary metagenome ERZ808043 (study PRJEB31490, sample SAMN06133370) | cow dung metagenome | isolation source: H3 | host: cow | place: China: Chengdu | collected 2015-05 ...
ACAATAATTTACTCCAATTATACAAAATGTAAAATTCCCCATACGTCGGCTGTGTTGCAAGGGTGTTCGTTTCTTTATAGCTCAACACTTAATCTTATTTTCTATGTATGATATGATATGTAGGTTTGGGGGAGAGTGTGAGAACCCGGCTCGGGGGTTCTCACATTAGGATTGATGATAGCTGAATATGAAATTTTTGTTCATATGAAAAATATATAGCCGGGGGGGGTTGAATTCATACGAATATTATGATATAATGATAGTACGGATAAGAATAAGACGCCGGGATTCCGGTGAATGTGAGGTACTATGCTAACTAAATATTTGTTTGTAATTGCTTATGCGCTTGCATCTGCTCTCGATGATAGCACGTTTGCAACTGATGATGGCATCAGCTATAATTACTGGAGGATCGAGAGATGCTATCCTGATAGCACGAGCCTGAAGCTGTGGCACAAGAACGACTATTTCGACGAAAAATGGACGTTCTGCGGACAGTTCGATACTGCTAATCAAAGATACTATGAGCCCTCAGAGTTTGAAAGCGAGGATGATTGGCTATGAGAGACAACTTCGAGAACACGATCCGCGAGCTCTGCGCTGCTCCGTATGGATCGCGCATTAAAGTCAATAACAGATATATTCTGATCAAGGATCACCGAGATCCTCATATCATAGTTCCTGGAGAAGTTGACGTTATAGTCTTATACTTCCGGCTTCCGTCGGGGTATGTTAAGTTCAAGTACATTCCAATCCAGGGAAGACAAGTCGACGCGATCGTTCGCTCAATAGCTAATGAGATCCAGGGCGCTTATATTGAATTCGCGAACCGGCAGCGCCGGATGATGCTTGACGGATCTACTTGGAAAATAGAGCGTCAGATTGAGGGCGCGAAAGAAGATCCAGTCGGTTGGCTTGACGAACCCTCAGAAGAAGAGCTAATTGAAAGGTGCTTATGGTGATGTAAATGAAGAAGATTATCAAAGGACAAATCTATGATACGTCTACTGCGCAGCTAATCGCAGCAGTGCAGCTCCGCGAGATCTATCAAGCTCTCTACCTGAAGCGATCGAAAGAGTTCTTTGTCTACTCGCTGAAGGATAACGAAGAATTCATCAATCCGCTGAGCTATCTTGAAGCTGATGAATGGGCTCGGATGTTCCTTTCTGATGCAGCGTATCAAAAATTTTTCGGGGAGATCCCGGAAGACTCGAAGAAGATAAACGTCTCTATAAGACTCCGCGGCGATACATATCAGAAGCTGCAACGTCTGAGCGCAGCCTGCGCGATGCCGGCTTCTGAGTGTATCGAGCAGATGCTAAACGGATCTTATGATGCTCTGAGAGGTAAGAAGGATGAAGAAACGAATCTATATTCCGGAGATTGATCAAGTCTTCGATTCAATCTCAGCAGCTTCGGCAGCTCTTGGCGTCGACGCTGCCAACGTCTCGAAAGTTCTCGCCGGTAGCCGTAAGACTGCCGGCGGCTATCATTTCATTAACGCATCCCGACGCAGCTCCGGGCGTCTTCCTTCAATCGCGACACTGCGAAAAGAATCGCGCGAGCTGCTTCCCCCGGATCCGTTTCAGGAACGACGCGACGAACTGAAGAACCTAATCAACGCTGCGAACAAGCAAGCAAAGCGATTAAGGAAAGCCGGCTTCGGTGCATTTTCTTCAGCGCTCGATGATATAATGGCGCTTGGCGATGAGCTCGGCAGAACAAAGAGCGGCTATCTCAAGGGCTCGGAAGGACTTATCCGCAGCCTGAGCGAAGCAGAAGTCAATAAGTACATCCAGGCAATTCAGGAACGTAAGAAGCGCCGATCATATACTGTCGGCGGCGCTATGGCAGAAGCTGAGCGTCTCGCGGCTAACTTCGGAACAACGTCGAGCCGTATCGCAGAAATGAGCGACGCGCTGCCGGTGCTATTCTCCGTGCTTCATAATGTGTACAAAGACAAAAGTTCGGATCAGGTCGTCGCTGAGATCGATGAGTTCGATGATCCTGAAGCATCACCTGAACAGCTCATCGATAAGCTCGGACAGCTTGGCGACTACTACGATAAGACAGAAGTTATCAAGGATCTTTTCGATCAAGATCTTGATATGATAAAACCGTTCGAGCCGGTTCGTGCAGATATAGACTCATTGCTTGCAGCAGCTGAAGCCGATGCTGAGATCGCACAAGATCTCAAGCCGACGATCGACGAAGTCAATGATCTGCTCTTCAACGGAATGACTGGAGTATATGATCAGAATGAAGTGAACAGACTCATTTCTGAGACGGTTAGCAATTCACTACGACACTATGGATATTTAGATGAGGATTGAAAGATGATGATATACTGGAAAGACGCGGACTTCTCGCAGTATTGCGAGAGCAGCAACTTCAGGCGCGATCACAAGTTCTCGAACCTGGTCGCCGGCTTCGATACTGAAACTACTGCAATTATAGACCATACGCCGCAGTATGCGTTTATGTATGAATGGACGTTTGGTGTTGAAGATATGATCGTATACGGCAGAACCTGGGACGAGTTCCGCGAGCTGCTTCTGAATGTCAAGGCAGATCTGAAGCTGAGTTCTGAGTTTCAGCTTATAGTCTTCGATCAGCGTCTGAAATATGAATTCCAATTCTTCAAAGATGAGCTATGGATCGACGATAAAGACTTCATCGCTCGCGATTCTCATAAAGTGCTTCAATGCGTGGCGAATGATGCGTTCGCGTTCCGCTGCTCCGCTGAGTATTCTGAGCTGACGCTTGATCAGATGGGCGCTGTTATCGGAATTCCGAAGCTCAAAGGCTACGACTACGCGAAGATCAGGCACTCGAAGACGCCGCTCGATTTATTCGAGCTCGACTACTGCGAGCACGACGTCAGGATCTTACTCGAATACTTTAAGAAAGAGCGCGAGAAGTATGGACAAGTATGGAAGATTCCGCTCACGGCGACGCGAATTGTAAAGAATCTTATATATCACTACTTCCGACAGATGGGATCGGTTCAGACGCTGCGAGCTAATCAGTTCCGTGATACTCCTCAAGATATGCTGATGCTGAACAAGCTCCAACGTGCATACTTCGGCGCGTTCAATTACTCTGATCTCATCTATGATAATATCCCGGTCGACGACGTCTTCGGAGTTGACTTCCAGTCGAGCTATGGCGCGCAGATGCTGCTTAACAAATTCCCGATAAAAAAATTCAAGCCCGAACCGATCCCGGAAGATTGGCGCGAGCTATTATCTGAGAAGTATGAGAGAAAAGCACTCTTGATCAGATGCAAGATCAAGCAGCTGAAGAATAAGTATCCGAGATTCGGCTTCCTGCCGACGTCGAAAGAATGGAGCTTCAACGAAAAGCGAACCGTTACTTCTCAGGATAAGATCCTTTATTGCCCGGAAATCATCTTGACGCTGACAGATATTGATTTCAAGCTGATGCTGAAATTCTATCAATTCGATGTGAAGTCGTTCGAGATCCTGGAGCTTCATTCGTCGAAGTATGCTCCGCTGCCGAATTATATCGTCGCGACTATCGTTGACTTATATCTCAGAAAAGTGAAGATCAAGACCAGGAACAAGAAGATCAAGCAGCAGCGCGAGCTGACTCCGCTCGAAGAAGCTGAATACACTTATGCAAAGACGATGATCTCGCGAATATATGGCGTCTTCGTACAGAAGCCGCTGATGCTCAAGTATCACTACAATCGCGAGCTCAAGAAGCTCGAGCCGCTCAAGGATGATAACGACGAAGCAATCGAAGAGTTCGTCAAGAAAGAATATGATCCGGTGCTCTATCAATGGGGTGTTTGGGTTACAGCTTACGGACGCCGCGAGATCTTAGAGAACTTCGCGGCTATCAGCTTGGAAACTGACAGCCGCGGCACGAATAAGAATAATGATGCGGTACTATATAGCGATACCGATTCATTGAAGTTTGTAGGGGATTGCTACATAGACATTATACTACAATACAATGAGAATGTCAAGGCTAAGCTCAGACACTTCTGCGAGATGAATCGACTCTACGGATATAAGTTCGAGGAACTGGAAGGAATCGGAGAATTCGAGATCGAGCATTATCAGACGTTTAAGACGATTGGGCTCAAGAAATACTGTTTTATCGACGATAACGGCGAATTTGTCGCGAAGCTCTCAGGACTCTCGAAAGAAAATACATTTTTCGATCAATTCGATACACCTGAAGCAAAGGTCGCTGCCCTGGACCACGAGATGGAGATCAGCGAAGAGCTCGCGCAAAACAGGACTATGACCTATGTTAATCGCACGATCGAAGACGACGTCGTCGACTGCTACGGAATTAAAGAACACGTTATCGTCAAGAGCTGCGTCGTTCTTGGACTCCAACGATTCCAAAATCGAAAGTATAATGTCAAGCTGCACAAGTTATTTTCTGATGCAGAGATGAAGCATCACCTTCAGACTACCGGCTTGCAAAAAGCGATTATACAGAGCGTGAAAAACTCTTGACAATCGCCAAAACTAATTGTATAATAGAGGTGAATAGTATTGAAATATGAATTAATGAGAATGTATTATGATACTCATAGCAGACAGATTATCCTTGATCTTTATAATATGCACGAAGGACAGGGCGTTGAATTACGCTTTTATAAATCAACTTTATCTCAGGCTAAAAAAATCAGATTAGGGAATCATTTAGATATACATAGAATAGCGCGAGATATGTATACTCTTAACGAATGGGCTGAATTATATCTTAATTCAATCAAAAAGATAGAAGAAGAGGTCAATCGAGATGGGCTACTACCACTATGATGAGATAGACGCGATCGAAGCTATCTATAATCTGATAATCGGAGAGCGTTCCAACGGTAAGACGTTCGGAGCTCTCCGGAAGGTAGTCGACGCCTATATCGACGAAGATCTTCCGTCGGCATATATCCGAAGACTTGACGAAGAGCTCAAGCCGAAGAATCTGAAGAGTCTGCTCGATCCTCAGATCGAATACCTGGAACAAAAGACTAAAGGACGATGGAACGGCTTCAGCTACTACGCGAACTGCTTCTTCCTCTGCCGGTATGAAGAGCATCCGTCAGGGCGTCGAGTGCTGCGAGAGAAGGACACGAAGCCGATTCTGAGAACATACGCGATCAATACCTGGGAGAACAATAAGGGTGCGGATAACGGACAAGTCAAGTATATCATCTTCGACGAGTTCATCACTCGACGCTACTATCTCCCGAATGAGTGGGTTCACTATCAGAATCTCTTGAGCAGCATCATCAGACGCCGCGAGGGGATCACTGTCTATATGCTCGCAAACACGGTCAATAAGTATTGCCCTTATTTCAAAGAGATGGGCGTCGCCGACGTCAAGGATCAGGAACAGGGAACGATCGCAGTCTATAAGATCGGAAAGACTGAAAAGAAGATCGCAGTCGAATACTGTAAGAACATCGAAGACGATCAGAAGAAAGCAGTCTCCGAATATTTCGCGTTCGAGAATCCACAGCTTGAGACGATCACGTCGGGCGCTTGGGAAGTCGCGAAGTATAGACATCCTCCGGATGATATGAGCGACTACAAGATTATTTTTTGCTTCTTCATACAGTTCTCTGATGAGCTCATCCAGGGCGATATATATCTATACAAAAATTATCCGATTATATGTTTTCATCCGAAAACGACGGAGCTTCAGCATCCTGAAAAGGATCTTATATATCAAGAAGATGTATATGATGGAAATCCGCTGCATCAGGCAGCGCTCGGCGTCGGCACAACAAAAGCTCATAAGCTCATCCGGCAGCTCATAGGAACAAATCGAACTTTCTTCGATAGCAATTCGACTGGCGAATTCTTCAATAACTGGCTGAAATTCGCATCGAAGAACAATCTGATAAAGGGGTGATGAACTATGTCAAACCCGGCGAGCAGACCGCCGAAAATGGCAATTGAAGAATACTTCAGGAAATACGGAGTCTTTAAAGACTTTCTCTCGACGAATATTCTTACATTCGATGATCTATACAAGAGCTATTATGATCAGTTCCGGACTCTGATCTATGAGATAGTTCAGATCGACGGACTGGAAGAGACTCCGACAGTAGATCCGACGTTCCTCAAGTATTGTATATTCATAGTAGGAAAAGCGACGTTCTTCAAGACGAAGAGCGAAGAGCTGAGAGCACTTAATGGAACTTATTCAGGCGTCCCTGATATATACTATATCCCGGAACTGATGATCGTAACGAATCCCCGGCTCGAAGAGAGCTATGAGCTCAAGCGCGGCGAAGAGTGTGAAGTCGTATATTGTCGAGAAGTTGATCGGTATAATCTCGCGCCGTTCGGCGGCTTATTCCCGTTGATCTCAGAGACTGCGACGATCATCGCAGATAATAAAATTTCAATCAACGTCGCTCAGAAAAACACTCGATTAGTTAATCTGATCACGGCAGACACTGAGCAGAGCAAGCGATCAGCTGAAGCTGCTATCAATGCTATGTATGCCGGGCTGCCTTATTCGGTAATTCAATCGAATTTAGTAGATGAACTTCACTCGATTCCGCTGATGCCGAATACAACAAACCGTTATCTCATAGACTTGATCGAGCTTGAGCAGTACGCGATGAGTCACTTCCTTGAGAAGATCGGATTATATACTCACGATCAGATGAAGCGCGAGCGACTGATCACGGCAGAGATCAATGATAATTCTAACTTACCGATCTTTAATATCTATAATATCATCAAGACGATCAATGAAGGATTCGATCGCGTTAATGCTATGTTTGGAACACATTATCGCGCTTATCTGAATCCGCTTATACTTAATCAGCTTGAGAACCTGGCAGAACGAAAAGAAGTCGCAGCTGAGACGGAAGGAGCTGAAGAAGATGAAGTATCATATGAAATTAACGAAGCAGCAGCTGATCAAGATGGATCTTCAGATGCCGCTGATCAAGCGCCTGAATCTGCATCAGATGCCGCTGCCGATGATAATGAGGATAGTTCAGAACCTGGAAGCTCAGAGAGTGATCGCGTTGATGAAGATCGGGATGAGCTTCCCCCGGATGAATCGGAAGACGATGATTCTGAAGGAGCTTCGGAGAAGGGAATTGATGATAGAGCTGATCAAGCATCAGAAGAGTCTGAAGACTCTGAAGACAAATCCGGATCCAACGACGGAGATAATTCTGTCGAGATCAATATAGATGGAGACATATCCGGCAATCCTGAGATCAATATTGATGTGAAAGTAGGTGATGAAGATGAGCCTGAGAGCGTACTTGAGGAAATGGACGGAGATCGTCGAGGATCTTCCGACTAATCCGCTGACTCCGTTCGCGTCGATCCTGGAACAGATCGATCTGACTCTGAATGATGCACTCGACTATTTCACGCTGCACTATGAATCAGCAGCAACTGACTATACAGACGCTGCGATCATCTCTGTCTTCCAATCCGTGTACGCAACTAATAAGCTGAAGTATGAGCGAGCTCTTGCTGCTATGCTCGCAGAGTACGATCCGCTTGATAACGTGAACGCGGTCGAGAGCTACACAGAGACGCGAACGCCGAATCTGTCTTACGGAACAACCGGCAGTCAGACGTTGAGCAATTCCGTGACGCGATCTTCTCAGACTTCCGGAACGGTCAAGAATAATCAGACGAAGACTTCGACGGAGACGCCGACGAACTACACTCAGACGTCAATCAACTACGAAGATCCGTATGATGGAACAGGATTTCATCAGAAGACGAAAGATGAGACGGTCGACTCAGGCTCTCGCGCGACTACTGAAGCATACACCGGACAGCCGGATCAGACATCCAGCACCGGCAGCGGATCGGAGACTGCAACAGGAAGCAACAGTTCGACAGAGAGTCGAACGGAAACCGGAACAGAGACGACGACACGAACGAGCAGCCGTCACGGAAATATCGGCGTTACCGCGTCGACGTCTCTCATAGGTTGGGAACTCGACTTATCGAACCGGCTCAACCTATTCAGAATCATTGAACGAGATATAGCAGAAGCGCTATTTCTTGGAGTATGGCTACCATTTTAAAGGAGGATAAGCAAGTATGAAACAGACAGACATTCATTCATTTCTAAGCACCGTCTACCAGGAAGTTACAGGACAGGCAGACGTACTGAAGGAAGATCTCTCGAACATCGTTGACGTTGGTGCAACTCTGATGGATAATCAGACTTATAAAGACGCCTACGTTCGCGCTATGTTCAATACTATTGGCAGATGGGAATTCGTTGAGCGTCCATATGTTGGAGCAGCTCCGGACATTGAGCGAAAGGATTGGGAATGGGGCTCGATTATGAGTAAGAGCCGTACAAAGGACACAACCCCAACAACTAATCCATCTTGGCACGTTCAGCCGGGAGATTCAGTTGATCAGTACGTCTTTACGCCGCCTGAAGTACAGACTACGCTCTTCAATGAAGCTGTTGACTGGGAAATTGACGTTTCCTTTATGAATAAGCAGCTAAAACAGAGCTTCAACGACGGATCAACTATGGATCGTTTCCTGAGTATGATCCGCAGCAAGGTCAACGAGGATCAGACCGCTCACATCGATGAGCTCAAGATGAGAGCAATCAATAACTTCATCGGCTATCGTATAGCGAGAAATCGCGGCGTGTATGATGTGCTTACAGCTTATAACTCGCGTTTCTCGCAGTCTCTGACTGAATATGATGCTCCGTATGATAAGGACTTTCTCAGATTCTACGCTTATCAGATACTGCTCTATAAGTCAAGAATGAGAAGAAGAACGGCGAACTTCATCGACAACGATCCCGGCTACACTTCATTTACTCCGGAAGAATATAATAGAATAGTTCTTCTCGACGTCTTCGGCGAAGCTATGAAGGTATATCTTCAGAGCGACACGTTCCACGACGATATGATCAAGATCGGAAAGTTCGATACAGTCTCAAGATGGCAGGGCACCGGAATGGGCGTGACTTATCCGTTCGCTGAGATTTCCCAGATCAATATCGAAGTTGCCGGACTCAGCGGCAATAACACAGTCGCACGGTCAGGAATTGCCGGCGTTATGTTCGACCGTGACGCAATCGGAATCATCAACGAAGACAGAGAGATCGAAGTCGCTTATGATGCTCGCGGTCAGTATTGGAATAACTTCTACAAGGTAGTTACTCGACTCTACAACGATCCGGCTGAGAACGGTATCGTCTTCACTCTCGGACAGGGTACTCTTAGCAGCGTAACGCTAGATAAGCATACAGCTAAGATCGCACCGGCAGGCACTACAACTCTCACAGCTACTGTCGTTCCGGCAGGCTCGACGGTTACTTGGACTACGTCGAAAGCATCCGTCGCTACGGTTAGCAGCGGCACAGTAACAGGCGTCGCAGATGGTACAGCAACTATCACAGCCACAATAACAATTGATGGATATAGCTATTCTGATAGCTGCGTAGTAACAGTTGAGACTGAGACTCAGCAGAATCAGAGAAAAAAATAATCGCCTGAGACGCTTCAGATTAAGCGAGAAGGCACATACAATCAACAGATAGTAATTATATTAGATAGCCGCCATAGTGCGGCTATCGCTTTAAAATGAAGGTGATGAAATGACAGTAACACTATATAAGACTTCTGACGATAGAAGAGTCGTCACAAAGACGCTCACGTCGATTGCTTCCAACGTGACAATTATTCCGAAGGAGCAGCTCGACATTCTTACCCCACGAATTCGGCTCGCCTGGAATTCAAGCTATCTCGCAGCGAACTATATGTATATATCAGATCTCGGAAGGTATTACTTCATATCTGATATGCTGCTCAATACCGGTCATAATATCGATATTATCGGAAATGTTGACGTTCTAATGTCTTATGCTGCTCAGATCCGGGCTCTCGATGCTACGATCATACGATCGGAGAGCGTAGGAGCTCCCACGATGTACCCGGACGATAAGCTCCCGATCATTCCGAATAAGAAAAGCGTTACTTCGGTAGTTATGCCTAATTCGGTGCATAATAACTTTCCAAATGCCGCGAACTATATTCTCACTGTAAGGGGGTGATGATATGGAAGTTAATAGAGAATGGTGGAGCGGAACAGAACGCTATATCAATAATAGTGATGACCTGGATCCTGATCACGTTATAACAACGATTGGAGATCTATCAACGGACATTCCTTCAAGCCCGACTAAGTATATCGGCGTGGAGTGGGATAAGACGATCTGCCCGTGGAAAATAAATCCTAATTCAGATTTTTTCAATCCGCAGTGGTGCTTACCTTATTACCAATCCGGCAGCGGAAATTTTAAAATGGTACAAGCTCCATTTTTCAAACAGCGCAAAAAGGGATATACTTTCTACATATCCGCTGCTGGTGGTACGGCTTCATATCAACCACACGAGGTGCTCTCCTACTATGCAGCTACTAAGCCGTGTTGGATTAATCTGCTCAGCAGAAGTGATATAGACATTTCTCAGAACCCGTCTCAACAGTGGGTATATGAGAAGTTTTATAAGAATTTCCCAGTAATTAACTTTGATTATTCTCAGCTATTTGTCGCTCCGATGATCCATATTGAAAATGGAAACGGATATATGTTCCGCGATACTCAGCAAGCGCGCGAGGATTGGGACGCCACAGGCATTTATGGCATTAGCTTGATGTTCTATGCTAAGACGCCCTCCGATACGTCCGACGCTGTAAGCGTGGGTATTCACAGCCTGAATAATGCAATAGCTCCACCACCTTGGGACACCACGAATTGCTGGAATGAGAACGAGATGTTCGACAATGGATTATCTCTATCGCACTGGAATTCTTGGGACGGAGGTTGGGAGATTGGAGGTATTCAGACTCTCGGAACGGAGTGTACTTGGAGCGACTCAGGGGCAAGCGCAGGCGATCCCGGCTTTACTGATACGCAATACCCGTCGGATAATGTCGCAGGAGCGATTCTCTATTATCCAGCGAAGAACATAATGATTCAGATGCCGGCAGATAGTACAGAAGATTCTATCTGGGATGATTGGACTCCATACTACAAGGGCGGTAGTCACGAGTATAGCTGCCGGCGGCACTTGAAGTCCAGTGTAACATTTGACCAATTTGCAACTTATTTAAAAAAGCAGCTTGCATATCTCGGATTTAGATTTTGCATCGACGCAGAGCACTTTAATGATAGCATAGACAGCCAGTATTATTACATTCCGGAGATCGATAGCGTCGGAACGACAACGGGCAACTATTACGCAGCGAATACTGCTGAAGCTCATACTCTTCCCAATGATACTTGGAATACGAACGTATATGAGCAGACTCCGTATGATGGAACAAATGATGATGAAGATGAAGATCCGAATACTTATTCTGATCAGACGGACTGGCACTTCGACATAGTATCACCGAACTCTTCATTCATCAAGCTATATCTTCTTGATCAGCTCCGCGTCGAGTCGCTTCACGATAAATTCTATGAATCGCTTCAGAGTAAGCCGTCGGGAATGAGTACGGAAGAATTCTTCAGCGATACATATCTCACTAATAATCCGACAGATGTGATAATATCTCTGCGATATTTTAATATAAATCTTGAAAGCGCGATCAATACGTCACCAACTGCTGAAGAGATCAAGCTCGGAGCTTATCAGACTGGCATCTCAGCATATCAGCCGGTTCAGACGACGAAGCTCTTCGATTATGGAAGCTGCATCTACTATCCGCACTTCGGAGACTTCCGCGACTATGCTCCGTACTCTTCGGCTCAGCTCATCATTCCTTATTGTGGTACGGTTGATATAGATCCGGCTCAGTATATGAATACTACAATCAATGTGAAGATGCTGATTGACTTCGCGTCAGGCGCTTGCACGGCGTATATTCTGCGGAATAATCTTGTTATTGATTCAATATCCGGGCAGATCGGAATTGATCTCCCAGTTACTGGCGTAGCGTCTCAGGATCTTCTCCGTAATCTCTTCAATGGATCGCAGAATCTGAAGGCGGCGAAGAATGCCAACGTTCAGGGAATGGCAGCCGGCGCGATGGGATTCATCAGTTCAGCGCTGAGCGGAAACTATATGGGAATGGCATCGGCAGCGATGAACACGATGTTCAACGAAGAGAATACGATGCTTCAGAAGGAAACGGCGGACTTCAACTTGCATCATACAAACGTCCCCTTTAGGCAGATCGGAGCAGTCGATCCGATGATAGCAACTAATCAGGAGCAGCAGTGCAGGCTGCTCGTATACCGCCCCATAATGGGGATTGAATCGCAAGAAGAGTATGATAGCTATGCACATACTATCGGTTACGCTTGCTATGATAACGCTCAGCTAAACGGATACACAGGCTTCACAGTATGTGCGGCAGCGGATACGTCAGGAATTCCGGCAACACTAAAAGAACGTGCGATCATCAAGCAGCTATTACTAAGCGGTATATATTTATAAGAAATAGCGCCCTCGGGGAAATTCCAAAACCCGGGGGCGCTATTGTCAGGGCGGAGCGTCAGAACAGCAACAGAAGCTATTACTCCATTATATATTATACATCATTCAGATGCAAGATGCAAGCTCTAAAAAAATTTTTGTGCAGTATGACGAGCACACGCGCAACAGCTTCACCCATATTTATACACCACGTATATTATGTGGGAGTTATTGT
>ERZ808043.138-NODE-138-length-12651-cov-4.436615_pt1 | contig 12651 bp, 21 predicted proteins | sample MGYA00380194_ERZ808043 | MGnify/ENA primary metagenome ERZ808043 (study PRJEB31490, sample SAMN06133370) | cow dung metagenome | isolation source: H3 | host: cow | place: China: Chengdu | collected 2015-05 ...
ATAAGAGGAAAGGCTTCAAAGAGAAAACAAGAGCTTATCTCTTAGATTATGAATATCAATAGAGCAACATAGAAAATCCATGCGTAGATAGAGAGAATTTCGTATGGTAAAATGCAGAAGTTTGAAGCTAAGAAATGGAGTGCATCATAGAAAGTAAAGGCAAGAAAGTATGAACTTAAATCCACTGGTACTTATAAAACAACAATGACCGATGAGGAAAAGGTTCTTGCATGGTGCGCCGACATGGACATTTCTGAAGAAACTTTAGAAACATTACTTGAATTATATACAATGAAAGAGCTCGCTAACATGAGTGGCGATGAGTTTTATGATAGAGCTCAATATGCAGAATATAGTTAGACCGAGCATGATTATGAGACATTTGAGCCTGGAGAGGAGGAAGGAGGATTGACAGACCTCGGAATTGAAGACCTGGGCGATTAAGAAGGTGAGAGAGGATGAATTATGATTACAAGGCAATTAGAGATAGAAAGATAAGATATAGCGAAGATATCTACTTTCTTAACTATAATGAGGATTTTGAGTTATGGCTTAATGGAGAGAAAATCAAGTCATTTGAAAGTCTTCGTGCGGTTAATAATTATTTATTTCAAAGTTATGTAAATAAGAAGCCGGCCGCCAGAGTTTATATTTATACAGTTCTCTTTAATGAGATTATGGATTATTATAAGGACGCGGCACAATTCGACTTCAGAATTACTAACAAAAGAAAGAATATAGACCCTGTTGCCTTTATGGTATTTGGCGGCATTACTTATAAAGACGCTAAATATTATCTTGGCACTGATAAGACTGATAAGATAAATCCTGCTAATTATTGCGATTTAATTAAAATGTTTCATAATTCTAATATCAAGCATAGTTTTACATCCTCTCTTAATGATAAGCTATTTAAAGACGATGAAGAGTTAAAGAAATTTGGTGGCGTTGAGAATTTACCGTAGTCTGTTTTACAGGAAATGTATTAGAACGCATCATTAGCGCCAATTATCTATTCTCAAATTAACAAAGAGTTTGAGAACATATATTGCTATGATTTTGATAGTGCTTATGTTGCTTAGTATTTCCAGTGTAAGTTTCCTTGCAAATTTACATATGTTGGCACTCAAATGACTAAGAATTGTGAGAACTTTATAAGAGCTAAGTTCATTAACATTCGTGCTAAGAATCCTCGCTTTTTGTCACTTTCTGTTGCAAAGAGAGAGAATGGAAAGGAAATAGTTTTTCCAGACAGAGATAGCAAAAGAGTGTTGATTGCGAAAGAGATTACGGTAAGTTTCTTTTATAATCTTGATATGGAGATTATTAAGAAAGATTATGAATATGATAAAATGATAATTGAAAAAGTTTGGCGTGTTGAGATGGCGCCGCTCCCCAAGAGTTTTAGAGACAATGTAATTGAACTCTATATCACAAAAGAAAATCTCAAAGAAGAAGGAAAGCCTTATGCAGATAAGAAAGTTCTTCTTAATCGTATCCACGGTTTCTTTATTACTAAGAAAGAAATCAATGGAAAAGAATGTTAGGTTTATTCTGAATTGCCAGCTTAGATAAGTTTCTACACAATTGCTCGTTAGCGCAGAATAATGAGAAACCTAATTGATAAAATTGGACTCGATAATATAATTTCAGCTCATACTGATAGTATTAAGACAAAAGGCTGTTTTGATGAGATAGTTGAAGAATACAACAGAACTCATAAAACCAAATACTCTGATACCCTTGGAATGTTATAGTCAGAAGGAGTTATGGAAAAGGTTATGTATTTCTCCAATACAAGAGCAAAATACATTATGGATGGAGAGTTCAAAACTAAGCACGGCGGCATAGATGAATATACAAATAACCAAATACTTAAAGCTTATACATATGATACTTTAAATGGTTTAAGTCCTTATATGCATACTGCTAAGAGAATTTTTAAAAGAGAAGGAGATAGAAATTATTTATATAGATTAACAGAAAAGAGGGTATTTTCGGAGGGTGTGTAATGGAAAATATATTAGGAAAGAAGATAAGAATTTGTAAAGCTAAATAGCTTGATTTGAATTTGAAATATTAGTGGACATAGGCCGCGATGGTAGTAAGAAAAGATTATTTCTCTCGATACTTATGTCCTTTTACCGATATACCAGAAGAGCCTGGTGTTTATCTATTTAGTTTCCCACAAGGATATTATGTTGGTTAGGCTAAGAATTTATAGGAAAGATTTACAAGCCACTTCTATGATATGTATAGTTCAAACTGTAAGGATTGGCATAGCAGTTTTCAATTAAAAACGTGGAAGGCGGCCAAGTATTTTCTTAAAAACAAATGTGCTTACTACTATATGGTAGTAGATAAAGATAAACTTGACCTTTATGAATAGAGTGCGCTGGCTCAAATTTTAAAGAACAATATGACAGGTAAATATTATAATACTGTCTACTATAAGGAGGAAGGAGAAGAATGAAATATTTTAGTTTTGATAAGTTAATTAAAAGAGAACCATAGTATATAATTGCAATTACTGGACGTGGCTCAGGAAAATCAACAGATATGGCTCGTAAGTTAATAGAAGCATATGAAGAGACTGGAGAAATGTTTGTTATGGTGCGCCGCCGCATGGGTGTTAGAATGGCGCTTGAAACTTGGTTCGACTCATTTGATTACTCTGTAACTGAATAGGATAATTATAATAAAGACAAAGACCCTTTCTACAAAGAGAGAAACCACGTTATTGAATATCATAGCACTGGATAGAACAAAGATATGTATACCATTGATGGAAAGCCATTTGGCTATGTTTGTTATTTAAGTCTTTCAAATAAAGTTAAGTCTGCCGTCTTTGACCCTAAGACTACAAGAATAGTTTTGGAAGAGGTTATTGAGAATGCTATGAATGACTATATAGCAAATGAATATTCTGCGCTTATGTCTATCGTTTCAACTGTCTTCCGTCATAGAAATGGATAGGTCTTTATTCTTGGTAACTTCCTTAATCAGGACAGTAAACAAGCGCCTATCTTGCGCGGCTTTGGCATTGATGTTGATAAGCAAGATTTAAAACAAGGTAAAGTTTACCAATGGGGCGACGGCAATACGAGTGCTAAAGTTTGTTTCTTATGGGATTCAGTTGCTTATGAAGAAGAGACAGAGGTTCCTGTTGTTCAGAAAGTTGCAGGAAACCAAGTTGCTATCACTGGTGATTTTGAAGTTGATTATGACCTTTTCAGCCAAAAATATGAATATCCTGAGATAGACTTCATAAAGGATAGTATTGATAAGTTCGTAGTATTTGATGATGATGACAGCTATTTCCCAATTTTAAATGAGGACCTTCAGTGCATAGACTGGGTTAAGTCAGACTGGGACATTCATGAAATGGGAGAGCACGGCAATAAAGAAGAGTATGACAAAATGGTTAAGTATAAGGATATTTACATTAACATATTAAAAGCAGAGAAGAATGATGACCCTATGGCGGCGTACATTAAGAAATTGAATAGTTTAATGCCTTACAAATTATTCGTGCCGCTTTATGACAAAGAGCATAGATTCGGTAGTAATATTGATTTCTTTATGAAAGGAATGAAGGATAACTTCCCTGGTTTTACTCAGCGTTGGTGTAATGGTAGAATAAAATACCTTACTTAGAACCGAGTCTTTAAAGTTACTGGACTATAAAAAAAAGGACCTCAAATGAGGTCCTTTCTTTTTTTTATCTTGTAGGAGCGAGGTTATTAGCTCCATCGAACTATCCATATGAACTTACATTGTGCCAGATTGTCATACCAGTATCAAGAAGTCTGTTGATTTCTTCCTTATCGCTCTGTGGGATTTCTCCTGCAATATTTGCACCAGAAGTCTTAATATAATTGAAATTAGGTCTGCTATTCCACTGAGGAGTTTTTACAACATTTCTTGCATAGCCATATCTATCAAAGAACTAATCTGCCAAGCTAAGAAATGAATTATTAACCTGACTTATTCCAAAGAAAATTCCTAATTTATTTAACTGATATAAAGCTCCATCTGAAGCCTGGCCAACAACAGCGTCCGGCGCCATTTTCTGGTCTTTAAGTTTAGCTTCAATAGCATCATAAGAGTCAGCAGCAGAAGTTGTCTGATAATATCCACTTAAAGCTTTATTTACATTAGCATCCATGCCGCCCTGGAACATATTAAGAATACCAGTATTCATCTGTCTAAGTCCGTCTCTTACTGCAATATCTTTCTAATATTTAATACTATTAGAATTTCTTGCCATAAAAGCGTTATATGCATCTTGTGTAACACTAAGAGTAGGGAAAGCTGAGAAGGATTGTTCAGCCTAAAATTTTCTTTCTGTACTTCCAGTACTAATTGATACAATGGCTGTTTCACTTGGTACATTTCCTCCAACTAAACTATCTGTACAATTAAGCCAATAAGCTCCCGCACTATTTGTACCATAAGTACAATTTTGTGGCTGAATTATAGTAGAACCACCTGTATGAGTAAAAAGTTCCCAAGCTGTAAAAGGATACATTAAAAGCTTAAGATTGTGATATGTAGATTTAAAAGTACTTATCCAAGGACCAAGCTGAATTTCAATTTCTGTTCTTATTCTTGCTGTTCCTGTTGCATTAAATTCTGGCTATTCTGCTGTTCCTTGTGCATAAATAGTTATATTTCCTTCATATCCACTTTCAGCAGGATAATAGTCTCTAAGTTTATATACCGTTATATCTACACCACCTGCAGTAATAGTGTCGGTGTCTGTTAAACAACAAGCATTTTTAGAACAAATAGTAATAGAAAGTATATTTGCTGCGGCGCGACTGTCATCAGGGTCTCCCTCAAGCCATTTAGCAAATCTTAAAATATCATCAAGTTCTACTCCATACCACTAAGTTCCTTGAATAACTCCGCCAAATCTTACTGGACCTAAATGTGAACCAAGACCAATAATATCTGGGTCTGAAACTGCAATATTAAATGCTGCGATATATTTAGAGTCATCATTAGAAAGAGTAGCTCCAAGAAGTTTTATCGCCTATTTTCTTATTAAACTTCCTGTAGGAATAGATTCTGGACGTGAATGTTGTAAAAATCTATCATCAGCAACGTGCTCTCTTTCAACAAAACACTGATTAGGTACAATTTTATGGAAGTAAGTCATAAATACGTCGGTCTTAATATGCAATCTTGAAGTCTGTGGAGCAACATACTCAATCTTCTCTACAAAAGCATAGAAGTAATGATTTGAACTAAAGTCAGTATTGATATAACGACAATAGTTTACTCCTGCGGCGTCAAGTACATCTGCATTTTCATCAACAGTAATAGTTTTATCTTTTCTCATATAAGTACAATTAGTATAAGAGAATTTTACTGTAGCAAGACTATTAGTCGCACCCATTACACTATCTCTGGTTGCTCCAGAGCCGCCGAAGTCACAGCCAAAGAGACCATTATGATTTATTTTGCAGTTATATAATATAACACTATTTGCAAAACTCATTTATTATCACTCTCCTTTTTAAGAAAGGCGGCAAGATTATTACCCTACCGCCTTAAGTTAATTAGTCAGTTAAGCCTGCCTCTCTCTGTGTTCTGTATTCTCTCATAGCCTGTGGACCTGTCATACCAGTTGTATCGGTTGTAGCAGCCCAAGCATAGTAGTTAAGAATTGCAGAAGCGTCGATAGCATTGCACTTTCCATCCTCATTGAAGTCTGGGAATGCATCTGGGTTGATAATCTGTGAACCAGCCTCAGTATTCTTAAGGTTAGCCCAATATCTCCAAGCAGCCTGTCCAGTATACTGTGCAGGAATTACACCAGTTGAAGCGTCAGCGTAGTAGCTTAAGCAGATTGAAGCATCACGTGCATCAACTTTACCGTCACCATTAGCATCCATTGCGTCGAAGAACTCAATATCTGCCTGGTCCTGAGCAGCCTGTGTAAGAGCGCCCTTATAGAGAATGTAATCGAAACGTTTAACATCTGCTGCAGCAATAACAGTTGAATCAATATTAACTGTTATTGTCTTTGTTCCTGGAGTATATGTGAAACCAAATGCCTTGCCGTTATCAGTAGTAGGAACAAGAGTTGTATCAGCGATAGTTCCTGTTACTCTATATTCTGTGCCGCCACCAATACTTAAAAGGAATCTAACGTCACAAGTTACCCAATCTTCATCAGGAACTTCAAATGAAAGATTTGTGCCGCCATAACCATCTGAAGCGATAGTAGCTGTAGCCATGAAGTATCTTACTGTACCAATATTCTCAAGTTCAATGTTAATTCTGTTAACCTTATTCAAAGCTTCAACAGCAGTTGTATTAACAGTGTTAATCTTGTTATCAAGAGCATTATCAGCATTACGTCTTGTAGAACTTTCTGCTGTAAGGTCAGTTCTAAGATTTGTTATATTAGTTTCAGCAGTTGTCATTCTACCGCCGATATCAGTTACAAATGGGTCAATTGTATTGGTCTTCCAGTTTGTTATATCAGTAACAAATGGGTCAACAATCTGGTTTTTCCAATCCTGAAGTGCGTCAATATCATTCTCAGCTTCTTCCAATCTATTCTCATGGTCTTCAAGAGTATTAGTAGTTGCTGTAATGAATGGGTCAACTGTGTTTGTTCTCCAATCCTCAAGTTCGCCAAGTCTGAAATTAGTCTCAACGATGAATGGGTCAACAGTATCGCGGCGCCAATCTTCGAGGTCACCAATTCGTGTCTCATGGTCATTTACCTTAGTCCAGAGGTCAACGATATTCTTCTCACAATCATCAATTCTTTCCTCGTGGTTTTCGGCAATGTAAGTAAGCTTACCTAACCACTCCATGTAGGTAAAGGAATCATTGTAGGTCATAGGGATTATAGGCCAGTTAATCATTAAGCATCCTCCTCCTTTAAATATTCAAAATTATTTCCTTTTGCTTTCCACCCAAATCTAATTGAATTGGATATAGCAGCGTGTGAAACGTTATAATATTTTGCAGCGAGAGTGATGCTGTCAAAGATTTCACCAGTCTATATGCATCTGACCTTTACATTATTTGCTTTTCTGGTGTTATCAAGACCACTCATCCACTGTAAATTGTTTGTACAGTTTTTTCTTTTATTTCCATCAATATGGTCTACTTCAGGAAGATTATTTGGATTGGGGATATAGGTCTCTGCAACTAAACGATGTACAAGAAACCTTTTTTTATCCCCATTCTTTTGAAGTATTACTCGTTCATAACCACTGGTTTTATCAGGAGAGAGAAATTTTTTACTTCTATAAGACCAGACCTTACCACATGAAGTTATCCCATAAAGTCCTTCATATCCTTTAATATCTTTCATCTTCTCCCTCCTCAGTAGCAAAGCATGAAGCAGTCGCGCAATTCATCAATTATCATTTCATCAATGTTGCGAAGTGCCTCAACGTATTCTTTATATTGTGTATAGCGACTGGTATTATATCCTTTCTCAACATCCTTACGGTTCTTGAAAGTATCAGTATCAGTAGCCTAATCTGCTTTGAAAGTATAATCATCAGTTAAGTTTAAACCATCATACTTACCGTTCTGTGTATAAACCTTACCTTGATTATTCTTAACTACGGCGGCAGAACTCATGTGGTCAGGACTGTCAACATTAAGTGAGCCCATATTCTATGGAGTATCGAAGTTATACTGCTTACCAGTATTATCAATAGAACCATCCTGGTTAAGACCATAAGTAGCAGAACCATTGTGGTCATATTGTTTTCTCTCTCCGATTTTCTTTTCTGTGCCGCCCTGGTATTCTTTCTCTTTATAGAAAGTATTGGGGTCAAAGTCCTTGAAATTCTCATATTCAGCCTTAAATAACAAATTATAATAAGGCATAATCAATCTCATTTTCTGATTGATTCTCTGTTTAAACATCTATGGAGTTTCAGAGCCAATCTCATATCCCCAGTAGTAATCAACAATCATTGAATTGAGTTTGGAACGATAAGTAGGGTCATATCCTTCCCATTCTGGGTCATCAAAGATAAGAGGATATTTACCAGTAGTGCTCTCATCCCAAAGAGTGAAATGAGTTGAAACTTCTTTCTTGTTAATCTGCGCCGGAACCCAAGTACCGTTAACATAATGTCCTTTAACAAAATCATAGCCGGCAGTATTTGCTTCTGGGTCAAGGAGGCGGCGCAATGTAGTTGTATATGAACTCATTTATTATCCCTCCTCATACTTAGTTTTCTTTGCTATAATTCTCTCTGCATTAACGTCTTTGTTTTCTGCGACTGGACTTGGAACATTTTTACCATTATTATCACGGTTAAGAGCTTCATTTCCATCCACATCTTCCTCGTCAGTTGAAAGAATTGAAAGACTAATTTTTAATCCTCTTTCCTTAGCTATTTCCATCGCCTTTATTCGTGGCGCACTGAACATATCAAGATAGCTGTCAGTTAACTCGTCAGTAGCTGTTGCTTCTTTATAAAGAATGTGAGCTGTCTTTTCCTTAACTGTGTTAATACCCAAGAAGTTGAGCAAATCATTAAACTCGTTCTGCTTCTGTGTATAAAGCTTATCAACAAGATAAGGAGCGTCGAGCTTAAGCACTTGTACATTGTCCTTAATACCAGTTTTCTGGTCAACGTAGACAACTTCATCCATTTGTCTGATTTCCTTGAAAATATTCTGAATAGAAAGATGGATTTCAGGACTTGTTTCAATCATGAATGGAGTCTTCTGAGCATCAATGTTAAGGTCCATTGTTCTCTCAATCTTTGCAACACGGTTACAATACTTAACAATCCAAAAGATAGTAGGGATACAAGCCGCATTGTTCTTAATCCATATAAATCTTTCATCATCATTCTTAACAGTAACCATATGAGTACCATTATAATCAGTTAAGTTAAAGCTCTCAGGCTGACCATATTCATCAAGGCCGCCGCTTGGTACGCAACATCTTACTTTCCAACCATCAGTATCCTTGAAAAGTGCACACTGTCCTTTAAGGTACAATAGCATTTCAATGTACTCTGACAAACGGTCTTTTGGCATTACATCCTTGCTATCCCACTTAAATCTGCTTGTAGCAAGAAGTCTTGCGTTAGCCATTACCTAATCATAAGTAAGAAGATTCTGAGGATATCCATCAATTCCTTCCAACATATCGAGATTAGTGAAGGGAACTATTTCGCCCCACTTGAAACCATCAGTTTGTGGTAATCCCATTATATCATCCTCCTTTTAATAAAATTTAATGCAGGCGGCACAAAGTCCACCCGCCCCGTTAATTATTTCTTATGAATTAGGACTTGCTATAAACAACAAGTGAGCTGAATGTAGGAGCAACAACTGCGCCCTGGTCAACTACGCCCTGAACTGCAATGTAAAGACCTGCATCATTCTTTACGAAGTAGTCATTGTAGTTAGTAGCCCAATCAGCTGGCTGTTCAGAAACTACTGTGAATGTAGCAGTAGTAATAGCAACTGCATTAGCAAATGGGCAAAGAGCCATTATAGCCTGCTTGTTAAGGAAGATGTTCTCCTTAGCTGTTGCTGGGTTGTAAATCTGACCAGTCTGGTTGAATACGTCTGTTACGTGTACAAGAGCGTCATCAAAGATGATAGCCTGAATCTTGCCGTCAGCATCGAGTGAATCAACAAGGAACTTCTTGCCGATGAAATCAGCCTTGTCCATATTGAAAGCAGCTGCAAGTGCCTGAACGTCGATAACAGCGTTTGAACGGTTTGTAAGAGCAATAGAAACTGCACCAGGTTCTGTCCAAGTAGTAATTCTGTCGCCCTCAGCGTGAGTCATATTCCAACCATTGTAAGACTCTGATGGGAACTGGAATGCGCCGTAAAGTGTACGAGCTTCAACAAGAAGAGCCTTTGCAGTAGCCTCATCTGTAACTGCCTGAATAGGAAGCTGAGGAATAAGAGCGTTTGCAACACCCTCTGTGAAGAGGTCCTTCATAGCCTTGAACTCATCAATATTAGCAGAAGCGTTAATATCTCTTGCAACGCCATCAATGAATGAAGCGTAAGTTTCCCAAGAAGTAGCAACCTTCTGAAGTTCAAGTGCAGAATAAGTTCTCTGGTACTGTCTACCATAGTTAACCTTGTAGAATACCTGCTTGATATCAGGAACCTTGTCAACAAGAACATGAGCGTTCTGGTTAATTGACTGATTTGCCTGACCTACGCCGTCATTTACAGTTGTAGAAATTGTCTCACCAGGGTAAGCAGTCTCAACATTAACAGCGAAGTATCTACCTGTCTGTGGGTTGAAGTACATCTCGCTCTCGCCGAAGCCAAGAGGAAGTGTAGAGTTCTTAAATCTTGCGAGTGGGTTCTGATATGCCTTTGAAACTATCTTCTGGCTTATAATAACGTCAACAAGTGTCTCAAAGTACTGGTTCATAGTCAAAGAACTACGAGCGATGCCGTTCCACCACATAGGAGCGGAATCTGAAATAAGTTCTGGTCTGCCAAGCTGTTCTGTAAGAGTAGCAGCAATAGCCTTAGCATCCATTGGTGTAGTAATGCTTGCCATTATAAATTCCTCCTTTGTTAAATTTCTTTCTCAATGAGCAGAACGTCATCGAGATAAAGTTTTATTTTTTGCTTTTTAGCAGTAGTCTATCCTGGGAATACTGTGCCGCGCTGGAAGGTTCTAATGTTATCATTTCCTGTTCTTTCATCGCCAAACCAATGTTTGTTAGAATAGGGTTCAGTATCTCTTGTATCAACATGAGTTGCGCCCTACATAAGGCCGATACCTCCGAAGCCAACTCTTTCAGCGACCTCAGCAATATCTTCCGCAGTATAATAACTACCGTCTTGTTTCTAAACCTTAATATCAGCCGCCATTCCCTTAGTATGAGCGTCGTTGCGGTATCCACCGACTTTAACGCTACAATTAGGGCATCTGTAGCCACTGGTAATATAAATTGCCTTAGCCTTCATAATTGAATGAATTTCCTCAAGGCGGCTTATTAAAAGGTTTGATATATTAGCGGCATGGCCGCAAGTTTTACAATTGAACTCATATGAGTCGAAGTGAGCACTCAAGTTACCCATTAAATCATCTCCTCAACATATTTCCAATGATAACCACCAGCAGTTTTTCTTTTGCCTCGGCATACCTTAGAAATATTTTCGTGACTAATATTAGTCTATCTTTCTGCTTCTGATAAACTTGAAAAGATTTCATTTGTTTCAACACACAAAACCTTTTTTACATTATTTTTATTGGAAGCATTTTCAATTAAAGTAGCCCAACGAAGATTTTCAACTCTATTATCAGTTCTTATCCTATTTATATGGTCTACTTGGGGTTTATTGTCCGGATTAGGAATATAGGCTTCAGCCACCAAACGATGTACTTTAACTGTTTTAAATCCTTCATCATTTTTTAAAACGACTTGTAAATATCCGTCGCTTATACTTGGACTTAAAAACTTGTTTTTTCTAAATGACCATACTCTTCCATCCGGACTCACCCAGTATTCTGGAAAGTTCTTAATGTTATTATTCATCGAAAACATACGCATCCTTGACTGGGTCGAATCTGACTGTTTTATGAGTTGCTTTAGGCTGTGCGCCAGCTTTATTCTCATTTTTAGCCGCTGCTAAAGTATCAATAGTAGTTTGCTAATCATTAAGTTTAGTCTACCATTCGTTTAGCTTAGTCTCATATTCGGCTTGCTTCTGCTCACTGGCAGTTTTAAGGGCCGCGTTCTAATTAGTAAGCTCTTCAATCTTTGTTTGAAAACCATTTACCTAATTGACTAATTCATCCCACTACTCTTTAGTAATTTCCATTCATATCCCTCCTGTTCTAAAAGACCTTCCTCATTTAATTAACACTTTTCCCTTTTGTCAGAAGGGATTCGTTCTACTGATAAGTACGTTTTCTGATATTAGCATCTAAATTTTTCAGAACTTTTCCCACAATTTCATTTCGTTAACTTCTTCATCAACGAAACTGTTGCCGCCGCACTTCTTATAATTATCATATAAGCTCATTGTGCTTTCATAAATGATATTTGGCATTTTCTTCTCTTCCTTAAAGTTCTCATAAGTGTCAGTAATATTGTGACGAAGTAATGCCACATTTACTTCCCTTTGTTCAACTTTAAATTCATCAAGGCTATCATTAACTTTGTTAAAGCCTTCATTAACTGTTGTTCTGAAATCATCAAGCGCCTGATTGACACCATTCATTGTTGCCGCAATCTTCAAAAGGTTTTCCTCATGTTCCTGCTAATCCTTTCTGTTCTGATTACGAGAGAATAGTGACTTGATAACCATAGCAATTGCTGTACCTGCAGCGCCTATAATTCCAGCGATAACAGTAGTTTCGGTTATCATCATTATCGCCTCCAATAAAATTCACCCACCTCTATCCCACAATGCTCATCCCTATTATTGCCACAGATTTCTTATCCTCACTAATAAAGTCTCCATCTCTACCTTTCCCTCTAACAATTTAATTATACCATATCCCATACCAATTGTCAAGCACTCAACTATATAATTACAATCGCTTTTAGCGTCCATACTCTAGTTTCTGTCCGTACACAGTAATAACGAGCGTTTTCTCCGGTTTCCGTCCGTCCTCTCCGGGGTGTGTCTCGCTCCTCTCTTCCTTTTCTTCCCTTT
>ERZ808043.139-NODE-139-length-12620-cov-3.255840_pt1 | contig 12620 bp, 14 predicted proteins | sample MGYA00380194_ERZ808043 | MGnify/ENA primary metagenome ERZ808043 (study PRJEB31490, sample SAMN06133370) | cow dung metagenome | isolation source: H3 | host: cow | place: China: Chengdu | collected 2015-05 ...
GATAGTGCATCACCTGTATTTCCGCTATACTCACCAGATGTTTGAGCGCACCTTCATTGCCGACTCATATAGTTGCATCGAAGGTCGCGGCACTCACTATGGCGTTGACCGCCTGCGCCAGCACATCCGGCAGGCATCGCTCAACTGGTCGCAACCCTGCTATGCCATGAACCTCGACATCCGTGGATATTTCATGCACATCAATCGTGCAAAGCTGCTGACGATAGCCACCGACTCACTCCGCACGATGGCCACGCACAAGGTAGGCATGACCGACGAAGTACCACTGCCGCAGGGCGTGCTTCTGACACCTGCAACCCGCTGGCGCGACATCCGCGACATGCGCTTCATCCTGTGGCTCACTGAGCAAATCATCATGCTTGACCCGATGGAGAACTGCATCATCGTGGGTGATGATAGCGATTGGGACGGTATGGACCACGACAAGTGTATTCGCTATGCAGAGAAGGGGCTGGCACTGCCCATCGGCAATCTCACCTCGCAACTGTTCTCTAACGTCTATATGAACCCCTTCGACCAATGGGTGAAGCGCATCATCCTATGCCACTATTACGGGCGGTATGTTGACGACTCGACAATGGTGGATGCCTGCTGTGAGTGGCTGTTGGAGCAAGTGCCCAAGGTGCGCGAGTTCCTTGCCGACGAACTGGGCTTGCAACTCCACATGGGTAAACTCCACGTCCGCGAAGTCAGTCAAGGTGTAGAGTTCCTTGGCGCATTCGTCAAGCCATACCGCGACTATATCAGCAACAAGACGCTGGCACGCATCGAGCAGAACGTGAAGACCATCGACCTGCGCGACATCGGACACGCAGAAGCCAGCATCAACTCCTATCTGGGTGTGCTGTCGCACTCAGCATCCTACAACATCCGTCACCATCTGTTTGAAGAGATAGACGGCGACATCATCCAGGCAGCGTAGTAAACCCACGACCATATTTCGCCCGAATGGTGTAGAATAATCATATAAAAAAGTTTTTCAGTTATGGCAAAAATGTGTGGAAATGGCGCGGACTTCGCGCTGGTAAAGCAGGATCGCAGCCGGACGATCGTCGGCTACGAGAAGAAAAAGGTTACGGGTAAGAACCTATATGAATGGTTCGAGGTGTACTTCAACAGAAAAACAATCGACCTGCCAAGTATAGGTCAGGTAAAAAATGCTATGATGGATGACATCGACCGTCAGACCAATGAGAAGATTCTGAAGGAGTGCCCATGGACTGTGCTGCATGGCGACGATGCAGGAAAGCAGGTGACGCTGTGGCTCAACGACGAGAACCAGCGCAACTACTCAGAAGGTCAGCGCGTGGCACAGATGACCAATGGAGCCAATCTGCCTATGAAGGTGAAGGTAAGCGAGAACGAGGACAAGACGGCTGTGTACGACATCTTCGAGACAGTAGAGGAAATCACTCAATTCTACCTGGCTGGCGTAAACTTCATCAAGACAACCCTCGCCGAAGGCTGGGCGCGAAAGGATGCTATTGATTGGGCACCATACGAAGCCGCTCTTGAAGAGCTGAAACCAAAAGAATAACCACTACCATAAAGGAGCCTCATTGCGCGATAAAAAACAGAAGAATTATGGGATATTCATCAGGATTCTTATATACCCGCGTGACGATCCGCAACAAGGTTGCACCGACGGGGAATGACTTCGGAACGACAACGAAGTACGAAGACGTGTGCTGTGTATGGGCAAACGTTACCTGGAGTAAGGGCGTGAAGGCTCTGCACGAAGGTGCGCTCGATGCTTATGACACGGTATTGATTCGCATGCGATGGAATAACATCGTGAGCCGCGACTCTCTCATCGTCCACGATGGTACCACCTATCAGATTATATCGTTCCACGTCGACCGGCGCGAGAACACCATCCAGATCACTGCCCAAGAGATTGTGCAATAATCACATAAAACCCAGAAGAATTATGGAAAAGAGAAACGTAGCCATAGTGCATTACAACACGCCTGAACTGATAGAGGCGGCCATCCTCTCGCTGCGCAAGCATGGTGGCGAGAAGTACAAAGTCACTGTGTTTGATAACTCGGACAAGCGGCCCTTCACTAAAAAGATGAAGGGCGTGACCATCATTGACAACACAAAGGGACAAGTGCTTGACATCGAAGCCGAGATGCAGAAATACCCAAACCGCTATCGTAATGGAACATATAACGGCTGGGGCAGCGACAAACACATGATGAGCATCCAGAAGCTGTGGGACATTCTGCCTGACGGCTTCCTACTAATGGATAGTGATGTGCTAATAAAGCGCAACGTTGACTTTATGTTCCAAGAGGACCAGTGTGTGGTGGGCCACATACAGACGGCCGAAAAGGCACGAAACCGCATGGGCATCGATCGCCTGGTTCCAATCCTCTGCTATATCAATGTACCCATGTGCCGAAAGTGTGGCATCAACTACTTTGATCCTGAGAGGTCGTGGATGATGCACTCACAGGATGTGAAAGACAGAAGGAACTGGTATGATACAGGCGCATCGTTCTTGGAGGATGTAAAAAGCCACAAGAACGGCGCACACGGCAAACGCATCGACATCCGTCCGCTGATGGAACACTACCAGCGCGGATCGTGGGAGAAGAACGATGTTAATGGTCATCTGGCATGGCTGGAGCAGCACCACAATTTGTGGCGGCTCACCCCAAAGATGCAGGGCATCACCGATGTGGCCATCTGCGCCATCGGTCGCCAGGAGAACCGCTATGCGGCCGAGTGGGTGGAGCATTACCACAAGATCGGGGCTAAAAAGATATTTATCTACGACAACTACCAGGGCGACGAAGAGCGACTGGCAGATGTGCTACAGCCGTACATCAAAAAAGGCTGGGTGGAGTTGATAGATGTAGGCAACCGTCCTGACATGCAGATGCGCTCATACGACCACTGCTACCGCGAGCATGGATATGAGTATGCGTGGATAGGATTCTTCGATTTCGACGAGTTGCTGCGTATCAAGAGCGGCGAGAAGTTGCCCAAAGCACTGGCCCATTACGACGATGGCGACCAGCTGCTGGTAAACTGGCGCATTATGACCGACAACGGCCTCACGTTCTACGATCCACGACCGATGGCCGAGAGATTCACCGAGCCTATGACCATCGATGCTCATGTGAAATACAACAGACCAGAAAATGAGCATATCAAGTGCTTCGTGCGTGGCGGATTGGAAGACGTGAGATTTACTCCGACCCACAATCCACACTGCGCGGAGTACCCAAAGATGAAGTGCATCAACCCCAGCGGGAAGGAGGTGAAGCAATGCGCCTTTGCACCCATTGACCACTCTGTTATGTGGTTGGATCATTACTTCACCAAAACGGCCGAGGAATGGATGAAGGTGAAACTAAGTCGCGGCTACCATTCACTGGAGAAGCGAAGCGCAGAGATCATCTCGCATCAGGAGGAGCGATTCTTTGCAATCAATGCTCGCACACCTGGAAAAGAGGCGATACTGCGCGGTGAGGATGTACCAGCACCAACACCAGAAAAGGTTAGTAAACCTAAGACGCGAAAACCACGGAATAGTAAAAAGACGAAATAAGTATGGAATTATTTGGTAGTAATATTTTTGGATTCCGCCGGCGCGAGGTGAAACCACCAATACCTGGCATCCCTTCTTCGACGGTGGAGAATGATCAGGTGAAAGGTGGCTCGTTCGAGGAGCGCATCGTTCGCGCTCGCGATCCGCAGAAGGCACTCACCGTGTCGGCTGTGTATCGTGCCACGGAACTGAGAGCCAAGACCATCGGACAGATGCCTGTGCAATATCAGCGCAAGGATGTGGAGGGTGGCAATTTTACCCCCTGGATGATGGGTCTTGGCAAGCGCATAAACTACTTGCTCCAAGAGGAACCCAACCCACTGATGAGCGGATCGAGCCTATGGGAACAGGTAACCATTGACCGCATCTTGCGTGGCAATGGCTTTGTGTATATCGAGCGCGACATCTTCGGTGATCCCGTACACTTGTGGCTGGCTCGTTGCGGTGGCTACAACTACGGCAACGACACCTACAGCGTGACGTATTTTACCAATTACGGTCCCATGATGAAAGATGACGTGAAGCCGCAGGACGTAATGCACTTCGCCAATACCTTCCGTTATCAGGACTATGCGCTGTGGGGTATACCTACTCTGAAATATGCAGCCGACACGCTCTCACTAATCAAGACCGAAAACCAGTTGGCACTCGAAACGGCTGCGAAGGGTGGCCGCGTGAAGGGTTTCATATCTGAGGAGAAAATGCCCAATACACAGGGGACGATGGCTGGTAGCCGATACAACCAGAAAACCGTGAACGAACTGGAGAAAGATTTAAACCGCAAGGTATATGATCAGGACATCACCGCCTTGCAGAATATGGATAAGTTTACGAACGTCAGCCTCTCGGCCCAGGACATGCAAATGATTGAGCAGCTGAATCTGAGTCTCGACGATGTAGCCCGCTTCTGGGGCGTTCCCCGTCCTCTGTTGATGCTCGATACCAATTCGCACTACAACGACTATGCCAATGCCACGATGGAGTTTATGAGTCGCACCATAGGCCCAGACAAAACGGATATGGAGAAGGAAATAGCCCGTAAGCTGCTGGGAGAAAAGTTCTATGGTGTGCGCCGCATCCACATCTGCGAGAAGCCGCTGCTGGCTATGGACCCCGAACGTCAGGCGAAGGTGGACAAGATGTATCTTGAGGCAGGCGTAAAGACCGTCAACGAACTGCGCGGCGAACACGATATGCCAGCTGTAGAAAATGGCAACGAGCCAATGGCTTCAGCAAACCTACTGACTCTGAAGGCTCTTTTAGCCAAGAGCGCACCCGAGCCAGGCCGACCCACAACAGAACCTAACAACGAAAACAATGAAACTAACAAGTAAGGAAATCGAGGACGAGCTGGAGAGAGAAATTCAGCAGTCGGCAAAGAAGCAGCAGCGACGTGTGCGTCGCGCAGTAAACCCACAACGTGGATTTGGCTGTTAAGTAGTAATATGTTTTAAATCAGATAGAAAATGAAGCAAACAAGATTCACCCCGATTGAGACCTGCGGCCTGCAAGTACGCGAGCCACAGGAAGGACAGACAGATAGCCGCACCATTGAGGGCACTCCAATCGTATTTGGCGTGCGCAGCGTGAACCTCACACCTTGGAGCGACACTCGCGAAGTCTATGAGGTATTGGAGCCGGGATGTATCACAAACGATCTCTTGCAGCGGTCAGATGTGATTCTTAATCTTAACCACTCCAATATGGTACCCGACGTGCTGGGGCGTTGTCGTGACGGCAAAGGTACTCTCTCTCTCGAACTTCGGGAGAACAAGATAGGTTGCCGCTGCGAACTGCCACGCACTAACAACGCAGATGACGCGCTGGAACTAATGCGCCGTGGCGACATCACTGGTATGAGCTTCGCGTTTACTGACGACTACCAGGATAGCGAGAATGGTGTGTCGTATGAGCGTACCGACGAGAAGACCGAGGACGGAAAGGAAGTATGGCTGCGCCATGTAAAGCGCATCACTGGCCTCTATGACGTTGCCATCGTGACCCATCCAGCCTACGAGCAGACATCAGTAGGTACCCGTGAGGCCAGCGACGAGATCGAAAAGGCTATAGACGAGCAGCTGAAGCGCGAGGTCGGACATCAGGAAACCGACGATGAGCGAGAAGCCCGCGAGGCCAAGGAGCGTGAGGATCGCGAACTCGAAGAGCAGGCTGAGAAGGCACGCGTGATGCAGATGCACCGTCTGCGTAGTCAGCGACGCCACATGATCGACAATATCATAAACAATTTATAGTATTCACTTAAAATTTTAAGCAAATGAAAAAGGATTTGACTTATTGCCAGACTCGTCATCACGAGATCATGGTAGAGCTCGACCAGATGGATGAGCTCAAAGAGAGAGAGAATCGCGCCTTCACCGAGGCTGAGGTTGAGAAGTACGAGGCTCTGATGCGCGAGGACACACGTCTGAACGGCATCATCGAGGGCTTGCTGAACGGCGAGAAGCTGGAGATGCACCGCGCAAAGAAGGCTAAGAGCCAGATTCTGCGTGAGCTGTTTATCAAGTGCCGCGAGGACAAGGTTGCTCTGAGCGAGGACATGCACGACCGCGAGGCTGCCAACGGCACCACCATCCTGCTGAACCCTGCCACTGGCAACACCAAGGGCAACATCGAGGCATCGGGAGCAATCCCCATGACCATCCACGAACTCATCGACACCAAGGTGCCCGGACTGGAGCTGCCTGGTGACCTGAAGATTCTCACTGGCGTTGAGGGCAACCAGGTATGGCCATACGCCATCGACGACGTAGAGTTCACCATCGCTGGTGAAGTTGAGCCAATCGGCGAGCAGAAGATCAACTTCGACAAGCTGACTGCCAACCCTGAGCACGTTGCTGCTGCTCTCGCTATCTCTAACAACGCTATCGACAACGCCGACTTCGATTTGTACTCGTTCGCTCAGTACAAGATGACCAAGGGTCTGGCCAAGTTCAAGGCTCTCTACGCTTACAGCCACTGTCAGTATCAGCACAACCTGAAGCCAGTATTCTCGCTGTGTAATGTTGAGGAAATCACTCTCGACGAGAACTTCGGCAAGAACCTCGCGCTGAAGATTGCCGCTATGTGGGACAAGGGCTTCGAGGGCGAACCTTGGCTGACATTCGACAAGACCATTGAGACCGAGATGATGTTCATGCGTCGTCTGCCAGGTCAGATCGGCGACCGCACCGTTATCGAGGGTGGCAAGTGCCTCGGCCACGACTACACCATCAGCCCATACATCAACTATGCGCTCGATGGCAACAACAAGCCTGCACCTGATGGCAACCACTACATCGGTATCGGACACTGGGGTTACTGCGCATTCCAGCAGCATGGCAAGTTCCGTGCAACTGTCGATGCCACCAGCGCCGAGGTATCGAAGCGTAACACCACCGTGCTGACCATCAACACAAACTTCTCGATTTCTGAGTTGTCTAAGCTCGTCAACGGCAACACCAGCGGCAAGCCTCAGGCATTCAAGCTGCTGAAGGTCGTAGCACCTGCATCAAGCTCTGAAATCTAAAATCTCTCATGGTTCCCTCCTTCTGGGTTTTAACCCCATCGGGCGGCTCCGATGTGCAGCAAAGGTTGTCTGCCCGATGGTTCCCCAGGAGAGCGGGAAATAAAATCTAAGTATTTATAAAAAATCGCACGAAATGATGCAAGAACTCGACGAGATCATCTACGCGGCTTTGACTGCTGACCAGACACTCATGGCGGAAGTGGACGGACACATCCGCTCTACCTGTTTCGAGGTTCCGCCTACAAGCGATGACAATGTGCCGCTGCCTTACATCATCGTTACCGACGATCCTTGGCAAAACGAGCAGGAATCAAAGGACGATGAATGGGAGAGTGACAGCGACATTGTGCAGGCCAGCGTGATTATCAACGCTAAGAGCCCAAAGGACGTGAAACGCCTGCGCAGGCAAATCCGCCACATCATAGCCGAGTATGTCGAAGATATGGAGTATGAAGCAAGACCAGAGCTCCGATCGTTGTCTAACGACGGAATCTCATGGGACTGGACGAAGCCATGCTACTTCGATACATTGCATTATCAATGTGAGATTTACTTAAACATCGAAGACAATGAGCAAGATTAGAGGCCAGCACTTCAGACTATTCGTTGATTCAGCGGCAGTCCCTGAGGAGACCAACGTCAGCATCACGCTGTCTGGCAATACGGAGGACACAAGCTCGAAAGACACAGAAGGTCTGTATGCAAAAGAAGATGTGGTATCGACTGCATGGAGCGCACAGGTGGATAGTTATCAGGCTGAACCATCGCAGCTTCGCGCCATCCTCACCACGTTCAATGCCGCCGCACCCGTTGCCGTAGGTTGGGATCAGACCGCAGGTTCTCAGAACCGCGTGGCTCAGAATGCCAACTTCAAGCGAAGCGGTCAGGCTCTGCTTAACGACTTCTCCATGCAGTTCGACGACCGCACGGCCGTCAATGTTTCACTTCAGTTCCAGGGTACAGGAGCCCTCAGTTAAGCTATGAAAAGAGGACAATACTATCGACTGCTTCTGGCAGCAGCGGCCAATCCATCGAAGGTGATTGCAGCCGCCAAAACGATGTCGCTCCACGGATCGGCTCAGACTGAGCAGAGCTCAACCAAGGACACCACGGGCGATGCTCTGGAGTATGAGGTGACGGGTCAGACATACGACATCAGCGGATCAGCACTCGTTCTGACTCCGGCCGATGCACTGAACACCGGCGCGAACTCTGTGAACGACATGGAAAGTTATGTGACCAACACTCTGCTTTATTGGCGCATCTGTCTTATGGAGGGCGAGCACAATCGCACCGTCGTGGAAGAGATTGCCAGTGGTCAGTGCAAATGCACCCAGTTGCAGTTGCAGGGCCAGAACAAGCAGACCGCATCTTACAACTACACGCTTCAGGGTTACGGAGCCATTACGATTGGTCAGGCACCAGCCGCCAACGTATCCGGCACTCGCGGTGGAAAGTAAGACACTCTCGACAGGCTACTTCAGCCATCTTTACGCGTTATATTTTTCAATTCGCCCGCCGAGGCATCCTTCATGCACGGCGGGCTTTTAACACCCAGAAGATATGAACCCAGAACGAACCATCAACATCTGTGGCCAGGAAGTCCGGATGCGCTATTGCGCAGCAACTGAGACAGGCTTCGAGGCACTCTCAGGAAAGAAGATAGAAATCTTCACGCCCACCGTCTTGGAATACGACGAGCACGGCAAGCCAGTGAAGATAGAGCAGCCAAAGGCCAGCAGTGACGACTACATCAAGTTGGCGATGTCAGCTATTGTGTCAGCCTATGCACGCAACAACGAAGAGCCACCAATCACAGCCGATGCCATCATCTACGACGCAAACCCGCAAGAGGTGACGTTGCTATTGACGACGGTCATCCAGATGAGAGCCGAGTGGTACCAGCTGCCAGCCACTATACCTGCAACTGAAACGGACGAACCAAAAGGGAAGAAAAGAAAAAACGTCTAACGGCCTGCGACTTGTACCAACAAGTTGTGGGCGAAATGGGAAGAAACCGCCGCGACTATCTCTATGAGATGGAGTATTGGGAAATCGTTCTCATCATTCGCGGCTACCGCAGGCGCAACATCCTTCAATATCAACTGCAACGCCAGCAGATATTTGCTTCGACTTTTGCCTTCGCCGGCAACAAGGACAACAAGAAACCTGAAGACCTCGTTCCGATGTACTTCGATTATTACATTGACATGTCAGAGGAAGCCATCACAGAGGAAGAGCAGAACGAACTGCTGGACGAAATTGCAGAAATCAATGCATTTAACGAACAAAATCAAAATCAACAACAACAATGAATACACTTGTAATCATAGCAATCACGCTGCTTGTGGCTTACACGATCATTCTCTGCGTCGTGAATAAACACATCCCCGACTCTCTGAGTCAGTCGGTGTTCTTCTTGCCGCAGTCGGCATCATGGATATGGACGGTAGTGATCGGCTTTGTAGGATTCGCGGTAATGCCGGCCATCATCGAAAAGACTCCAATCAATTGGCAATTCCTCGCGTTCATCGCTTGCTTCGGACTCCTCCTGGTAGCCGTTGCGCCGCTTTTGCCAAACAAAGAGTCAGAAGGTGGAATCGATACAAGCGACCTCGCCTATAAAGTCCACATGATAGGAGCCTTCACTTGTGCCATCTGCTCACAGGTGCTTGTGGCCATCTGCCAATGGTGGCTGCTATTTGGGTGGATTCCTTGGTTGGCGGCAATGGCTTACACTATCAATGTCAACCTTGCTCCTTGGCGCACGAAGGTCTTCTGGGCCGAGATGACATGCTTCGCAATTACATTCGCTTATGTTTTGATATAGTCATTTTAAAGGGTTTTAGTCCCCGCTACGTGTTGGCGGGGATTTTTTTATGGGGAAAAGTTTGGAAGTTTTAGGGGAATTTCCTATCTTTGCCGACAAATCAATTATCAACAGATTATGATAGTATTTCTTATTTTAGTATTCATTGTCGTCGTTTCAATCATGGTCTACTTTGACCACCAGCGCAGTTTGCGCTATCGTGAAAAATTGGAAGAAGAAGCAATCATGCATGACGAAAAGCGTGCAAAGGAGATCGCACGTATGAACACGCTCATTTTTGTAAATGAGGTAAAGCATCAGGCCGCATTGGTAGGCGATCAGGCCACCATAGATGCCGTGGATTCCGACACATACGATGGGCCTATTCCTTATGAGAAGCACGGCCGATTCACTTCAATCTATCCAGATCGGCTGATGATCCTTAGTATCGCCGGCATCAATTATCGGGGAAATCTGAGCGCATACGTGGGCGACTTCAAAGGAGTGCTGGTACCAGAGCCGAAGAATGACTACGACCCGAAGGCCATCAAGGTGGTGTGCGAGGATGGGAGACATCTTGGATATGTGCCTGAGTTAGAGACTGACAATGTGCGCAACCTGATTGGTGCGAAGGTTGGAGACGCAACGTGGCGACACCGCATCACGGGAACCATCGAAGAATGCGAGGAGGACACATACGACGACAAGCCACGGAAATTCTTTGTTGGAGAAATATATATTGCGAAATAAAGATGGGGAGCCCGCTGGCTCCCCTTAAATTTGATTCTATGTAATTTTTGAAATTCATGCAGCCTCACGGCTGGGTATATCTTACCAGTTCACCGGCTCATCCTCTACCCATTCATCATCGCCAGTGATGTTAATGTTTCTGCCAGCACCCACGATTCCACCTTGGTATGATGTGATGTGGTTCGTATGTATGGGCACATTTTGGATTGTCACCGAGCCGATAACAGATTCATCACCAGCCAGGAGTGCCGCCGTTACATCCGTCTGCCAAGCCTCCGATCCACTGATGGTATATACTGATACAATGAGATTCTGAGTACCGATGTAACTCGATGGGATATTTACAGCAATGGTCGAGGACGCGCTGGCAGTGGCTGCGCCTGTGGCGTAGTTGAGTCCATAGTACCAAGTGCTTGGTGTGATGGTAAACTTGGCCGCATTATCGGGCACCACATCCGTGGCTGCAATCTTCAGACGACCGACGCAACGATTCAATACCACATTCTTGGTGCCACCAGATTTCGGTTGTACATTCAGACTGAGCGAGGCCATGAAAGTATCGCGCACCGAGCCCCAGGTAATTGTCTTTGCAGAAGTATCAACCACAGGATCTACACCACGAGAAGCCACGAAGTAGAAGGTATGCTCGCCATACTCCAGCGATAGGGTAGGACAGCCAAAGTCATCGTCGGTGCTCTGCTGATGGGTCGTGCCTTTCAGTTCATCGCCCATGTAGTCGAAAATCCACAAGTCGGTCATGTTTAGTTCTGTCAGCGTAGCTCGAGTCATTGGTCGTTGGCTGATGTCAGGGCCAAAGTTAAACGTGATGTCAATCGTACATGAAATAGAGTCGTTCTTTGGCGGCTCTGGATCATCATCCGACTTGCTACATCCTGAAAACATCATCGCTACCATCATTATGGCCATCATTGAAATTTGTGCCAGTCTTTCAGCCGCTGGCTTTGCCGAATAGAATACTTTCATAGTTTTTGTTATTTGAGTTTATGATTTTCGCTTTTTGAGTTTCTTTTCTATTTTGTCGAAGTCATCGTGAACATCCTTGGCCAGCACTTTCGCATATCGCTGCGTGGTGCGGATGTTTGTCTGACCAAGCATTTTTCCGACGTTCTCAATACGGGTACCTTGACTGAGCATGTAGGTGGCGAAAGAATGCCGCGCCAGGTGCGAGTGCAGAGGTGTGGAAATACCAGCAGCCATGCCGATATACTTCAACGTCCTATTGTATTGGGCATTGTCGATTTGTGGCACATGCCAATCGTATTTTTGCAACACCTTCACTACTGGCGGCAGCAGTTGGCTGATATATGGCACACCAGTCTTGATACGCTCGCCTGTATTAATCCACTTATTACCTACTTTTTTGTATTGCGAGATGTCGAAGGCTTCTGCATCGCTGTAGGCAAGCCCCGTCCACATTTGGAAAACGAACAGGTCGCGGCATTGATCCATCTTAGAACAGGTCGGCAGTTCCAAATTCTCGATGGCCTGCATTTCATCTTCCGTCAGATATTCCACATTCTCCCTGTCGCCACGTTTTATTTTCCCGTGGAGTTTTTCGTAGGGATTGTCGCTAATCTTGTCGAAAGAGTGCGCACGGCGTATCAGAGCCTTCAAGCATTTATGATAGTTATAAACGGCCCCGTCACTCAATCCTTCGCCAATCCTGCCTTTTGCAGTAGCCTCGCCATCTTCTGCTGTGGACTTCAGGGAGCGCAGCCACGCATCGAAGTCCATGATACCCTCTACCGTCACATCTGACCATTGCGTCATCTTCCCGTATTCGGTGAGTCGATTCAAGAGGAATCGATAACGCTTTCTTGTACTATCTTTCAGATCGAGCTTCGGAATTTGTGCATCAATCCAATTCAAGAAAACGGGTCCGTCGTTCGCCTCGATCAGGCTCCACACACTCCTATTGATTGGTTCTATGG
>ERZ808043.140-NODE-140-length-12561-cov-4.585870_pt1 | contig 12561 bp, 16 predicted proteins | sample MGYA00380194_ERZ808043 | MGnify/ENA primary metagenome ERZ808043 (study PRJEB31490, sample SAMN06133370) | cow dung metagenome | isolation source: H3 | host: cow | place: China: Chengdu | collected 2015-05 ...
CATTTATCCCTTATATAATAAACTCCACCGGCTAAAGCGTCTTTAAAAAAAAAAAAAAAAAGACTTGCTACACCCTCTCCCGCTTCGTCTCTGCCGTCTCCCGCTATTGCTTCCAGAGCGTCTAAGCGTTCCTCTATCCTCTGGAGCGTTGCAGAAGTAAAACCCCCGCCCCTTAATATCTGCTCCATACGATTAAAAGCATTAATGTAAGCTACTTTAAACTGCATAGCCTTAGCCCCTGTAAAGCCCATAGCTAAAAGTGTAAAGCCGTCTCTTGTGAGTAAATATAGCGGTTGCTCTTTTCCTCTGCTGTCTGTTGCGGTTGACAATCCAAAATTGGATTGCGAAAACTCCCGCCCGCTCTCTGTTTCTTCCAGCTGGGCTATAGTGTTCTGTATATCCCTTAAAATATGAGCGTGTGTTTTTCCGAATTGCTCCGCTACTGCTCGGCTGGTTGTTATGGGTACTCCGTCCCGCTCCGTTACCATTGGTATTAAGTCATTCATTTTGTTTTACTCCTTTATATTTTATTTTACAGGAGCGGGAGAAGCCCCGCCCCTTATGTACTATTTAAGCTACTGAGAAGCGTCTGCTTTCGGTTGTCTTGGTGTACTTTTCCGCAAGTTCCGGCATAGCCTTTTTAAATGCTGTGGTATCGAAGCGGTTACTTAATACCTTAGTCCAGCGGATTTTATAAACATCTACTTGCATTTCGTCTGTGTCTCTCGCTGTCATTTCCGCTTTTATAGCGTCCTCAATAGCGGTTATCTCTGCTGTAAGTTCTTCTGCCATTGCCTTAAGCTCCTTAAGTTCTCTTACCTTTGCTGTTAATTCGTTTGCACTCATTGTCATTATCTCCTTTTTATTAGCGATTGTTTATGTTTTATTCGCTTTCGTTAATATTATATTAGCATACCTTTATGTGTTTGTCAATACTTTTTTTAAAATTTCTCTAATTTTTTTTAGCGTCTATTAAATATTTTTTAACTTTCGCTAATATTTTACTTGACATTTTAGCCTTTTGGGTGTATAATATAAATGTAGTAAAAAATAACAAAGGAGTTGTGAAGTATGCCGATAAGATACTACAAGCTTTTTGACTTGCTCCAGCGTAGGGGATTGAAGAAAACCGACCTTATAAAAATGGCTGGTATATCTTCTCCCACTCTTGCGAAGTTGTCAAAGGGTGATACAGTAACTACAGAAGTATTAGAGAAGATATGCAATGCTCTTGAATGTCAGCCAGCTGATATAATGGAGATTGTCATAGATTTAAAAAAGGAATAGTGTTCTCTATTCTGGGGGTGATATTATGGAAAAGAACAAAGTTCCTGTAGTTCCTTCGGAAGAAAAGACAAAAGACAAGAAAGACGAGCAGACAGGTTATATAAGAGTTCTGGCTATTAATGCTTTTTTGGAAACAGCAGAGCGTAACGGCTGGGGGCTTAAAGCGTTAGCTTTCATCTATAACCAAATCTCGCCCGAAAAAAGAAAAACAGCAGACGAGTTAGAACAGGCTATGCTTGCCGGTGATATTACAATGACAGAGTTTTTGTATTTGTATTATGCCGTAAAAGGGAATGTAGCTCTTTGATAACTTGTTATTGACAACTGAATTTATACATAAAAAAAGAGGGTAGCTTTTCGGTGCTATCCTCTAATTTTTTGCCCTAAGTCTTTATATAAGCTGGGGCTATTTTGTTTTATTTTACAGGCTTTTAAAGCTCCCTATAAAGAAAATAAATGTTATATAGGGCTGTTTTGTGGTACTGCCCTAAGTATTGCCCTAAGTCCTTTTAGAGCGTTACCCTAAGTTTTCCGCTCCCTTTTCCATAAGCTCCGTAAGCTCTGATATTCTGGCTTCGTGGGCTTTTATAGCGTTCTTCATTCTCTGGCTACTGTCTCCGCTAAGCTCCCGCTTCTGTGCTTCCCTTAATCGGTGTAGCCTTTGCTCTGTCTCTTGTATTTCTATCTGGAGCGGGGCTTTTTGCAGTAAGCCCTCTCCGTATATCGTCTTAGCTTCCGCTTCAATCTGGCTATAAAAAGCGGTGTTTCCTGTCATTAAGCTGATAGCCTTAGAAGCCTTTAAGAATAAGCTATAGACGCTCTCCCCAGCCCTTACACCTTTTAATATTTCCGTCTGGAGCTGGTTGCTCTTTATGCTGTTCTCTTGGTGCTGTCTGTATATCTCTTGTATGCGGTCTTGTTCTGCCTTGTTTCTATTAGCCTGTTTCTGTAATATCCGTATGCCGTCTATGCCCTCTAAATCGTCCTGTAAGGGCTTCTGGGGGTTTATAATGGTTTTATATTCCCCCTCTGCTTCTTGCTGTTTCTGTGGCGGTTTTGTGGCTTGTTTGTTCTCGTCTATTACTACAAAGGCTAAGTTATTAAGTTTGCTTAAATCCAGCTCCATATATTACCCTCTTTCGTCTGCTTCTGCAAAGTAGTTAAATAGCGGATAAAAGCTATAAGCTATCTTGTCTCCTGTCCGTCCGTTCCTGTTCTTCAGTATAACAAGCTCTATCTGTCTGGGGTTTTTAGCCTTTGCTTCTGTTGCATTAAATCCGCTCTCCCCAGCTCCTTTAAGCTGTAAGCCTATTAAAACATCTGAGGAATACTCTATAGCTCCGCTTTCTTTAAATGCTTCCATTGTTACGGCTTCCTTGTAGTTTGCCCTGTTAAAGCTGGATATACCAATTACAGGGGTTTTATAGTCTCTGGATATTCTTTTAAGCTCCATTACTGCTTTGTCGGTGTTCTGCTTGTCTGTGGCTCTCTCACTGTATGGTGCTAATATCTGGAGATAGTCTATAACTACTATTGGGGTATTGCCTGTATAAAGAATATGCTCTTTTACTGTCTGCCGTATCTGTTCCGCTCCTATGTCTCCTATACCCTCACTTATATAGATGTGTTCCGCATACCCGCCATAAGTCTTTATAGCTTCGTTTATAAGCTCTATCTCGTCTTTGTTATAGTCCTTATATCTTGTGCCGGTTGTTATTCCTCTGCTGGTTTTAGCGTTGTTTATGCTTCCCCCGCTGGTTAATACGCTCTGGAGAGTATGCCTACTAATTGACTTTGCCATTATTTCAGCTCTTGCCATTTCCAGAGAGAATATAAGCACATCTTTTCCGCTCTGGGCTATCTGGTCGGCTATCTGGTTTATAAGGGTAGTCTTACCCAGAGAGCTTATAGCTCCCACTATGTAAAGGCCCTCATATAGCCCGCCGTCTAATACTGCGTCAAGCTGTTTAAAGCCTGTAGGAATAAAGGGAGTATTTACGCTGTCTGTTATGCCGTCTATAAAGCTTTGCAAATAGTGAGCGGTAGAAGTCTTTAAATAGTTTGCTTTCTTCATCTGGTCGGCTTCGCTCTTTATCTGTTCCGCTTCCTTTACCTTTGCAGTAAAAGCTTCTCTGCCCTTTATTAAGGCTTCGTTAGCGTCCTTGTAGTCTCCGTATATGTCTATAGCGTAATGTTCTATATTAAGCTCTGTAAGCCCTTTTATAAGCTCCTCTTTTGCCTTTTCTCCCGCTGTGTCATTATCCATAGAAATTATAAGCGGTTGTGTCGGTCTTACAGCCTTGCATAGTTCTATAAATGCTCTGGTCTTTGTTGTGCTTCCCAGAGCTACAGCTTCCCCGCCTACATCTATAATACTTAAAGCGTCAAGCTCTCCCTCTACTACAAAAATAGGCTTTTGAGCGGTATTTAATATCTTGCGGTTAAATATCTTCTTTTGCCCTACATTCTGCTTGCTATATGGTCTCTGGCTTTCTGGTATAACTTCTCTTGTATCTCTTGCAAAGTAGCTATCCATACTTACAGGAATTATAAGGCGGGGGCTTGTCGGTGCGTTTGGTCTGTCTGGGTGTCTCCATTCTGCGTCATATCCCAGCATAAAAGCCTTTATAGTTTTCTCTGTAAGCCCTCTCCTCTGGGGGTAGTCGGTCTCGTTTATATGTTTGTGTGCCCCTAAAAGATAAGGTTTGTAAGTTGTTTCCCCCTCTTGTTGTGTGTATGCTGATGTGTGTATATTGTTATGTGTATGTTGTTCGGTTTTGGGCTGGTTTTGGTACTCTTTAAAATCTTCTTGGGCTGTGGAGCGGTAAGCGTCTATAGAGATATTATAAAGCTCTCCAGCTCTTTTTAATTGCTCGTTATGGTCTGCTATTCCCTCTACTGCTCCTATAAGGTCGAATATATCCCCGCCAGCGTTACAGCTAAAGCACTTCCAGCTATCGCCTTTTATGCTAAATGCCCCTGTGCCATTCTTCCCGCTTCCGCTTCCGCATATAGGGCATATATACATATTAGCCCCTTTGCTCTTTCTGGTTATGGTTTCTACATAGTCTTTAAGCTTTCCCTTGAGTTCTTCCCTTGCGTCCTGTCTCTGCATTTCTGCTACCTCTCTTTCTTATATATCCTCTGGGCTGGGGCTTTCCTACCCCTACCCCCTTTTTACAGCCTGTAAGTAAAAAGCTCTATTTCTGGGTTATCTTTATTATAGCATATAGCCCGCATAGAAGCGGGGCTATGTGCGTTACTTAAATATATTAGTTATATTAGTTATATTAGGTTTTTTGATAGCCCTCAAACCCGCATAAAATAAGGCTTTAAAAAAATTTATGCTGTTGTTTACCCCCCAATTAGCTGTTGTTTACCCCCCAATTAGCTGTTGTTTACCCCCCAATTATAACCAATTTTCTATAACCGGCTATAGAGGTTTAGGCTTCTAAATCCTATATATTGTGATGTATTTTTTATAACACTTCAAAATATAGGCTGTGTTTTGCCCCCCCTTTTTATTTTTCTGTTTTCAAATAGCGGAGCGGATAAAGTTTTTCTTTTATAGGCATTATAGACGCTGGAGCGGGTTATAGGGTTGCCCCTATCAAGTGGCTTTTGTGGGGGTACAAATGCCGTGCTTGCTAATGCGTTTGGCTGTACAAATGCTCTGCTTGCCACTAACAAAAAATACTTCCCAGCAAGCAAAGCCTGTGTGGCTACATTTAAGAAAATAGAGAGCGGATAAGCTCCGCTCCCTGTGTAGTTTTAGCTGGTCTTTTTCTTTTTGTTTTTCGCCTGTGTTTGCTTCTCTATTGCTTCCGCTTTTCGCTGTAGTCTTGCGGTCTGGTCTGGGTAGTCTTTCCACTCTGTATGTATAAGCAAGTCCTTAAAAACATCATAAGAGAGTGTGGCTAATTCCTCGTCTGTAAGCGGGGTATTATTTGAGTGGCAATAAGTCCAGCCTATCGTCTCCTCTAATGCGTCTAAATCACGCTCAAAAGGCTCTATAATAAGCCTTGTTAAAGCCCTTCCTTTATCTTGCATTACTTCCTCATAAGTAGGAATAAAAGGGGCTACAGCTAACAGCGTTTTAACAGCTATTAAATCTTCGTTTTTCTTGCCGATATTCATATTTTTATGTTCGGCTATTTTGCGTAAGAAGTAGTAGCTGTTGGGGTTTTTCTTACTGCTCAATGTCTGGAGCTGTGAGGGATAAGGCATTACAGGATAGCCCAGAAGCACATTATAAAAAGTATTACCATAAGTAAATACTATGTCTCCGTTGCGTCTTATTTCTCCGCTGTCCGCAAGGTTTACAAAGGTAAAAGAGTTAGTATTTTTGCCCCGCTTCTCTTCCCAAGTAAAGCTTGCCTGTCTCAGTATTTCCATATCTGCTTTAGCTTGGTTTTTGGCTTCTTTCCTGTCCTTTAGCCCTCTGCGTTTCATATACTCCGATAAAGGAAGTATTACTGTAGGGCTTTTAGCTCCGCTCTCAGTAAGTGCTACTGTGATAGCGTCTAACAGCTGGTAAGTAGAGGTTTTTAAGCCCGCCAGCTGTTCATAGTTTGGAATAGTCAAAGTAAAGTTACCTTGCTTTATAGTGGCTGTTCCTGTTACGCTGTCAATAGTTGCGGTTTTCCCTGTAATGGCCCTAAACTTTGTTAAAGCGTTTGTAGATGTACCTTGCCTTATAGTGCTAAAGTCTCTTGTAAATGTTTCTGCCGGTTTAAGAGTGGTTACAAGCTTTTCCTGTGGGCTTATGGTTACATTCTCCGCTATAATAGCGTCTGTTATAAATTTATCTTGTTTTAATGTTCCCATATTAAAGCCCCCTCTCCGATAAAACAGAAATAAAGTAATCAAAGTCTTTCAGCTTGTCATTGCTACCCTTAGACTTTGCTATTTTGTCAAGTTCTGCTTTTAGTTTGTCTTTTGCTTCTTCGGTAGGCTTCAGCTCTTCTATATCTATGGGGCTAAAGTTTTCTTTTATAAGCTTTCTTTTCCGCTCCCGCTCCTCTTCTGTTCCGTACACTTCGGAATAGTACATAAAAAAGAGATTGTTATAAGCGTCTATCTGGCTTTCAAATTGTAAGGTGCTTAGCTTTGCTTCTTCCAAGTCAGCTATAGAGTAGGTCTCTGCTAATATATCCATTAAAGCGTTATAAGATAAAATATAAGCTATAGAGGGTTTTAACAGAGAATTAAGGCATATCTCAAGCTCGGTGTGTAATGTGCTGTCTATAATGTCTATACCTCTAAATAGAGCTTTCCTTTTATGGGTTTCTTTAAAGTCTCCGCTTTCGTCCACTTGCCAGCTTTTAGGGTTTTTTAAAATTGCTATGCCGTTAGCGTGGCTTTTGGCTCTCATTTTATAAAGCTGTATATCGTCCTCATTCTCTTTAAAAAATAGTTGTCTTATATCATCATCATCAACGGAGCAGAGCCTTTTATAATCTGCTATATTAAGCTCTGCCAGAGTTACCCAGCTTATAGAGTTATCCTTTACATAATCAGCGGGCTTGAGCTTCTTTAACTGTGGGATATTCTTTTTTATATAGGCTTCCAGAGCTTTATAAAGTTCTGGGTAATCGTCTATAAATGGCTGTATCTCTTCTATGTTTTCTACAGCGTAGAAAGAGTAAACCTCTCTTACATCTTCTAAGAGGTCATATTTTGTTAAGTCTGCCGGTGGCTCTTCGTAGTAGTTCCACTCGGTTTGATACCCTCTTAAATTGCCGTCTATAAGCTCTATAATTTCGCTGTCTAAATTAAATAGCGGGCTTTCGGCTTTCTTTCTGCGGTCAAAAATTTGCTCCATTTCTGGAAAACTTAAAAACCTTTTAAGAGCGTTAAAGTAGTCTTGCTCTTCCTCTTCTGCCATTTCTTCCCCATAGTAATTTTTATAGGCTTCTTTTACGCTGTCTATGCCATAATAAAACATCTTATAAGCCTTTATTAGTCGTTGGGTGTTAAAGTGGCTTATGGTTTCCTCATAGTCTTGTGTAACTCCGTTTACCTTGTATTTATGGTGTTTTAGGTAAAGCTCTTTAAGTGCTTCTCCCCACTCGTCAAGCTCCATTTCGTCACTTCTTCTGCCGTCTGGGAGCGTATAATATCCCAGCCCATAAGTGCGATTATAAGAGCTTAATATATTAGGGTTTGTTACCGGTTCTTCTTTAGTGGCTTCTATTGCCTTTTTTATATCCTCTGGGGCTTCGTCCTCGTTGTTTATAAAATACTCAATAAGAGAAAACATTACACCGATAAAGCTGTCAGTATAACCCGCCATTTTCTCCTCAGCTTCTTTATAATAGCGGTCATACTGCGATTGTGTCATTACAAGCGGGCTTTCGTCCTCAATCTTTAAAGCTTCCTCTGCTGTCTGGCATTGTCTTAAATTAAGCAGAAGCCTATAAAAACCATTATAAAATTGTTGGTGCTGTGCTTGCCCTCTGTTGTAAGCTTCTACTATTCCCGTGTGTATGTTCTGGTAGAAGTTAAAAACATTCCTGTCTCGGTCTGTCTGTAAGTTCTTAACCATACGGGTTAAATCGTCTTGAGTAAATAACGGCTCGTAAGTTTGCCCCAAGTGCTTAATATCATTTACAAGGCTGGCTATAAGAGCTTTTCCTACTTCTTCCCCTGTCCAGCCCTTTTTAGATAATAAGCCTTTTAAATCTCTTGCCATTATGCCCTACCCCCTACAATAGCTTCCAATGCGTCCAGCTTCGCTTTTACCTCTACAATGTCATAAGCCTTTAAGAGATTAGCTATAACTGTGCTTTCCCTGTTAGCCTGTTCTGGTGTTACTTCTCCAGCTCTTACCCTGTTAAGCAAGTCTCCCAGAGCGGTTACAATGTCTTTAGGCTCTATAGTGTCCTTAAATTTGTAAGGTGTCCCGCTCCCTGTGTATTCTTCTTTAAGGGCTTCTGTATATTTAAGCTTGAAGTCTAAAAGCTTCTCTGGTGGAAGTTCGCTTAAATCTCTGCCGGTCAAAGCTGTGTTAATTTCGTCCAGCGTTTCCCCTAACTTCTTTATGCGGGCTTCTTTTGTCATATAATAAGAGTTGTAAAGCTCGTTAAGCTGTTCTTGCTTCAGCTCCGCTATAGCGTCTTTTAATTCTGTCTCCCAAGCGGTGCAGGTGCTTTTACTTATATGCAGAGCTTCGGCTATATAGCTATAGCTTTTTCCCTCTGCTCTAAGCTTTATAAACTCTGTTTTTGTTTCCTGTGGCTTCAAATTCTGTTAGCCCCCTCTCTTACTATGTGTATGTGTGTATGTGTATATCTTCATACAGTTACTATAAATCGTCATTTTGTAATACCTCATAATAGCCCTTTTTTAACTTCCGCTAATGTATATTTTCGGAAGTTGACTATTTTTAGAGTATATATATTTTATTTCCGTCTGTTGCTTTCAAGTATAGGTGAGCCTGTAGAGATAAAGTCCTGTAAATTGCTTTCGCTTACTCTCCAATACTTACCCATTTTAACAGCGGTCAGCTTACCCTCTTTTACATAGTTGTAAAGAGTTCTCTTTGTTACCTTTAAAATGTCTGCTACTTCGTCAAGTGTATATACTTTAATATCTGCCATTGTTCTTACTCTCCTTTTAAAGCTTCCTCTATAAGATTGTTTACCACATCATTTACGCTGTTGCCCTCTCTGTCCGCTCTGGCTTTAAGCTTCTCATATATAGACGGTTTCATTAAGAGCTGTAAGCGTCTGCTTTTCTTCTCCAGATATAAAGGATTGATTTTAAAACCCTCTGGAGCGGGTGCTATTGTTTCCGCTTCCTCTTTCTTTACTGTCTCCGCTGGTGTGCTTATAAACTGCATAGCGGGATTTTCTAAATTAAAGTTTTTCTTTGCCATAGTGTTTTACTTCTCCTCTCCTAATATCTCATTTATAAGAGCTGTATAATCTGTTGTAGCGTTGCTCTTTGGTGCGTATGTAAAAATATTCTCTTTAACGGCTTGAGCTTCTTTAAGGGCCGTACATTCTCTTATTCTGGTATTGAATACTTTTGTATTAAGGCTCTGGGCTGTCTGCTCTATCATTTCTGTTACTTCTCTGCTTATAATAGCTCTGGAGCTATAGCGGGTTAAAACAATACCCATAATAGACAAAGAGCTATTACAATACTTTTTAACTGTCTCTATTGTGCTGTTGAGCTGTGCAATACCCTGTAAGCTGTATATATCAGCCTGTGCTGGTATAACTGCTCCTTTACAAGCGGTAAGAGCGTTTACTGTAAGAATACCCAGAGCGGGCGGGGTGTCTATGATACAATAATCATAATCAGCCTTTATAAGTTCCAGAGCTTCTTTAAGCCTGTACTCTTTGCCGGTCTCTGTTAAAACTGTATCAGCCCCAGCTAAGGCGGTAGAGCTTGCTATAATATCCGCTTGCCCTGTGTGCTGTATTTCCTCTTTAATGGTCTCTGGTCTCTGTAATACTCCCATAGCATTATAGCCCTGTATAGACGCTCCCAGAGTGTAGCTTAAATTGCCTTGTGCGTCTAAGTCTATAAATAAGACTTTGTAGCCTTTAAGAGATAAGCCCGCTCCTAAGGCTAAAGCGGTTGTAGATTTCCCTACCCCGCCTTTTTGGTTGATTACTGCTATAACTTCCATTATCTCAGCCCCCTTATTTTAAATTCTTCTGTTATAATAAACTTCATTAAAGCGTCCGTAAAGCCTTTGCACATCTGCTGTAATACTTCATATTCCCCCGCTATTGTATCGTCTGGGAAGATAGAGCTTTTCTTTTCCTTGTCTGCTTCTGGTGGCTCTACAGCTTCTATTTTTATGGGGTAGGGCTTCCCGCTCCGCTTATATTCTAAATAGCGTCTGTAGTCTTCCTCTCCTGTAAAAGCTGTTGCTAAAGTGGTTGGGCTGGTGTGTCCGTCACTCCAAGAGAATATACAAGGCTTTTCAAACATTCGCTTTATCTGTTCTTCTTGAGGGCTTATTTTTTTACGCTCCCTCAGCTCTCTTTTATCAAGCACTATTACCGCTCCTCTCTGTGTATGTGTGTATGCTTATATGTGTATGTGTTTAAAATATAGCCTGTGCTATTGCTTCGCTACAGCCGTTTTTAGCTTGTTCTATTGAGTGGTTGTATATCATTGTTGTAGCTATGTTAGAGTGTCTGGCAAACTGCTGTACCTCTGCTAAATCTCTGCCGGCTAAAAGAGAGAGCGTAACAGCTGTATGTCTTAGGCTGTGAGCGGTAAGTCTGGGGCTATCAAATCCAGCCCCCTTTAATCTGGTCTTTACTATTCCGCTTATAGAGCGTGTTGTCATTCTCTGCCCGCTGTTATTGTTGCTGGTAGATGTAAACAAAGGCTCTGCTTCGTCCGTTGCTCCTCTGGCTGTTAAATAAGCTCTTATAGCCCGCTCCACTTGCGGAGAGACTTTTATATAGTCGGTCTTTTCGTCTCTGCCTTTGCCCTGTATATATAATACTGTGCTTTCTCCAGCGTTTCTAAGGTCTCCTATATCCGCTCTTGATACTTCAATATCTCTAAGCCCGCCTGTTACCATAAGAGTTAATATAGCGTAGTCTCTCAGCCCTTTTAAACTGTCTCTTTCTATGCCCTCTAATACTTCCTTTACTTGTCGGCTTGTGAGGTAGTCTTTTTTATGGTCTCTGTTGAGCTTAGCCCCTTTTAAGTGTTCCGCTATGTTTGGATATAAGCCCTCTTGTGAAGTCCAGCTAAAGAATAGCTTTGTAGCGGTTATATAGTTCTGTATGGTTGTAGGCTTATGCCCGCTGGCTTTAAGTTCTTCTCTAAAGGCTATTATATCTTCTCTCTGGGGCTGTGTTATGCCGTTAAAAGAAAGATAGTTAAAGAGCTGTCTTAATGCCCTTGTATATGTTTCTATGGTCTTAGGCTTTGCGTCCAGATAAGATATAAAACGGCTGAATAAGTCCGCTCCTACTGTCTGGCTGTTTGCTATTTCCTTGCCCTGTATTACTGTTAAACCATTCATTTATAAGCCCCCTTTGGTTTATGTGTATGCGGTTATGTGTATATAGATGTGTGTATATTTCCTATGTTCTCATTATACTACTTTATTTTCATTTTGTCAAGTTCTATTTTCATATATCATCATATTGTAATACAAAATTAAAAGAAGCGGGCTATAATTGTTTCCCGCTCCTCTTATGTATCTATTATTAAGTTGGTAGCACTCCTTATATTATCCTCTGTTGGTAGCAGAGCTTGAGCTTTTCTTTGCTCGTTCTTCCCTTATGCCTTGTATTCTTCCAGCGTTCCAGACAGCCCCCAGAAGTCCAGCTATAGAGCCTTTTACATCTCCTGTCCGTCTGTATTCTTCGGCTACAGCTACAGCTATTCTTGTGTCCTTTAATGTTCTATGGCCGGTCAGCTTTACGGCTTCGGCTGGGGTTACTAAACTTTCAAAAGCATATCTATCATACATATAAAAGCCTACCCCCTCTCTGGGGCTTAAAAACGCTTTTTAAGAGCCTGTAATAAATAAGGGTTAGTTTGTACCCCCCCCGAAAAAATCAGCTATAAAGCCCTTTACGACTTCATTATAGAGGTCTAAGCCGTGAGCAAATCCCATAATAAAAGCTTGCCTTGTTATCCAACATAATTTTGCTAAAGGTATAGGCTCTCTGTTGCCGTGTTCGGCTTTATGTTCTGCTATGTCTTTTTCGCTTTCTTCTACTATTCCAAAAAGAATATCAAAAGCTTTTTCGTGTGTAAGCTGTGCGTCCATATCCGCTAAAGCTTCTTGCATTGCTTCTGGGCTTATTACAAGCTCCTCTGTCAGCTGTTGTGCCGTTAGTTCCATTGTTATACACTCCTCTGCATTATCTTATAAATTAAATCTATTAAGCCCATATCTTCGCATTTTTCTAATAGCTCTGTTATGGCTTTTATATACTCTTGCTTCATTGTCCGCCCCCTATTTAAGAAGCTTGTCAGCGTCTATATAAATAACTCCTACCCGCTTTTTATCTATGCTTCTTTGCTTCCCTACTTCCTCTCTGGGAGCTATGGCTTTAAACTCCTCAAGCACTCCCCATAAAGTAGTAATTTTCATTGGAGCGGGTACAGCTGAGCTATATATTTTATAGGCTTGCCAGCTCTTAACACATACTTTACAGCCGTCTATAATACCTAATAAATGCCCCTTTTCCTTGCCTTTGGGCTTCTTCCATTTATCCCTTATATAATAATCTCCACCGGCTAAAGCGTCTTTAAGAGCCTGTAAAAAAAGACTTGCTACAC
>ERZ808043.142-NODE-142-length-12462-cov-3.641017_pt1 | contig 12462 bp, 10 predicted proteins | sample MGYA00380194_ERZ808043 | MGnify/ENA primary metagenome ERZ808043 (study PRJEB31490, sample SAMN06133370) | cow dung metagenome | isolation source: H3 | host: cow | place: China: Chengdu | collected 2015-05 ...
AAAAAAATAAAAAAAAAAGAAAAAATGGGGCATGTTCTCCATATTGAGGAAAAATAATTATGAGCAAGGAATTTGAAAAGAATTTGTCTGGAAATGGTAAACGCATTGCCATTGTCGTTGCTGAATTTAATGAAATGGTAACAGACGCTTTATTGCGTGGCGCTGTAGACCGTTTAGAAGCTCTTGGAGTTTCTAGTGAAAACATTTTTGTAGCAAAAGTTCCTGGAGCTTTTGAAATTCCTGGAGTTTGTCGCCGTTTAGCAGATACAGGTTCTTATGATGCAATCATTGCTCTTGGTGCCGTAATTCGTGGCGAAACATCTCATTATGATGCGGTTGTAAATGGCGTTACTTCTGGAATAGCTTCTCTTGCAAGCGAAGGTAAAATTCCAGTTTTATTTGGCGTTCTTACAACAGATACGGTTGAACAAGCTTTGAACCGTGCTGGTTTGAAAGCAGGCAACAAGGGCGCTGATGTCGCTCAGTCTGCAATTCAGTTGGCTAACCTTTATTCACAGATAAAGTAATTGTATGCAAAAATATAGTGTCAATCGTCGTTCTGCAAGAGTATTTGCTATGCAACTTCTTTATGCTATGGAAGTTACTGCAGGAACAGCCGGAGAATGTCTCGGAGGTGTTTTAGATAATAGTCCGGACCTTTCTTCTGAAATGAAAGCTTATGGTATTTCTTTGGTTGACATAGCTCAAGAACACAGAGAAGATTTTGAAAAAATTATAGCGGAAACTTCAAAATCTTGGGCTATTGAAAGGATGGCTCTTGTTGATGTCTGTGTGCTTCGCATAGCCCTTGCTGAATTATTGTATAAAGCAGATGCTCCAGCGAAGGTGGTCCTTACCGAAGCAGTACAAATTGCAGCGAAATACAGCACCGAAGATTCTTATTCTTTTATTAATGGCATTTTAAATCATGTTGCAGAAATGCAAGGGATTTTTCCTTCGACCTCTAAGGAGAACTTGTAAATGAAATTGTCTGAACGAATGGTAAAACACATTACGGCGGGTTTTGTTTGCCTTGTCGCTTTGGTTGTTTATTGTTTGACCATGGCTCCAACAGTTAGTTTTTGGGATTGTGGCGAATTTATTGCTTGTGCTAATACACTTGGAATTCCACACCCACCAGGAACGCCGTTTTTTGTTTTTCTTGGTCGAGCGGTCATTATTCTTTTGCCGTTTGTCGAAGAAATTGCAAAACGAGTGAACTACATATCAGTAGTCAGTTCTGCAGCAACGGTTTATGTTGCCGTTTTATTTGCTTGGGATTTCTTGTCAAAAATTTTATCGAAAGATTCTTTACGAGAAAAACTTTCAGCTCGAATTAGAACGATTTCTCTTGTTTGTGCAGGCCTTGTTGCTGGTTTCTTGCTTACCTTCTCAGATACATTCTGGTTTAATGCAGTAGAAGCAGAAGTTTATGGCCTTGCCATGTTTATTTTGCTTTTGATTTCTTATCTAGGACTTGTCTGGTATGACAAACGAAATGAAGAAGATAAAGCGGATAGATATTTGATTTTTATGTGCTATATCGCTTTCTTAGGCGTTGGGGCTCACCTTTATACAATGCTTACTATTCCAGCTGTTTTTGTATTGTTGTTGTTAGCAGAACCAAAGAAAATTGTACAGCGTTTACCAATATGGATTACAGGAGTCATTCTTTGTTCGGTAATCTATTATGTGTCTTCTTTTGTTGAATGGTCCTTATTTTTACTGATAGCTTTAGTTGTTCTAACTTTTGCAAAACCATTTAAAGCAGAAATCCAACATGCGATAAAGCTTTCTTTAGCTTTTACAGTAGTGGCTTTAATTGGGTATAGCACACACCTTTACATTCCAATTCGTTCGGAATTGAATCCAGTTATTGATGAAAATAATCCAGAAATTAATATTCGTGACGAACAAGGGAACTTGCAATTAGGCAACCTTTTAGAAGATGAAAATTGGGTCGCTTTCAATAATTTTATTGAACGTAAACAATATGGTTCAGAAAGTATGATATCTCGTGCTTTCCATAGACGCTCTTCTTTAGCCCATCAATTCTTAAGTTTCCCACACATGGGATTTGGCGGTTACCAGATTGCGCAATATTTGCCGTTTAAAGTGGGTGAAGTTAATTTCTATAATGGCTCTTATGCGTTTGATATGCAAGATAATGCCCCATTAAAACGTTTTGGAATTAGTTTCCCGACACAAATGGCCGCAATGGGAGATCAAACATTTATGCAATTGGTTTGGTTCTTGTTGTTTAATGGACTTTTGGTTGCTGTTTGCGTATTTGCTTACAAACGTCATAGAAATTACGGAATTTTCCTTTCAGTTCTTTATGCACTTTGTTCTCTTGGCCTTCTTTTCTATATCAATTTTGCTGATGGCACCCGCATGGAAAAACGCGATTATGAAGCATGGGTTGCTCATGCTCAAAAAACGGTGCAGACTCTACAAATGAGTGGCTTAAAAGTAGGAAGTGTTCCTGATCCTCATAAGTTGATAGATGCAAGACAAGAAATTGCAAATGCAGAATATGCTTTTGAATCTGCAAAACAACGTAAACTTTCTGCACAAGAAATCCAGAACGCAGAACAACGTTTGCGCGCCGCTTATGCAAACCCGGCATGGCAGGCTTATGAAAGAATTGGACAATACATTCAATTCCCGACGCCAGTTCATTTAGAAGTTCGTGAACGTGATTATTTCTATACACCAGCATTTATTTTCATGAGTATTATGTTTGGTATAGGGGCTGGTATTTTAGTTTGGCTTCTTGCTGCAAAAGCAATGGCTTTTGCGTTGCCTTTGGCAGTAGCTCTTTCTTGTGTATCTTTCTTTGTTCCTTTACTTTCAAATTACACAGAACACAATCGTTCGGGCCTTTGGGTTCCTTGGGATTATGCTTATAACTTGCTGAATAGTTGTCGTAAAAATGCAATTCTCTTTACAAATGGAGATAACGATACATTCCCACTTTGGTTTGCTCAAGAAGTTGCTGGTATCCGAAAAGATGTTCGTGTTGTTAATTTGAGTCTTGGCAATACAGACTGGTATATTAAGCAAATGCTTGATAATGAACCGGTTTTAAAACTAAGCTATGACCACGCTTCAATTGATAAAGACATGGTCTTAGAAGGTGAGTATTACAAGAACCCAAATAATTTTGTCCAGACTTGGCTTTCTAAAGCAACAGAAAACAAAAAGTCCTTGGAACAGAAAATAGCAGCTATTGAAAGTGATTCAACGGCTTCAAGAGACTCTCTTTTCATTTACAAATCGCAATTCCAGATTTGGGATTCCTTTGAAGAATGGGCAAATAAAAATCGTAACGGTTTAATGCTTACTCAGCATAAACTGGTTTTGGATCTTGCATTGAATAATTTTGATAAGCCACTTCATTTTTCAACAACAGTTGGTGCATCAAACTTCTTAGGTATTGAAAAATACATGGTTCAAGAAGGGTTGATTTATAACCTTATTCGTGGCGATTTAGAACCAAAGAAAAATGCTTTTGATGCAGTACGAACACAAGCGTTAATTGATAGCGTTTATAAGTATCGTGGCTTAGGCGATGGAACGGCTTATATCAATAGTGAAACTTCTCGCTTATTGAGTAGCTATTTCTTCTTGTATTTGCAAATCGCTACAAAATACCGCGAACAGTTGGATCTATTGCGTAAATTGCCGCACACACAAACTGTGAAAAACCAGATGGATTCTCTTGTAAATGAAGCAATCCGTTATACAGATTTGGGTATTAAGCAATTCCCTGGAGAATGGCGTTGTTATTGGACTGCATTCTTTGTTTATCAAGCAGCTAATAAAAAAGCAGAAGCTAAGGCTTTGTTAGAACGCGGTTTAAATACATTGCCTACTTATGACAGAGAAGGTAGAATGCGTTTAGAATCAGCGTTAGAAGATGTAAAGCGTTGGCCGGATTCTATTCCTGTTGTTCAAGAAGTTAAAGAAGAATCTTCAGTTGATTCTTTAACAACAAGTGCTGATTCTTCTAAAAAGGAGTAACTTGTGGATTTGAGTCTTGTCATTCCGGTTAAGGATGAAGCGGAAAATTTACCGCTTCTCTTTGAAGAAATCGAAAAAGCTTTATCACCTTTAGGTAAAAATTATGAGGTGATTGTCATTGATGATGGTAGCCGGGATGCCACGTGGCAAGTTCTTTTGGACTTGTCTGAAAAATACACTTGTTTGCAAGCAAAGCGCTTTCAATTTAATTGTGGAAAAGCAGCAGGACTTTCATTAGGGTTTTCTCTGGCTAAAGGTGAATATGTTGCGACGTTAGACGGCGATTTGCAAGATGATCCAAGAGAAATTCCTAAAATGATTGAAATTTTAGAATCAGGTTATGATTTAGTTTCTGGTTGGAAAATTAAGCGTCTTGACCCCTGGCATAAAACATGGCCATCTAAATTATTTAATTTAACGGTCTCTTTAGTGTGTGGAAAACGCCTCCATGATTTTAATTGTGGAATAAAAGTTTATCGTCGTGCGGTTGTTAAGCATATTGACCTTTATGGTGATTACCATCGTTTTATTCCTGTTATGGCCAAGTGGCAAGGCTTTAGAATAACAGAAATGCCTGTAGAACACAGAGCTCGCATTTACGGTGTTTCTAAATATGGCGTTTCTCGTTTGGTTTCTGGATTTTTGGATTTGATTTCTTTAGTCTTTATGCAAAAATTTGCTGGAAAGCCTTTGCATTTCTTTGGGGTTATCGGGCTTTTATTTATCATAATTGGCTTAGGAATTGGTGGTTATTTTGCTGTAGAATGGTTACAGACAGGGGCTTTGCATGTGCGCCCACTCTTGATGCTTGCAGGCTTTTCTGCTGTTATGGGAGTCCAGTTTGTTTCTTTAGGCTTGCTTGCAGAAATGGTTAATGGCAAAAAAAATGTGATTTATCCTATTGCAGAATCAATTCCGGGGGATAACTAAATGGCGTATGAGAAAAGTCTTGTTGTAATTCCTACTTATAACGAAAAAGAAAACATTCTCTCCATTATTCCTGCTATTCTTTCACAGGATTCTTGTTTTGAAATTTTGGTTGTTGATGACGCATCCCCTGATGGTACAGGAGATTTGGTAGAAGAATTTTCAAAAACAGAACCACGAGTGCATTTAATGCGTAGAGCAGGTAAACAAGGACTTGGCTCTGCTTATGTTGCTGGTTTTAAATGGGCTTTAGAACGAGACTATCAATTTGTTTTTGAAATGGATGCGGATTTTAGCCATTCTCCAAATGATTTAACACGTTTCTTAGATAAAATTGCTGATGCAGATTTGGTATTAGGCAGCCGTTATATGAATCGTCGTATAAGTGTCGTGAATTGGGATTTAAGGCGATTGATTTTAAGTTATGGGGCTAATGTTTATTCTCGTTTGGTTACTCGTTTGCCGGTGAGTGATGCAACGGGAGGCTTTAAATGTTTTCGCCGTTCAGCACTTGAAGCTTTAGATTTTTCAAATATGAAAAGCGACGGTTATTGCTTTCAGATAGAAACGACATTTAAAGTTTGGAAAAAGAAAATGCGAGTAGAAGAAATTCCGATTATTTTTACAGACCGCACAAAAGGTGAATCTAAAATGAGTGGCGGGATTATTTCTGAAGCATTTTTCTTGGTTATTAAATTGCGTTTAGGATTAGCGTAATGAATTTTCCTGCATGTTCTGTTGTTATTATAGCTTATAATTCTCGGGATTTTCTTCCGGCGTGCCTTCATAGTATCCAAGAAGCATTAGAAAATCTTGATGGTCAGGTTATAGTTCTTGAAAATGGGTCTTCTGAACCCATGCAAGAAGCAGAACGTAACGCGTTCCCGCAAGTTGAATGGTTAGAATCAAAAGAAAATCTTGGCTTTGGAAAAGGCTGTAATTTAGCCGTAGAAAAAGCTAAAAATCCGTATTTGTTCTTTGTAAATCCAGATACAATTGTCTCTAAAGACGCTTTTAAAAAGATGCTCTCTTTTATGTTGTGTCATAAAGAAGCCGGGACAGTAGGGTGTCGGATTTTAAATGAAAACGGAACTTTGCAAGGGGGGTGTCGCCGTAATTTTCCTTCGCCATTGAGTGCCATTTTTAAAACACTAGGTTTTTCCCATCTTTTTCCAAAGAGTAAATTTTTTGCTTCTTATAACATGACTTACCTTGACCAAGATAAAGAAGCAGAAGTAGATGCTATTAGTGGATCGTTTTTTTGTATTTCTTCAAGTCTTTATCGTGAAATTGGTGGGTTTGATAAAGACTATTTTATGTATGGAGAAGATTTAGATCTTTGTTTGCGTGTTCAGCAAAAAGGGTATAAAAATTATTACAACCCCGACGCAACCATTTTGCATTTTAGAGGGCAAAGTAGTAAAACAAGGCGTTTCCGTTCTTATATAAATTTTTATCAGGCAATGCTTATTTTTGTGAAAAAGCATAAACGTTTTCACTTGCCTTATTTTATTGTTGCACTAGGAATTATTTTTGCTGCATTTATAGGCGTTTTTTCAAGATTATTACCAAAATCCTGGAAAGCGCTTCCAGATATTTTTTGCATTCTTTCTGCATTTTTAGTAAGTGGAGTAGTTTTTGGACAAGAATATTCTTACCCGATAGTTTTTTCTTTTACAGGAATTCTTGTTTTGACATTGTTGCTTCTTGGGGAATATGCCAATAAAAATTTGAATATTCTTTCACATTTACCTGTTTTAGGCTTGGTTTCGCTAGTATTTTTTGGAACTTGTTTTTGGAAAGGTTTAATTGCATTTCCATTTCTTGGTTTAATAGCTGGGATTTTAATTTCTTTACTTTTGTGGCGTAGGTTGTTTTTCTGGGTGTTGTATTTTTATAGAATTTTTACTAAACAAAGACACCGGGCGATATTGCTTGGGGGAACAGGTGATTCATTATCCTCTTGGTTTAGTAGTTCTTCTTTATTAGCCGGAGCTGAAATTTTAGGTTGTGTTTCAGGAAATCCAACAGAAATTACCGAAGAAAATCGGCAGTATTTGTTAGGAAAATTAGAAGAAATACCAGGAATTTGCCATCGGACAGGCTGTAAAGAAATTTGGATCCATTCTAATTTTTCAGGAAATCATGAAAAATTTGAGCTAAAAGAACTCTTAGAACAGGGGTTAACGGTCTATTTGCTTGTTGGTTCTGATGCAAAAAACGATTTTGCTCTCGTAAATTTGCAATATCTTAATTAAATCCATTCCTTTTTTAAAAAAAAGAACATATTTTTAAGGAAGGATTTTTCTAAAAATTGCGAAATTCATAGAAAATCTCTGAAAAAGATGCTTTTAAAATTTTAGGTATCAAAAAACTTCTTTTTGATAGGTTTGTTTTTTTTAGAAGCCATTTGCTTTAGGGATATTTTGTTAAATTGGATTGTTGTGATTTTTCGTAATTGATTAGGAAACATGAACTTATGGTAAATGCAGAACTTTTGAAAATTTTGTGCTGTCCAGAAACTCGGCAACCTTTACGAGAAGCCGAAGCTGAATTAGTTGAACGTTTGAACGCAGATATTCAAGCCCAAAAAGTAAATAATGTTGGCACTTTGCCTGTAACAGAAATTGCAGAAGGTTTTTTAATTACAGCTGATTCTACACGCGCGTATCCTGTGCGTTCGGGGATTCCAGTGTTGTTAGTTGATGAAGGGATTATTCTTTAGAGAGGAAGTTATGGCCGTAACTCTTGAATCATTGAAAAAAACAATCGGAAAAAAGAAAAAGAGTCGACTTTTTGTCTGGCTCGCTGATTTGGAACGTGGGGCAGGGAATCTCGATGCCGCAATGCAAATCCTTGATAGTGGTTTGCGAGAATACCCAGATATGCTTCAAGCTCATTTGATTCGTTCGGTTATTCTTCTTGAGCAAGGTAATTTAGATGCTGCTTTAGAAGCTTGCGATATCATTTTGCAGATGCAACCGACATGCTTGTCTGCATTGCGTCGTAAAGGCGAAATCTATGAAAAGCAAGGTGATGAAGTCTCAAGAAACAAGTATTACCGTTTGGTGCATGACATTGATCCGCTTGATATGTTCTGGAAAGAAGAATATGCGGTATTACCTGTAGAAGAACCAGCAGTAGAAGAAACAGAAGAATCGTTGTTCTTGCCAGAAGATGATTCTTCGGAAGGTTTCTTGCTTATGCCAGAAGAAGAACAATCAACAGACGAAGATCCGTTCCAGATTTTCAATGCACTTGGTCAAGAAGATGCTGTAGAAGAAGACTCTCTCTCTGAAGCGTTAGAAAATTCTTTGAATGATGCTTTGGAACAAGTTGACTTACAAGATTCTGCTGCTCAAGATACCCCTCTCTCTATTGATGATGAAGCTATGTCTGGTTCAGACGTTTCTTCAGCTATTTCAGATTTCTTTGGAAGTGCCGACGATGACTTCTTTGAAGAAGAATCATTGGAAGAATCTAAACCAGCTTCTCCATTCTCTAGACTTGAAATTCCAGAAAGTTTAGAAGACCCTGAACCAGCAGAAGAGGTCCAACAGAATTTTGAATCATCTTTTGAAAAATCAGCAGAGGTTGTTCCAGAAGAATCTGTAGAATTAGATTCGGCATTTGATTCTCTTTTAGGTGAAGATGAACTCCCAGAAGAATCATCATCAGCATTTGAAAAGTCAGCAGAATCTGCATCAGAAGAAGTTGGTTTAGATACAGCTTTTGATTCTCTTTTAGGTGAAGATGAACTCCCAGAAGAATCACCATCAGCATTTGAAAAGTCAGCAGAATCTGCATCAGAAGAAGTTGGCTTAGATACTGCGTTTGATTCTCTTTTAGGTGAAGATGAACTCCCAGAAGAATCGCCATCAGCATTTGAAAAATCTGCAGAATCAGTTTCTGAAGAAGTTGGCTTAGATACTGCGTTTGATTCTCTTTTAGGTGAAGACGAACTCCCAGAAGAAGCACCGTCTGCATTTGAAAAATCAGCAGAATCTGTTTCTGAAGAGGCTATTGTTGATGTGCCAGAAGATTCTTTGGCAATGGATTTAGATGAAGAACCTACAGAATCACTTTCTGATTTGTTGGGTAATACAGAAGTAAAAGATGAAAGTGGTGTGGCTAATGCTTTTGATTCTTTGTTTGGTAAAGAAGAATTAGTGGATGACGATGAATTAAGTTTGCCAGAAGCTAAATCTGTAGAACCAGAAATTCAAACATCAGCTGTTGAAAAAAGAGAAGTGCCTTCTGAACTGTCTGCCGAAGTTAGTTCTTCTTTAGACGCTCTTTTTGGCGATGACGACGATGATTTAGAATTACCATCACTTTCTACAGAAACTCAAGTAGCTCAAGATGATGCTTCAGAAAAAGGTGCTTTTGATACTCTTTTTAACGCCGCAGAAGATGAAGAAGAAGACTTGTCATTAGGTCAAGATAAAGTAGACTTTTTGATGTCTGGTGATTCAGAAGATGAAGTAGCTTCTGCTTTATTAAAAGACGCTCAAGCTTCATTAGAAGATAATGGCGAAAATATTGATGAACATTTAAATACGGCAACTTTAGCTGAAATTTATTTTGAACAAGGCTTGTTGCAAAAGTCTTTAGATATTTATCAAGATCTTCATGAAAAGAATCCTGAAGATGAACAAATTGCAAATCGTTTATCTGAAGTTCAAAAAGCATGTGATGAAAAATTTGGTAATAGGGAAAACTAATGGCAGAACAACTCCGCATTGAACAACTTCTTCGTGAAATGGTGAACAACAAAGCTTCGGACTTGCATGTTCGTGTTGGGGTTCCGCCTGTTTTTCGTATAAACGGTGCTTTGACACAATTATTTGACGTCAGGATAGATGCTCCTACAATGGATATGTTTCTTGATGATATTATGAATCGTGATCAAAAGCGTCGTTTTGAAGAAACCAAAGAATGTGACTTTGCTGTTGGTGCTCGTGATATGGGGCGTTTCCGTGTAAACGTTTTCCGCCAACGTGGCACAATTGCTATGGTAGTTCGCCATATTAAAGCAAAAATTCCTGCATTTGATGAATTGCAGTTGCCTCCCATTATTAAAGAATTGGCTTTAAGAAAGCGTGGTTTGCTCTTGGTAACAGGAACAACGGGGTCTGGTAAATCTACTTGTCTTGCAGCAATGATTGACCACATTAATAGAACAGAACAAGTTAACGTAATTACGGTTGAAGACCCTATCGAATATCTGCATAGCGATAAAAAGTCAATTGTTTCGCAACGTGAAATTGGTGTGGATACTTTATCTTATGCAAATGCTTTGAAAGCAGCGCTCCGCCAAGACCCGGATGTTTTGCTTGTAGGTGAAATCCGTGATTTAGAAACCATGCAGATTGCTCTTACTGCAGCTGATACAGGGCACATGGTTTTTGCGACAATCCATACTACGAATGCAACGGAAACCATTCACCGTGTTTTGTCAATGTACCCGCCTCACCAGCACGAAGAAATTCGTTTGTTGCTCGCCGAATGTCTTGCTGGCGTTATTTCTTTGCGCCTTCTCCCTACAAAAGATGGAAAAGGTCGTGTTCCTGCAGCAGAAATTCTTATCAATACTGGGGCAATCAAAGAATATATTGCGGATAAAGATAAAATTGAAATGGTGGAGCAAGCTATTGCTGATGGTCACATGCAGTATCAAACCCAAACATTTGACCAGGCACTTTTGCATCTTTATCAGACAGAACAGATTTCATACGAAACAGCTATTAATGCTGCAACGAACCCAGATGACTTTGACTTGAAAGTCCGTGGTATTTCTGGAACTTCTGAAAGGGGTTGGATGTAGGAGTAAAAAATGCGTAAATGGCTTGGATTTATTTCTGGTTTTATTTTTTGCGCCACATCTGTTTTTGCTAGTGATTCTGAACAACGCGATGTTCGGCCACAAATTTTTGCCCCAAAAGCAACAGAAAAAACAGAAGTTTCTTCAAACAGCTCTTCAGTTCAAGAAGCAAAAGAAGTGCGCCCTTCTAGCCCGCATCATTTACCTCCGCCACATTCACCACCTCCTCCAAGATTTTATCACCATCACCCCTACGATTATTATCCTGGTCACACAACGGTTATTGTTTATGAACAACCCAACGAAACTCAAGAAGTTTATGTAGCGGCTGTGCCAGATACTATTCGTTTGGTAAATAAATTCCCTGTAAAATTACGTGTTGGAGTACAAGGTCTTTTTGGCCCTTATGCAATGACTTCCAGTTCTTGGGGCTATGATTTTAGTGGCTATTTTGGTGGTGGCGGAGTAATGCTCCAATTACCAATTAATGAATACACAATGGCTTTTGTTACTGGTGCCTTGTTAACTTATCGCAAAGCAGATAACACGTTTGATTATTATGAAGATAATAAACCTACTGGTGAATCAGCTCGTTATACATTTTATCATAAAAATATAGATGTACCATTTTATTTGAGATTCAGGGCTTTAGGTTCTAGGCTTTCTTTTGACTTTGGTGGAAAGTTACAATTCAATGTTAGAGAACGTTTAGAAATAAAAGATGACTCTGGTAAACACACTTATGATTTAGATGAAGAACGTAACCTTTTAAATTTTGCTTTGTCTTTAGGCTTTAATATTGATTTGAATGAATATATTTCATTTAATTTGGGTAGTGATTTTGCTTTTGGAGATATGTTTAATACTTCAAAGGTTTATGGAATCCCAACTGAATTTGCCGAATCAATGTTCTCTTTAGGCATTACTTTCAATATACTTTAATTAAATGTTTTTACCTATTTTATCCTTTATTCTCGGGCTTGTGCTTCTTATTTGGAGTGCAGGCCGTTTTGTAGTTGGTGCTTCTGCACTGGCAAAATATTGTGGCTTGTCTTCTTTTTTAATAGGGATGATTGTTGTGGGGTTTGGAACATCGGCTCCCGAATTAGCGGTGTCTTTGTTTGCGGCTTTAGGCGGCTCTCCTGAACTTGCTCTTGGAAATGCTTATGGTTCTAATATTGGAAATATTGCTTTAATATTAGGTTTTACCGCGATAATTTTTCCAATAGTAATTCCTAAATCTGCTATTCGGATGGATATTCCATTATTGTTACTAGCAACCGCCATTTCTTTTGTTTTGTTGTTTTTTAATAAAGATGTGTCGCGATTAGATGGCATTTTATTGGTTTTATTGTTTGCTGTAATTATTGCTTTGCAAATTTGGCAAGGTATTTCAAATAAAGCAGAAAATTCGGATAATGAAACAGGTTCAAAAAATCTTTTATCATCTTTATTTTGGCTTGTTTTGGGGCTAGGAATTCTTGTAGGGAGTTCTAAATTACTTGTTTTTGGAGCAACAGAAATAGCAAAAGCTTTAGGCGTTAGTGATTTATTAATTGGTTTAACTGTTGTGGCAATTGGAACTTCTTTACCAGAACTTGCTTCTTATGTAATTGCAGCCAAAAAAGGAGATACGGCTCTAGCATTAGGTAATATTGTTGGGTCTAATATTGTTAACTCGTTAA
>ERZ808043.144-NODE-144-length-12379-cov-5.021948_pt1 | contig 12379 bp, 11 predicted proteins | sample MGYA00380194_ERZ808043 | MGnify/ENA primary metagenome ERZ808043 (study PRJEB31490, sample SAMN06133370) | cow dung metagenome | isolation source: H3 | host: cow | place: China: Chengdu | collected 2015-05 ...
CGCTTCGATTGCCGCTACAAGACCTCTCGTTTCTACCATGCCTAATGCTTCCATCATTGTTTTTTGTTCTCCTTTTTATATTATTTTTATTTTTTTATCTTAATTTATCTTTGCCGAGTGCGTTCAGATGGGCAAACCATTCGATTTCTTCGCTCTGTCTTGCAATCACCTTATGAGTGATATACAATTCTCTTTTTTCGGCTTCTTCTTTGCCTGCTTGCACCGCCGCTTCCACCGCCGCGGCATCCCCTTCGATTTTGATTGCCATCACCAAGGGTACGCGCGCAGAATCGCCTGCCGCAGGCTTGTTTTTATCGATTGCAACCACTTTGACGTCCGCCGATTTCGCCATCTTATCGGCAACGACGATCGCCGTTGCAAAACCGAACACTTCTATCATTCCAAGCGCCATAGCTTTTTACCCCTTTATTCCGCTACGTAACAAATCTTGATACCCTGTTGCGATACGTTCACTTCCATCGCTTCGTTGAGCTTATCGAGCGGGAAACTGTGCGTAATCAAATCTTTAATAGGAATATTCATTTCGCGAGCTTGACGAAGGAATGCCATCGTCGTGGGATAATCGTCTGCACTGTAATCCCAAGAACCAACCAAATTGATTTCCTTATTGCACATTGCAAAATGGGGATTTACGTTATATTCTCCGTTGTTTACGAAGAAGCCCATTTCACAAAGTCCGCCGCCGCGACGGATATATTCGTAAATATCTTTCGCCGCCGCAGGCGCGCCCGTGCATTGGAACGCAAAGTCTGCTCCCACGCCGTTTGCTACGCTCTTGACCAAATTCACTCTCTCTTCAAGTGTCGTGAGTTCACGGAAATTGATGACCGTTTTCGCGCCGAGCTTTTTCGCCATTTCCAAGCGCTTGGGCGTTCCGTCAATCGCGATAATATGATTGACACCCGCCGCTCGCAATACGCTGATCATAACGAGCCCCACAGGGCCTAATCCTTGCACCAACACTTTCGAATTGAAGTTGATAAGACCCGTCGTATTCGCTCTCTTTAACGCGTGCACACATACGCAAGCGAGCTCTAAAAGCATTCTTTCCTTTAAATCCAAATCGTTTACGACAAAATACGTAGCGCCTTTGCCGCGAATGAGCAAATGGCTTGCAAACCAACCTGTAAGCGGTTGCGCGTCGCTATGCGGAATCAAACCGAACACGCCTTGTTTATCGCAAAGATTTGTATTTGCGGGATGATTACGGCATACGTGGCATTCACCACAACTGATAACGCTCGTTACGATTTTATCCCCGACTTTAATAGGCTTACCCGCCGTGTCCGTCTTTACGTTTTTGCCAAGTGCGATAATCTCGCCCGTGCCTTCGTGTCCAAGCGTTACGGGAATAATGCCAAACGGATCGCCTTTCCATTCGTGTACGTCCGTGCCGCAAACGCCGCAACCTTCCACCTTTACCAAAATATCGTTATCCTGCAATGCAGGAATGGGATATTCTTTCACTTCGATATGTTTGGGAGAAGTGAGCATTGCAACTTTCGCCGTCTTGGGAATGTTCCCAGCGCAAGAAGTTTTTTCTCCGCCCATCTCCCCAAGAATTTTGCGAACAAGACTTTCCACCTGCGCAGATGTAATATCCATATTTCGTTCTCCTTTTATTATTTTCTTTAGATAATTCTAAAATTGTCTACCATTACGCAACGGCGGTATCTGGTAAAACTACGCGCGCTCGTCAAGCCTTCGCCCGTCGGACCTGCAATCGTGAACGTCGTATGTCCTTCCCCGCCAAAACCAATTCCTGCGTAAGAAGGTGCGTTCTTGACGAAAATCGTCGTTTCTACCGCACGCGCAAATCTCGTTAAATGATCGATATTTTTCGAGTGCATATGCGCCGTATGGCGACATCCGTGTTCCGCTTTCACCGCCAAATCAATCGCTTCGTCAATGTCGTTTACACGCACGATAGGCAAAATGGGCATCATCAATTCGTGCTGCACGAAGAGATGATCAAAATTCGTTTCACAGATAATACAACGAATGTCCGAACCTACTTTTACGCCGATTTTTTCAAGCAAGACCGCTGCATCACGACCGACACAATCACGACTGACCGTCTTTTTTACAATCCCCGTTTTCGGGTTTTTCACGTCCACAAGCACGATCTTTGCGAGTGCGTCCGCTTGCGCTGCCGTAATTTTATACGCGCCGTTCTCTTGCATACCCGCGATAAGCTCGTCCGCGATATTCTTAAAAGCAAACACTTCTTTTTCTGCTATACAAGGCAAGTTGTTATCAAACGAACAACCGTCTATAATATCCTTTGCCGCCTTTTGAATGTCCGCCGTATCGTCTACGATTACGGGCGGATTGCCTGCGCCTGCCCCAATCGCTTTTTTACCGCTCGAAAGCACGCTTTTCACAACCCCTGGACCACCTGTGCATACAAGCAAACGAATATTTGCATGTTTATACATAATTTGCGCCGTATCCAAAGTCGGTTTTACTACGGAAGCAACGAGTACGCGCGGACCGCCCGCCATCGCGCTTGCGCGATTGACAAGATCGACTGCGTAATTCGACGTTGCGATTGCGTTCGGGTGCGGATTAAACACTACGCCGTTCCCCGCCGCAATCATACCGATACTGTTACATATCACCGTTTCGGAAGGGTTCGTGCTTGGCGTGATACTGCCTACCACGCCAAAGGGCGCCATTTCTGTTAAAGTAAGCCCGTAATCCCCCGTTTTTGCGTGCGAAACAATATCCGACGTGCCAGGGGTTTTGTCCGCGACGAGAACGTGCTTTGCCGTTTTATGCGCCACTCTACCCATTTTCGTTTCTTGAACGCCAAGCTCCGCCATAATCGGCGCTTCCTTGCGGCACAAATCACGAATCGCGGAAATAATCTTTTCACGCTCTTCTAAAGTCATTGCGCGAACGGCTTTATAACCTGCCGTGGCGGCTTCAATCGCGTCATTCATGTCCGCGTAAACGCCTACGAGCTTGCGTCCGTTATATTGCGTGGAATCCCAACCGCCTTTCGAGCTTGCAGTATCGCTATTCAGGCTTTTAAGCACTGACGCGACGACTTCTTCTATCTGGGCTTCCGTCCAATTAATTGCCATATCCTTTTCTCCTATCAAAACAAGGAATTATTTGCCAAGTGCTTCTAATACCTTACGGGTAATCGTTTCCACCAACTCTTCCTTGCTACAATTACAGCCAGAAACAGCTTCCGTGCCGTAATCGATACCAGGGTGACGGCCGGGAAGGTTCATCTTCTTTCTCAAATCCATCAATTTTTTGAGCTGATCGTTGGAGATTTCGTGCACTGCGCCCAAATCCATTGCGTGTTTACAAATGACTGCGTTGAATTCCACTTCTTCCATCACGAAGAACGCTTTCGTTAAATCGCAACCGACGGTAAGCGCGCCGTGGTTACGGAGCAAGAACGCGTCGTGTTTTTGAAGATAGGGATCAAGGGAATCGGGAATTTCCATCGTCGACGGCGTGCCGTAATCACAGGTGGGCACGTTCCCGATCGTGAGCACTGCTTCGGGAAGAATGTATTGGTCAAGGTCAATATCCGCAACCGTGAATGCCGTGGCAACGGGAGGATGCGCGTGAACGACTGCCGTTACGTCGGGACGTTCTCTATACACTCTCATATGCATTTTAATTTCCGAAGAAGGATTGAGCTTCCCTTCTAATTTTTTACCGTTTTCATCTACTTTGATGATCATATCGGGGGTCAACGAACCCTTGGATACGCCCGTAGGAGTGCAGTAATATTCGTGATCGTTAATCTTTACGGAAATGTTACCGTCGTTTGCAGCAACAAAGCCTTTCAACCAAAGCTTGTGCCCTACTTCGCAAATTTCTTTCTTAATTTCAAAAGGTGATTTCATAATATACTCCTTAATTTAATATTTTTTTCATTTGGTTAAGTTTTGGGTGTCGAACGCGATCATATATTCTTCGTTTGTAGGAATGACAAACGTTTTCACTTTCGCATCCTTTTCACTAATATCCGCAATCTCGCCGCGGGGACAGGTTGCGTTGATTTCTTTATCGATTTCAATCCCTAAATAGCTCATATCTTGGCATACCGCCTTGCGAAGCTCTCTATCATTTTCACCGATACCCGCCGTAAACACCAACGCGTCTACACCGTTCATTTCCGCAATATACGAACCGATAATCTTCTTGATATTGTGGATTAAAATTTTTATCGCAAGCTTTGCCCTTTCGTTTCCGCTTTCCGCCGCCTCGCGAACGTCTCTACAATCGCTTGATACCCCAGAAACACCTAAAAGTCCCGATTGATTGTTTAAGAGTTTTTCCGCTTCTTCTACCGTCAAATTTTCCGCTTTCATTAAAAACGTGGGAACGGTGGGGTCTAACGCGCCGCTTCTTGTTCCCATAGGCACGCCGTCCTGCGGAGTAAAGCCCATTGACGTATCGATTGCTTTTCCGTTTACCGTTGCCGTGATGGATGAACCGTTGCCTAAATGACAAGTGATGATTTTTGCGTCTTTCTTTCCTAAAAGCTCCGCCGCCTTGCCTGCTACGTACCGATGCGAAGTGCCGTGGAAACCGTACCGTCTGATTTTGTGTTTTTCATACAATTCGTAGGGAATTGGATATATGTACGCGTAATCTTCCATTTCGGAATAGTACGACGTGTCAAATACCCCTACGTGTTTGACGTTCGGTAACACTTCCTTGCACGCTTTCAAACCACTGATAGCAGGAGGACCATGCAAGGGGTTAAGACCTACGATACTCTCTAAATATTCCAGCTCTTCATCCCCTATCACCGTCGATTGACGGAGTTTTTCACCGCCATGCGCAAATCTGTGCCCAACGCCGAGAATTTCGTCTACGCTATCAATCACACCGTACGTTTTGTCCGTGAGAAGATTTAACACGAAAGAAATCGCCGTGCGATGATTGGGAAACGCCGCTTCCGTTTGATAATCACTCTTTTTAGGGCGTTTATGCGTAATCATACCGTCAATGCCGATTCTTTCGCAATTTCCTTTCGCCAAAACCGTTCCCGCATGCATATCGAATAATTGATATTTGAGCGAAGAACTGCCTGCGTTTACTACTAATATTTTCATACCTTTATGCTCTCACCGTTATACTCTTTTTGCGATTACTTCTTTTTCGAATTTTTCCACTTCGCCAAACCAGTCTTCGCTAAGACCTTGACGGCGAAGATATTCGTCCCAAACGTCGCCGATCGGCATAAATTTGAACTTTTCGTTCAAGAACATAATCTTTGAGAAATTGTTTTCGTTTTGCAATTGTTTGAGTTCGTCATACGGTTGCAACATAGCGCAAAGCAATGATTTTTGCATAGAACGTACGCCCGTTACCCACGCGCAAAGACGGTTGATGGATGCGTCGAAATAATCCAAACCAATGAGTACCTTATCGTCCGCTTCGTTGCGAACAATTTCTTTGGATAATTCTTTAAGCTCGTCGTCCACGATAATTACATGGTCGCTATCCCATCTTACGGGACGGGAAACGTGCAACGCGATTTTATCGTAAAAGGCAAGAAGCGCGGGAATCTTGTCCGAAACCACTTCCGTGGGATGATAATGTCCCGTATCCAACAAACAGCAAATATCCTTTTTCGCCGCATAGTTTTGATAGAATTCGTTGCTTCCTACCGTGTAGCTTTCAATGCCGATACCGAACACTTTGCTTTCAACTGCAGGAATTACCCATTCCTTATCGTAACCTTCCAAGATTTCGTCTAAGGATTTTTTCAATCTGAGCCTCGGAGACAAACGATCGGCGGGAATATCCTTATACCCGTCGGGAACCCAAATGTTGACGAGACATGGGCTATTCATTGCCTTACCGATTTCCGCCGCAATTTTTAAAGAAGCTTTTCCGTGTCTAACCCAGAACCGACGCGTTTCTTCGTCGGGAGAAGAAAGCGAAAGTCCGTCTTTCATCATAGGATGCGCAAAGAACGTGGGGTTGAAATCTACACCGTCTAAGCCGTTTTCTTTCGCCCATTTTACCCAAGGTTCAAAATATTTATAGGTATACGCGTCGCGGTCAACCTTTCCTTTGTCTTCGCCCAAAAGCGCGTAGCAAGCGTGGATGTTGATACGCTTTTTACCGGGCATCAATGCAAACGCTCTCTTCGCATCTTCAAACAATTCTTCGGGAGTTCTTGCTCGACCGGGATAGTTACCCGTCGTTTGAATACCACCCGAAAGCGAATCGCTACCGTCAAACCCGATAACGTCGTCCCCCTGCCAACAATGTACGCTAACGGGGATTTTGCTCAATCTTTCAAGCACTGCATCCGTGTCGATGCCGTAAGCCGCATACATCTTTTTTGCTTCTTCGTATCTGGACATAATTGTTCTCCTTATAAGATTACTTCGTTTATATCAAATGATTTTTTAATGATTTCTCTACCTTCTTGTACGTCTGCAATTTCTCCAAGCCCCACCATTTGCATCATAAGATTGCCGATTGCCGTTCCTTCCGCAGGACCTGTGATAACTCTTTTGCCCGTATATTTTGCCGTCAATTCGTTTAAGAATTGGTTCTTGCTCCCGCCGCCGATAATATTTAACGTTTGATAGGTTTCTCCCGTTACTTCTTCCAAGGCTTTCAAAGACAATGCGTAATATTTGGCAAGGTTATCGTAAATAACGTATGCAGTTTCCCCAACCGTCAAGGTTTTCCCTATCGCCGCGTGGATTTCCGCCGTCATGTTTTTCGGGGCTAAGAAACGTTGATCGTTGACGTTCAGCTCGCACTCGACAGGGTTTTCTTTTGCCATGTTGACAAGCTCTACAAAGCTATATTTATCTTCAAGTTCATGGCGAACTTGCTGAATCATCCAAAGCCCCATGATATTGATTTGCAAACGGAAAGCACCACCCACGCTACCTTCGTTCGAATATCCCGCTTCTCTTGCCGCCGCCTTTGTATGCGCATAGTTTTGTTCTACGCCCAAAAGCGACCAAGTACCGCTCGAAATATACGGGGTTTGTCCAGAAAGCGGTGCAGCCAACACCGCGCTCGCCGTATCGTGCGTTGCAGGTAAAACTACCTTCGCTTTATAGCCGACGACCTTCGCGATTTCATCCGTAAATTCCCCTACCACCGTACCCGGTTGCGTAAGCTCGCCAAACAATTCCTTTTTAAACCCGAGTGTTTCAATGAGTTCTTCATCCCATTGATGCGTCAAAGCATTGACCAAACTCGTTGTCGTTGCGTTGGTGTATTCTTGCTTCTTTACGCCCGTTAAACGGAAATGGAAGTAATCGGGAAGCATTAACATACTTTTCGCTTTCTCCATTCTCCCGCTCAATTTATCGTCCAACAACTGATAAACCGTGTTGAATGAAGCAAATTGAATCCCCGTTTTTTCATACAAATCCGCAAAGGGAATTTTATCGTGTACCTGCGGAATCGTAGCTTCCGTTCTTCCGTCGCGGTAACAGTAAACACCGCCGATTGCCTGATCGTTTTCATCTAGCAGGGCATAATCTACCGCCCACGTATCAATCCCCACGGAAACGGGCGCTTTCCCCAATTCTTTCGCGCGTTTTAAACCGTTCAAAATCTCTTCAAACAAATGCTCTTCGGTCCACATCATATGCGTTTTCCCGTCGTACGCCGTTCGCTCTTTTGGACAGTTTTCAAAACGGTAAATTTCTTCCGTGATCATTTTACCGTTTTCTAAATGCGCGACGATGTGTCTGCCCGACGATGCGCCTATGTCAATAGCTAAAAAATATTCAACCATAATGCACCTGATTATACTGTTTTCATTATTATATCATATATTTTTTCTTTTGTCATAGATATTCAAAAAATTGACAAAAAAATTTTTTTATGATACAAGATGAACACAAATGAACAAAAACGCGCAAATGTGATAAAAATATTCATTATTTTTAATAGCAATTCACTTGTTTTCTTTGTAAAAATGTATTATAATGGAATAGTCAAGGAGTTTGATTGAGTATCTTATGATTCAAGATTTGCACGCGCATACCTATTATTCTTTTGATTGCAACGATTCCCCTGAAAGGGTTATCGAAACGGCAATCCGAAACGGCGTTACTATGCTCGGAATTTCCGACCATAATCACGGCGTAGGTTTGGCGCGCAAAGGCGCTTGCTATAATCAAGGAACGCATTTAGACACCGATTACGGCCAAACGCTTATGCGCTATTTTGATCATATTTGTTTATTTAAAGAAAAATATGCAAAAAAAATCAAACTCTTATGCGGCATTGAAATTGCCACGTGTATCGGGAAGGACAATTATGCTCTCCCCACAAGCGCCAACGTTTCTTTCTTTGATTACTGTTTGGTAGAAGGGTTGGATAAACCGCAAATCTCCATTGCAAAAGGCGATATTTTCTCCTTTGCCAAACGTTGCGGTTGCCCTACGGGTATTGCCCACACCGATTTGTTTGCTTTTATTCAAAATCAGGGCGAAGACCCCTACCGCTATTTTAAGAAAATGGCTGAGCAGGGCATTTTTTGGGAATTGAACGTCAACTTCGATAGCTCGCACGAATTCAAAACCCACGCGTACGTAACCGAGTTTTTTAAAAATAAAAAGCAGCAAGAAATTGTGAAAAAATCGGGGGTGAAGCTCTCCGTTGGGTTTGATAATCATAATATCCACGAATATAAAGCAAGCCGCGTGCAAACAGCGTGCAAACTGCTTAAAGATATGGGTATTCGTCTTGTCTTTGAAAATATGTAAATATCTATAAATTCAAAACACCTGTCTTTCGACAGGTGTTTTTATTGTTAAAATACATTTCCGGAAAGTAACATCAATAACAAATAGAGCGTCCCTAAAACCGTTAGCGCGACGCACATGGGAATGAGCATAGATTTCACTGCCGCCCAGTACGTTCTCCATTTATCCGAAAAAGTTGAAATTTTTCTCGGCGGAGGCGGAGGCGCAGGCTTACCTGTTTTGTTTACGCTCGACATATCCGCTATCGTCGAATTGTCGTCGTAATAGATGATTTTTTCTTTCTTTTTCTTTTTCGACATAGTTACTCCTGCGGATAACAATGACAAGCTACGAAATGCCCTTCTTCATATTCCTTATATGCGGGCGCAACGTGTTTGCAAATTTCCATGCATTTGGGACAACGCGTATGGAATTTACAACCCATAGGCGGGTTCGCGGGCGAAGGAATATCGCCTTTGAGCAAAATACGCTCCGTTTTTTCGTCGGGATTGGGGTTGGGCACAGCCGAGAACAACGCGTTCGTATACGGGTGCAAAGGATTATCGAAAATTTTATCCTTGTCCCCAAATTCCACCATACTCCCCAAATACATAACGCCGATTTTATCGGAAATGTATTTTACAACCGAAAGATCGTGCGAAATGAAAAGGTAGGTAAGACCTCTTTCCTGTTGTATCTTTTTAAGCAGGTTGATAATCTGCGCTTGAATGGATACGTCGAGCGCGGAAACGGGCTCGTCGCAAACGACAAGCTTAGGGCTCACCGCAAGTGCTCTTGCAATACAAATACGTTGTCTTTGTCCACCTGAAAATTCGTGCGGGTATCTTTCGTAATAATAATCGCGCAAGCCGCATTGTTCCATAATGCCTAAAACGTATTCCTTGACTTGGTCGGGCGGCACGATTTTATGTACGCGCACGGGTTCGGCGAGTATGTCGCCGACGGTACTTCTCGGCGGAAGCGACGAATACGGGTCTTGGAACACGATTTGCATCTTCGTTCGAAGCGCGCGCATTTGTTTGGGCGTGAAACCCGCAATGTCCTGTCCCTCGAAAAAGACTTGTCCCGCCGTGGGCTGGTGCAATTTCAACACCGTTCTACCCATCGTGGTCTTGCCGCAACCCGACTCCCCTACGATACCGAGCGTTTCGCCCGCTTTGATCTTAAAGGAAACGTCGTCCACCGCTTTCAAGGTGGAAAGTGGCTTGCCCATTAACGTCTTTTTGAGCGTAAAATATTTTTTAAGATGACGCACTTCTAAAATGGCATCCGGATCGGGCGGAAGCAATTTGTCTTGTTCGATCTTCACCGCTTTTTCCGCTTCTTCACGTTCCTTTTCCGCTACGTCGTCGTAATTTATGAATTCGTTCACCTTTTCCGTTTCAAGGGAATTTAATTCGTTTTGTTGTTTTTCCATATCAGTTTTCCTTATTCTCGTACAAATGACAAGCCACGTAATGCGTGGGGCTTACCTGCACCATGCCCGGATATTCTCCCGAACATTTCCCGATGCACTTGGAGCATCTTTCCTTGAAATAGCAATGGTTGGGCATATTAATCGGGTTAGGTACATTACCGGGAATATTAAAAAGCTTTTCTCCTACCGATTTCATCGTGGGCTTGGATTTTTGCAAACCTTGCGTGTAAGGGTGGCAAGGATTATGGAAAATTTCCGAAGCCGTGCCTTGTTCAATAATTCTTCCCGCATACATAACGACTACGTAGTCCGCCATTTCCGCAATAACACCAAGATCGTGTGTGATTAACAGAATCGAGCTGTTGATCTTATTCTTTAAGTCGTTAAACAAATCAAGGATTTGCGCTTGAATGGTTACGTCGAGTGCCGTCGTCGGCTCGTCGGCGATAATCAAACGAGGTTCGCCCGCAAGCGCCATGGCAATCATAACACGTTGACGCATACCACCCGAAAGCTCATGCGGATAGGACGCATATACGCGTTCCGGCATTGCAATTCCGACAAGATTGAGCATTTCAATCGAACGCTGCTTTGCAAATTCTCTGGTTGCGCCCGGTACGTGCAACAGCGTAACTTCGTCCAACTGATCCCCGATTATAAAGACGGGATTGAGCGACGTCATAGGTTCTTGAAACACCATCGCCATTTGTCTGCCGCGAAGACGGTACATTTCTTTAATCGGCATTTTTGCAATATCAAGCACCGTTTCTTCCTGTTCAAACACGCCGATACCGTTTACACCCACAAGTTGTTTAGGCTTCATGATCGGCTTGCCTTCTTTATCAAGCTTAGGTATGCCTTTGGAATCGAACACCGTTTCAAAAACTACGTTGCCGTCCGCGTCTTTTTCGTAGACAGGAATAAAACGTCCCTTTTCGTCCCGCTTATAATCGCTAACTTTAAAACGGATTGAACCGTTCACGATCTGCCCCGAAGGTCCTTGTAAAAGCCGCATAATCGACATTGAAGTGACCGATTTACCGCAACCCGATTCTCCTACCACACCAACGGTCGAATTCGCAGGGATACTGAACGTAACCCCGTTTACCGCTTTCACGACGCCTTGATCGGTGAAGAAATACGAATGCAGATTTTCCACTTCGAGAATATTATTGTTGTCTTTGAGTTCCGTCGTATATTCCGATTGCGGCACTTTGCGGTTTTTCGCCTTTTCTAAACGGCGCATTTCCGCTTTATTTGCGCGGGCAATCTGACGAATCTCTTTTCCCGTCATATAATGGGCGGAAGTCTTTTTTTCGTTTTCCGCTTTATTTTTATTGAAAAAATTCAGTTTGCCCATTCTTATCTCCTCTGCTTGGGATCAAGCGCGTCGCGCAAACCATCGCCAATGAAGTTAAAACCAAGTACTGCAATAATAATGCAGATACCCGGAGGCCCCCATACGTTAAAGTTATTCTTCAAAATATCGCTTCGCTTAGAAATAACTTCGATCATAGTGCCCCACGATGCGTAAGGAATTCTTACGCCGAGATTCAAATACGAAAGCGTGGATTCCGAAAGAATCATACTACCGAGCGACAACGTCATGGAAGTCATAATCTGCGGTAAAATATTAGGCAACAAATGCTTGAAAATTCTTCTTGGTGTAGAATAACCCATCGCTTCAGCTGCAACCATATATTCCTGCTCACGCAAGAATAAAATTTGACCGCGTACCAAACGCGCCATTCCTGGCCACGAGAACAATGATAATAAGCCCATCAATAAATAAATATAATATTCCGATGGTATACCGTTTGAATCTAGTACTGTACCTATAATTAGCATTAGCGGTAGCGTCGGCAAACACATCAATACGTCGCATATACGCATAATAATATTATCAATCACCCCGCCGTAATATCCAGCTACGCCGCCAAGTATTATACCTAAAAACGACGTTAAAAATACTGCAAGAAAACTGATTGTCAAGGATAATCTACCACCATACATCAAACGAGTAAAAATATCCATGCCTTGTTCATCCGTACCAAGAATATGCTCTTTTGAAGGACCTGCAAGCGCGTTGATGTCGTTGTGCGTTGCAATAATTTGTACAAAATCACCATCTTCAGATTCCACTACGAAAGAGATATATTCTTTTCCGGATTCAAGGGGAGAAATCCTTGCTTGCAACAAGTTCTTTGAT
>ERZ808043.147-NODE-147-length-12210-cov-4.894750_pt1 | contig 12210 bp, 10 predicted proteins | sample MGYA00380194_ERZ808043 | MGnify/ENA primary metagenome ERZ808043 (study PRJEB31490, sample SAMN06133370) | cow dung metagenome | isolation source: H3 | host: cow | place: China: Chengdu | collected 2015-05 ...
TGCTTTTACGCACTCTTCTACGCAATCGGGGAACGGGAAGAACGCGTCGCTCGCCATCACCGAGCCTTCGCTTTATCCCCCGCGTGTTCGATCGCCTGTTGCGCCGCCCAAATACGGTTGGTCTGTCCCATGCCGATACCCGTCGTTCTATCCGCTAAACCGATTACAATCGCATTCGATTTCGTATATTTTACCACTTTCCAGTTGAAAAGCAACGCTTTCATTTCTTCTTCCGTCGGCGCGCGATCGGTGACTACTTTCACGTTCTCTTCTTTAAACAACGTTTCGTCGTAATCTTGAACGAGCAAGCCGCCGTACACTTTTTTCATATCGTACGCGCTCTTTTCTCTTCTTTCACGAATGTCAGGAAGCTCTAAAAGACGGATATTTTTCTTCGTCGTTAAAATATCAAGTGCTTCTTTCGTGAAGCCTTCGGCAATGACGATCTCGATAAAGATCTTGTTGATCTCGGTAGCCGTTGCCGCATCTACCACGCGGTTGATAGCCAAAATTCCACCGAACACGGACACGGGATCGCTTTCATATGCCTTGATATACGCTTCGTGCACCGTTTCCCCTACGCCTACGCCACAAGGGTTCGCGTGCTTACTTGCGACAACGCAAGGCTCGTCAAATTCTTTGACAAGTTCCAATGCGCCGTTCGCGTCGTTGATATTGTTATAGGAAAGCTCTTTACCCCAAAGCTGTTTTGCCTTGGAAAGCGAGCCTGCGCGAATAAATTCTTCACTATAATACGAAGCGCCTTGGTGGGGATTTTCGCCGTAACGCATATCCTGCGCCTTTTCGTATGCGAACGTGATACTATCAGGATAACGAATCCCGAGCTGCTGAGCAAGATAGTTGGAAATCATACTATCGTAGACCGCCGTGTGCGCGAATACTTTATATTGTAAATATTTCTTAGTGTCAAGCGTGATTTCGCCCGCTTCAAGCTCGGAAAGTACGCGTTCGTAATCCTTGGGATCGACCACCACCGCAACGTCTTGATAATTTTTCGCCGCCGCACGAATCATAGTAGGACCGCCGATGTCGATATTTTCCACCGCGTCCGCAAAGGATACGCCAGGCTTGGAAATCGTCGCTTTGAACGGATATAAATTGACGGCTACTACGTCGATCGTGTTGATGTTCAGCTTTTCAAGCTGTTCCATATGCTCGGGGTTGGAACGCATAGCAAGCAAGCCCGCGTGCACTACGGGGTGCAACGTTTTCACTCTGCCGTCCAAACATTCGGGGAAGCCCGTAAGCTCACTAATCCCGATTACGGGAAGCCCTGCATCTTTCAATGCTTTCGCCGTGCCGCCCGTCGAAATGATTTCAAAATCACATGCGATCAGACGTTTGCAGAATTCTACAATACCCGTTTTATCGGATACGCTTACAAGTGCTCTTTTTTTCATAATATTTCGTACCTCTGTTATTTTTTTCTAAATCTTTGGGAAAACTATGGATATGATTATTTTATATATCCTTTTGATTGCGTATATTGTTGCGATTAACTTTTACGCGTTCCTACTCGTCAAAACGCTCGCCGCCAAAGAACGGGAAGCAGAATTAGAGCGTCAGGCTTCACCGCTTATCCATTCTGCGCAAAATCCGCAAAACACTTCGCCTACCCCCCAAGCTTCAACGCCGCAAAAAATGATCGGCAAGCTTTGCATAACGGGCGCGCTTGGCGGCGCAATCACCATATACGTTTGTATGTTCATTTTTAAATTCCGCCGCAGCGATTTACTCCTTATGGTGCTTATGCCACTTTTAGGCGTGTTGAACGTATATTTATGGGTGATTTTATTCCGCTCGGGCTTTGCTTTCTTGGTCGTACGTTAAACGTAACTATGACTACTATATTATTATAGCACTTTTTTTTGAATTAGGGAAATGAATAGAGGCATCAAACGGAATTTTTGTGAATTAAGTGAAAAATTCACATTTTTTTGATAATTTTTATAAAAAAGAAAAATAATTGAAATTTTTGAGATTTTTTTGAAAAAAGTCGCGAAAATGATTTGACAATTTTTTTGAATAGTGCTATTATATACAAGCGTTGTCGATACGGCGCGGAAGTGTGATAAATGCGGGTGTAGTTCAATGGTAGAATTCCAGCCTTCCAAGCTGGCCGCGTGGGTCCGATTCCCATCACCCGCTCCACTCGCTTTTTTGCGGGCGTATCTAAGCACATCTGCGCTTGTAGCTCAGTTGGATAGAGCAACGGCCTTCTAAGCCGTGTGTCAGGAGTTCGAATCTCTTCAGGCGCACCAATATTATGGCGGGTGTAGCTCAGTTGGTTAGAGCGCCAGATTGTGGCCCTGGAGGTCGTGAGTTCGATTCTCGTCGCCCGCCCCACCAATTTTTAGATTGGGGTGTCGCCAAGTGGTTAAGGCACCGGATTTTGATTCCGGCATTCGTAGGTTCAAATCCTGCCACCCCAGCCACCTTCGTGGCACTTAAACAATTACATATGGTCGGCCCATTAGCTCAGTAGGTAGAGCACTTGATTTTTAATCAAGGTGTCCGGAGTTCGAGCCTCCGATGGACCACCACGAAAAAAGACGTTCCTTGCGAACGTCTTTTTTCGTGGTAATCGTCGGCGAGAACTCCGCGAATTATCCGGAGTTCGCGCGATCGAGCAAGGTTGATAAGGCTTGATTTTTCTCTTTCTTCGTTGCGAGTGAAGCTTTGTCGCTTGCGACAAATCCTCCGATGGACGGTCGGCGAGAACTCCGCGGATTCTCCGGAGTTCGCGCGAACGAGCAAGGTTGATAAAGTTCGTTTTTTTCGCCCACCTAAAACAGTTGAATTATGATCATTTTTGTGATACAATAATAGAAAACATTAAGGAGTCGTAAATGTTCTTTTATAAACTCTCTCATGTATATAAACTTATAGACCATTTTGAACGTAAAGATATTGGCTTTTATAGTTCGCTTTCTAATGCTAAAAAAGCTATGGAATTGCTAAAACAAAAAAATGGTTTCAAAGAAAGCGCTGAAGGATTTAAGATAAAAAGAGTTTTTAAAATCATTAAACCGCGTTTTTTAGATGTAACGTTTTGGATAGACGGTTTTGATACTTATTGTTACGGAAAATAAATAAATCATAAGGTAATATTATGAAATATCAACTTCACGATAGTCAAATTGACAATTTGTCTATTATGCAAAACAAAATAGTTTTATCTTTTTCAGAAGGATTTTGGGAAATAGATATAAACGGTAAGCAAATTTCTCAAAAACAAAACAGTAAACTTGTTTTTAATATAAACAATCGATGCTCAATACCTATTGAAAACTTTATTTCTATTCGTGTTTCAAAGAAGAAAAATGTTTTTAAGCCAATCCATTTAAGGAAATTTATGGCATTTTTAAAAAAATCTCCGTTTGGCGTCGATATGGAATACGACTGCACGTTTGCTAATCGAAAAATGTTGCAACTTTATTGAAACAATTTAAGAGTAGCTATTGAAATGTTTATTGAAGAAATAAAAAGTATTGAATATATCCATGATTGAATTAAAATATAACCCATTATACTTTACAACTAAAGCCGCAGCTTTTTTGATGTTTAAAAATTCTCAAAACGCCCTTTTTTGGCAATCTCCAAATATAAGAAGCGGAAATCGTAAGTTTACGATTTCCGCTTCTTCTTTTTCAACCTATTTGTTCGCGCAATTTTTGTAAACCGCGGAAACGGTGGGATACCGAATTTTTTTCTTCCGCCGTTGCAACGCCAAACGATTTCTTCAAATCGTCGCTTTCAAACAGGCAATCGTAGCCGAACCCGCCCGTGCCCGTTTCTTCGTGGCGTATTTTGCCGTAGGTATGCCCTTCGACAACCACTTCCCTGCCGTCTGGATAAACAAGCGCAATCGCGCTCGTGAAATGCGCTGCGCGGTTTTCTACTCCTTGCATATTCTCCAAAAGCAAATCACGGTTCTTTTGATCGTCGCCGTGGTAGCCGCAATAGCGCGCGCTATACACCCCAGGCGCGCCGCCAAGCGCGTCAACGCAAAGTCCGCTATCGTCTGCAAGCGCGATACAATTGAGCGCTTTCGAAGCCGCCCGAGCTTTGATGAGCGCATTCTCCGCGAACGTTACCCCCGTTTCTTCCACGTCTTCGTCAAACCCCATTTCCTTTTGTGAAACTACTTCAAAATCGGTAAAAATTTCCGCAATCTCGCGCAATTTATGCATATTCCCCGTCGCTACGACGAGCCGTTGTTTCTTTTCTTCCATATTTTTCTCCTTTTACTTTGTATTTTTCACGCGGAAAGAATTGCCCACGGCAAGAAGCATCACCCCTACGTCCGCAAACACCGCAAGCGAAAGCGGCAAAACCCCAAGCACACCGAGCGCCATAAACGCCGTTTTCATAACGATTGAAAATACGATATTTTGCATCACTATCTTTCGAGTTTTGCGTGCAATCTTTACCCCGCGGGGAAGCGCCGTTAAATCGTCGGAGATGAGCACCAAATCGGAAGCTTCCACCGCCGCCGCACTGCCAAGCTTGCCCATAGAAACCGCGCAATCGGCAACCGACATCACGGGCGCGTCGTTCACGCCGTCGCCTACGTAGACAAGCGTTCCGCTCTCTTTTAACTCTTCCGCCTTTTTCAGCTTTTGATGTGGAAGCAGTTCCGCGTTAAACTCGTACATGCCCATTTCCTTTGCAATTTTTTCCGCGCGGTTCGTTTGATCGCCCGTGAGCATGACCGTGCGTGTTACACCTAAATTTTTCAGTGCTTGCATTGCCTTTTTCGCCTGTGGACGAATGCGGTCGCCAATCTCAATCGCTCCCTTATATTCGCCATTTTTCGCAACGTATACGAGCGTATACGCACTATCCGTTTGGGGATAGGAAACGCCGTGCTTTTTTAAAAGCTCCCCGCTCCCTACGAGCACCGTTTGTTCTTGAATTTTTCCGACAAGCCCGTAGCCTGCAATCTCTTCAATTTCCGTCGCTTCATATTTCGTTTCAACGCTTTCAAACGCCTTGGCAATCGGGTGCGACGAGCCGCGCTCCAACGCCGTGGAAACGGCAAGCAATTCTTCTTCCGTCGTCCCAGCCGCAGGCACTACCCCACATACGGTAAAATTCCCTTCCGTCAGCGTACCCGTTTTGTCGAATGCATAAATATTCGCTTTAGCAAGCACGTCGAGATAGGTCGCGCCCTTTACGAGCACACCGTGTTTTGCACACGCGCCGACTCCCGAAAAATACGTAAGCGGCACGGAAATAATCAATGCGCAAGGGCAGGAAATGACAAGAAATGTGAGCGCAGACAAAAGCCAACGCTCGAAATCTTTGAAATAAAAGGCGTGCTCAACGATTAAACCGCTAACAAGCGGCGCGAGCGTGGTAAGCGCGAGCGCCAAAAGGCACACGACGGGCGTGTAGATCCGTGCAAATTTCGTGATAAATTTTTCAGGCGCAGCTTTCCCCGACGAAGCGTTTTCGACCATATCGAGAATGCGGCTTACCGCACTATCCGTATATTCGCGCGTGGCACGCATTTCAAACACTCCGCCTGCATTTATGCACCCCGACAACAACTCGCCCCCGTTTTCAATCTTTCGAAGCTCCGCTTCTCCCGTGAGCGATTTTGTGTCAAGCGAAGCCGTTTGTGAGAGAAGTATGCCGTCTACGGGGACTTTCTCCCCCGCTTTTACAAGCAACACGTCCCCGATCTTCACCTGCTCGGACTTTACTTTTTTAACTTCCGAATTCACAAGCACGTTCGCCCATTCGCTTTTGAGATTCATAAGCTCGGATACGGAGCGGCGAGATGAATTGACGGCGAGTGATTGCAACGTTTCCCCGATTTGATATAAAAGCATAACCATAACGCCTTCGCTGATCTCACCGATACAAACCGCGCCAATGGAAGCCACTGTCATTAAAAAATTTTCGTCGAAGATTTTTCCTTTAAGCACGTTTTTTACCGTCGCAAACAATACGGGATAGCCGACCATAAAATACGCCGCCGCATAATGTGCGTAACGCGCAACTTCCGCACCTAAGCCCGAAACGAGCTTTTCAAGCAGAAATCCAATCAAAAACAATACCACGGAAAGCGCAATCAAAAGCCAATCCTTTTTATGATTTTCGCTTTTCGGCTCAACCCTGCCCACGTCGTTTAGAACTTTCACTTCTTCAAAATGATTGACTACGTCCACAACTTTTTCAAGTGTTTCTTGTGTGTCATATTCAACGACAATCTTTTGGTTGACAAAAGAAACGGATGCAGACGACACCCCCGTCATTTTGGAAAGTTGCCGTTCAAGCTCTGCCGCGCAACCTGCACAGTCTAAGCCTTTAATTTTTAAAACCTGTTTCATATTCTTGCTCTCTTTACTTTTCTTTGGCCATACAAAGCAAATGCGCCTTGCCTATTTCCACAATTTCACGAATATGCTCGTCGGCAATCGAATATTCCACGTTTTTGCCCAAACGCTTACTTTTCACAATCCCGTTATCTTTCAAAATTCGAAGTTGATGACTAACGCCACTTTGCGAACCGTCGCAAACTTCTATCAAATGATACACGCACATATCCCCTTTCAAAAGCGCAAGCACAATTTTAAGCCGTCCTGCATCCGACAACATTTGAAAGATTTTGCTTATTTTTTCCACGTCCTTTGCAAGCAAAATATCTTCTTTTACCCTTTGTACCGCAATCGCGTGTTCCTTTTCTCTATCGCAATAAATATTCGCCACTCTCTTTCTCTCCTTTTTCTTTTTCCATTTTTATATCTTTCTTTTATATGAAGATATGAACATATTTTCATATCTTCATATGTAGTATAACATATTGGGGTGGGAGATGTCAAGGGAATGAATGAGGATATTTAATTTTTAAGTTTGGCTTTTTATCTTTTGGTTGAACTTTCCATTTTCTTACGAGTTTTCCGTTTAATCTTAATATTCGATTTTTTGGAGATATAGGCAAATAAAACAAACAAAATAGCTTTTTATGAACGCATACTCTATTATTTTTGTTGGGATAAATTACCCCAAATCTTATAGAAAACAAAAAAATCTTAAAGTTTTTAATGGTTTTAAGAAATTTTCACTCTTGAAATAAATTGTTTTATACGCTTGACAATCTTTCTATTATGTGCTACACTTTAATTGCTACAAAGTTTAATAGCTTCCTTAATGGGCATACTATTGGTAAAAGCGTATGTCTAGGATTTTATCTTTCCATTAAGGGTAAAACTTTGTAGCAGAAGTCTAGGTTACGTTTTTGCAGTGCGTAGCTGACGGCTATGCACTTTTTTTATCGGAGGTATCATCAAATGAAATTCAAATTTTTATCTCTAATCTGCATGACACTGTTTTTATTTTCATTCCCCGCTTGCATTAAAAGTCAATCTTCATCTGATACAGGAAACACCTGCGAGCACTACGTCGAGCTTGAAGGAACGTGCAGTCTTTGCGGTGAAGAGATCCCAAACGACGGCGTACTTTATCGCGTTTCTCAAAATGGCGAATTTGCAGAAGCATACGGTATGTATGACGGTGCTAAAAAGACTATAAAGATTTTGAAAACTTATCAAGGTTTACCTGTTACCACGATTGCAAAATACGCTTTTTACGATCAAGATACCGTACGTAACTTTATATTGCCTAATGGCCTTAAGTATATTGAAAAGCATGCGTTTGAATATTGCAGATTGGACTATCTAATGCTACCATCAAGCCTTATTTATATCGGCGACAATGCTTTTCGTCAAACTGATATAACTCTTCTTAAGATACCTGACAGCGTTTCTTTTATCGGCTCGGGTGCATTCCAATCTTGCCAAAAGTTGCAAACAGTTAAAATCGGCCACGGCGTTAGATATATGGGATATGGTGTCTTTTCTCATTGTCCCGAACTCACAGACGTTACTATTTCTGACGGTGGCACTACTATCGGCGCACAAACATTTCTAAATTGTCAAAAATTGTCGTACATACAAATCCCTAGCAGCGTTACCCATATCGGCCAAGGTGTTTTTTCATACTGTACAAGTCTAACAAGTATCGTAATTGGACGATATGTAAAAATAATTGAATACGGATTTATACCAAGCCAGAGTTTTATTGATATTTTTTATTGTGGTCCAGCTGAAGAATGGGAAACCATTTATATCCAAAAACCCGAAGAATTTGAGAACGCGACCATATATTATTATAAAGCCGATAAGCCGACTGAAAATGGTAATTTTTGGCATTCGAATCAAGATGAAAAGCCTGTAAAATGGTGATTTGCTTAATACAAAAACCATAGCCGCGTGGGCAATATCGCCCACGCGGCTTTTCGCGTAAAAATTATATTTCAAACCTTGAAATAAACGTTTTTTCATTTAAATAGGCAAGCGCGCCTGTAAGGGAAAATCTTAAATATTTTGCCAACAGACATTGACGGGATACGTTCCGTTTTTTGTTTTCTGCTTCGTCGCCGTATTTCATATCCCCTAAAATCGGACAGCCGATATGCGCGAGATGCGCGCGAATTTGATGCGTTTTGCCTGTGTGGAGCGTGATTTCCGCTTTTGTCAAATTTTCTCGTTCTTCCAAAACCTTATATTCCGTGATAATCCTTTCCGCTCCTAACGTGGGCGCATCAAAAATCCTAACAAGTGCTTTTTCTTCATCCTTTTTTAAATACGCTTGCAGTGTGCCCTGTTTTTCTTTAAACTTACCTAAACAAAGCGCGTGATAAATCTTTTCCACCCGCTTTTCGCGAAACGCTTTCAAAAGTTCCAATTCCGCCCTATCTCCCAGCGCAAACGCCATCAACCCTTGCGTATTGCGATCCAAGCGGTGGATAAAACGGCAGGATTCGCCATATGTTCTTGTAAGTTCGGCAAACACTGCTTCCGAATTTACCCCGCTTTCTTTATCGACAATCAAAATGTTTTCGTCCGCGTACACAATCTGAAAGGCTTGCATTTGCGCCTGTTTTTCAGTGAGATAATATTGCACGCGATCGCCTGCTTGCACGATTGTGTTTTCACCCGTCTTTTTGCCGTTAATCTTAATTTCCTTATTCTTTAAAAGCGCGCGAAAACAAAACGCGGCCTGCGCGTAATTGGCTTCGGTAAAATCTTTTAAGGTGCTTGCTTCGCGTACGATAAGTTCTAACATCTCTCTTCCTTATACAAACGCCGCCCGATTTTGGGCGGCGTTCGTTAGAGTTTTATTTATCTTTTTTCTTTTCTTTTTCTTTGGCTTTTGCCGCCGCCGCGTCAACGTCTTCCAACGTTTCGTCGGAAGGCTTAATCAAAAGCAGAATGATTACTAAAATCAACATCACGCCCGCAATCGAGAACAATACGACCGATACGACGTTGTTTTTCAACCAATCGTTTTCACCTTTGATAACGTCCGCTTTCGATTCTACGACAACAATCTTATAAGCCGCCGCGCGTTGCGAAGCCGCAAGCTCTGCTTCCCAATAATCCGCAAGGATCAAATACGAGCCTTCTTCCACTGTTTTGAAGCTTTGCGAAGAAGCTTTCCATTCATATTTGTTATAAGCTTCCCATTCAGACGAAGCGTTGTCCGCGGTAATTCTCGAATCATATTCTTTCACTTCTACGAAGCAAGATTTAATCTTTTCAATATCCGTTTCCGCAGACACACCGATCTTGCTAGCAAGAGCCTGAGCATACGCCGTAAGATACATATCCAAATAGCTATCAAATTCGGAAATCTTCTTCAAATCGATTCTGTTTTGCAGATCTTCATACGTTACCGCGTACAAATCAGTTGCCGTAAGTTGTTTGTTCACTTCCAAGCCAGCGTTATATTTCGAACGGTCGATCTTATACAATTTATAATCTTCTTTCAGGCTATTCGCACCAACTACGTCAATATCATCCAACGTATACGTTTTATCTAAAACTTTCGTATCCTTTCTGCTTGAAGCGCTCGAACCGTCCTCAACCTTTAAGCCCTTGTTTGCGATCTCATAGGTAAACGAAGGAATTTCCTCAATATCCCAAACGTTACTCGACGTAACCGAAACGAGTTCTCCGTCTAAATAATACTTCATGGTATTGCCCGCTTTGTCGTTGGCAAAAACCTTAAACTCATATTTACCTTCATTCGAAGCGGAAAGTTTCAATGTGTTATACGAAAGATTCGTCGTAGCACTTGCTCTATCCGTAGACGGTGCTTTATAACTAATGGTAAATTTCAAATTACGGTAACCGTTATTATCACCGATCATCCATTTAAAGGACGGGAAATAAATATACGAATTGCTTCCTGCGTATACGTCTTTCGCCGCTTCCGCAAGCGATTCTTCAAATGCCGCTTTCGCCTGCTCATAATCCGTTTCGTTTACAAGCTTGTTCTCTTTCTTCTCTTCGTCCAATTGCAAATACGTGTACGTCGCGCCGTCCGTATTCTTATCTACGGGCAAATATTCAATACCGTCGATCGTTTCCGTTGCATCTGGGCTTGCATACCAAGCGAGATCGTACGTCTCTTCTTTCGAGCCGTCGCTCGTTTTTAATTTGATCGAAACAAGCTCTTTTCCCTTTTTCTTAAATACAGTCGTCGCTTTCGCACCTTCCGTATCCTTAGCTACAAATTCGCCGTCTTTCACGTAGCAAACCGTGTCCATAAAGTAAACGGAAGTGGAAAGCGTGCTATATTTTTCAAACTTCTTGTCGTCCTCTTTTAAGTTGGGGTTATATTGATAATATTCCAACGTGTTCGTCAAACTCCTTGTTTTGAGCACGTCCACCGCCGTATAATCCAGTGAAAACGCCGTGCCAAGCAAGAAACCGTTTACATTTTCGTTTACGACAAGCACAGGAGCCGCGTCGTCCGTAATCTTGTTGTCGCTCGTTAAGTTATCGAACGATTGACCGTTAATATCGTAGAGCAAAACAACGGTGTTTGCCGCATCGTCCTCTGCGCCGTCGGCTGCTTCCGCTTTGATGGTGAGCGGATATTTTTCGTTCGAAGAATATTCCGCATAGTTTGCACCGATATTTATAAATTTACCAATCTCGCCGTCTACGCCCGTAAGCTTCACGCCGAATTCGCCGTCTTTATCCGTGCTTTCGGTAAGCGATAAAGTGAGCTGCTGCTCCGCCGCAACCATTACTGCTTTAGCTTCTCCGTCGTTCACCGCCACTTTGATCGCGCCTGCTTCATTCGTGAACGTAACGGTATTCGTCGTTTTTTCATCCTTGGTTGCCCATGCGGAAGCGCTTTCCATTGTAAGTGTTACGCTTTTGAAATTCAAGGTTTTGAACGCAAACGTCATTGTGAAATAGGAAGCTTCGCCTTTCTCCGCGTACCATTTCAAAGCAAGCGAACGCTTCATGGTTACGCTACCTTTGTTCTTCAACGTCAACGCCGTAACCTTATTCGCGTTTTCGCCTTCGCCGAGCGTTTCCGCGCCGAGCGTCGCGTCCGTTACGGAAAATACTTCCGAAAGTGCGTAGGTATCCGCATCCGCCGCCGCGTTGTTTGCTAAAACAGCCCCGCCAAATGCCGTAGAAACGACTGCGGTGGCAAGCATGAGTGTTAATGCTGTAATTTTCGTCTTTTTCATAAAAAGTTGCCTCTCTCTTTGTTATAGAGATATAATATCGTACTTATCTATTGTACACCCAAAAACGACTTTTGTCAATCGCATTTTACGGTGTTTTTTACTGTTTTTGTGAAAATCTCTGATTTTTATACATTTTTATTGTATTTCAACGGCCTTCGCAAGGTCAAACGCTTTCCAAGGCGTTTCCGTTTCGGGCGGATACGCTATAAATTTCATGCGTTCTTTCGTAATTGGGTGCGAAAATGCGAGGCTGTACGCCCAAAGTGCAAGCTTTCCTTTCTGTGCGTTCGCCCCGCCGTACCGCATATCCCCGAACACGGGATGCGAAATACCCGCTGTCTGCACGCGTATTTGATGCGTTCTGCCCGTGTGTAAACGAACTTCCGTGAGCGCGTATTTGCCTTTACTTTCCACTACTTTATAATCAAGTTCGGCGTGTTTTGCGCCCTCTTCACTCGGTGTACAGATATATACCATATTATTGACGGTGTTTTTCCGCAAATAATTGGAAAGCGTGCCGCGCTTAGGCTCGGGTGTACCGCAAAGTACCGTGAGATATTTTTTTTCAAAATCCCCCGATTGCAAGCCCGAAGACAGGCGCGCTGCCGCTTTGCTCGTTTTTG
>ERZ808043.148-NODE-148-length-12000-cov-3.641701_pt1 | contig 12000 bp, 6 predicted proteins | sample MGYA00380194_ERZ808043 | MGnify/ENA primary metagenome ERZ808043 (study PRJEB31490, sample SAMN06133370) | cow dung metagenome | isolation source: H3 | host: cow | place: China: Chengdu | collected 2015-05 ...
TTTGTCGCTCTTTCAATTTATGAAAGTGAAGAAGCTTTTAAAGCAGGGAAAAATCCAACAGTTCGCTTTGATAACGACGGCATTTTAGAAAATAAAAAATTGCTCTTGAAAGAATAAGTAAAAAGAATTTACACCATCTACTTTTGCATTTAGCCCATTTATAAAGATATGACAAAGCGTAAAATGCCACAAAAATCTTTTAACAAACAGCATTTCTTTTTTGCCGTTTTCTTGTTGTTTTTTTCTTTTGCTCTAGCCACCCCTCCGGCTAATTTCAGCGGTTGGGAATTAGTATTTGAAGACAATTTTGATGGAACTTCTCTAGACAAATCCAAATGGAATCCAACATATAACTGGGGTCACACTCACAACCACCGCGCTTACTGTGTAGAAGAAAATGTAAGCGTCAAAGATGGAAAACTTATTATAAAAGGCGAAAACAAACGCCACCCCGACGCGCCTGCAACAACAACAAGTGGTGGTGAAACTCATTCTCTTGATTACACAAGTGGCGCCATTGACACTAGAGGGAAATTTGAATTCAAATATGGCTATATCGAAGGGCGTTTCAAAGCACCATGGCAATCAGGAACATGGCCAGCTTTTTGGACATTACAAGATGGCTGGCCTCCAGAAATTGACATTCTTGAAATTCCTGCTTCTCGTTACCAACACCACTATTATTTGCATTACACAGACCCAAGCTGGTATAATGAACATGGCTCTGCCTGGGATCATGAGAAATCTTTTGGCGGCCATAAAGACGATAACGTAGACCGTTCCGCCGATTTTCACACTTATGCTGTAGAATGGGACGAAAGCAATTTAAACTTTTATTTTGACGATAAAAAATTTGCAAGTTATAATCGTCCGACAGAAATCAAACAACTAGAAAAACAATATATCATTATCAATTTAGCTATTGGTGGTTGGGCAGGGAACGACATAGAAGTTACTGCAGAAAACCCTGCTTATTACGAAGCCGATTGGGTTCGTGTGTGGCAAGCAAAGCCCGCAAAACCAGACACTGTCCGCATTATGTCAATGAATTTTGGAACATGTATGGTTAAAACGGAAGAAACAGCACTTGCCCTAGGAGATTGTAATGGAGAAAACGCCATAGCCATTATCACACAATTATCTTCTAGTTCATTTCGCATAAATTTTGGAGATATTGTTTTAGAAATTCCAAACGAAAAAACAGATGCTGGATTAGATGCCGGCTTGTATAATTGGAATGGAGGCAATCACCAAAAAGTCGTAATTGAAAAACAAGAAGGTTATGACGGCTCTGTTGTCCGTATGAAAATGCAACATAGTAACATGTATTTACGAGCAACAACTGATGGCGAACGCGTTATACAAAGCTGGAATGACGATTGGACCTGGAATCAAATGTGGCGTTTACTTGAAGCTACTGACGATTCTTTGAAAGAAGATTCTTCTACTAGCAATTCAAAACTTGGAAACATTTCAAATACCTACGAAACGTCTATACACCAAGCCGGAGAAAATCTATTTATAGAACTCGGTAGCCATTTCGTTAACGGAGCAACCATCCGCATTCTTGATTTACATGGCCGTGAAATAATGCAACGCAAAACAAGTCGTTCAACAATTTTTAACACACGTTCACTTTCTAGTGGCGTTTACCATATACTACTGAGCGATGGCAAGCAAAAAATTCTAAAACGTTTCCGTAAATAAACCTGATTTATTTACGGCTAACGCCAGGGCCTTTTATTATACTATGCCCATGCCCAGCTGAGTCTAATTCCAGTTTTTGGTTAATACTATCAATAACTGATTCCACATGAGTGATAATGCCAAGCATTTTCCCTTCGCGTTGTTGCGCTCTAAGACAAGTCATTACATCTTCAAGAATATCATTATCTAAAGTTCCAAAGCCTTCATCCATAAACAAAGATTCTACTCGAACATTACGACTTGCAAAATCAGCAATACCTAAGGCAAGTGAAAGACTAACTAAAAATTTTTCTCCGCCCGACAAATTGGATATGATGCGAGGCTTATCAAATTCTGCATCTTCAATTTCAAAATTCAAATTGCCTTTTGCAACAAGCCTAAACCTATCTTTTACAATTTGCAAATGTTTATTTGCCAATTTAAGCAAAGATTTAAAAGTAAGACCTTGCACAAAAGTGGCAAAATCGCTACCATCTTTAACGCCAAACCAATCTCCCATTGTATTCCAGCGATTCAATTCTGCTTGCTTTTTATCTAACTCATCTTTTACTTTTTGCAATTCACTTGCTTTTTCTTTATAAACTTTTATCCGTTCACGAAGAGCTCCAGAAGATTCTTTCAATATTCCAAGTTCTTGATTTGCCTTTTCCTTTTCTTCTTGAAGCATTTGCAAAGGCGTTTCATCAGAACGTTCTGCGTTTACTTTTTCGAAATCGTCTTTTGCTGTTTCATATTTAGTGTTAGCAGAAAGAATACGTTCATCTACATTTTTCTTTTCATTTTGCAATTTTACAAATTCAGATTCTGGCAACAATGCAGCTTTAAACGCAGATTCATCAACAAAACCTTTTGCCTTAATCGCCTTCATGAAATCTTCACCAGAAATTGCAATAGCCTGTACAATACTCTCAAGTGATTTTTCAAGAGATTCTATTTTTGTTTTCAATTCATTACAATTATTTTCTGCCAAACGGCACTCTTTATCGGCCTTTTCAAACGCTGCTAAAGCCCTAGCTTTCTTTTCATTTGCAGCCTTTGAAACGTTTTCAACATCTTCTTTGCCAAATTTTTCAAACCGCAATTGTTGAAGTTCTTCTAAAGCATCAGTAGCTTCTGCAAACAGCTTTGACTCTGTTTCAAAAGACAATTCTTTATCTTTTAAATTTTGACCATAAGTTTTCTCGTTGTTATAAGTTAGTTCCAATTTGTTTGAAATAGTTTCAAGCAAAGTTTGATTTTCATTAAACTTTGCTAAGCGCCTTTTTAAAGATTCTAAAATATCAACCGCTTTTTCTAATTCAAACTCTACCCAAGGTTTCAAAAGTAAATTAAGGGTTTCAATTGCACTTGTTTTCTGTTTTAAGATAGACTCTAAATTTTCAGTTGCTGATTTTTCTGCAAGCGTTGCACTATTCTTTTGAATTTCATAGCCAGCAATTTTATTTTCAACTTCTTGAATTTTTTGCTTTAATACATTTATCTTTTCAGCAACATTACTTACACAAGATTCATCAACCAAACTATTCTTAACCAAAGCACAAGCCGGGTGTTCTTTAGAACCACAAACCGGGCATTCTTTACCTTCTTCTAAATACTTCTGGATTACATCTGTAAGAACAAGAATATCATTTTTAAACAATTCATTTTGTTCATTTAGCAATTCTTGTTTTTGCCCCAAACTGATTTTTAGATTTTCTTCAGCACGTTCAAAATCTTTCGCAGCGACATTTTTCTGTTCCGTAGCCTTTTTAAAATCAGAATCTAAATTCCCAATATTTTCAAGAATCATTTCACTTTGAATAAGAATTTCATTTAAACCAGCATCTTTCGCATTCGCTTGTTGAAACTCTTTTAATGTAGCAACTTGCTTTTCAAATTTCTGGATATCCTCTTTTATTTTTTGCAGTTCTTCTTTAGTAGAATTAAAATCTTTTTCTGCTATATTTTTTCGATTTTCTAAATCATCTTTCTTGGCTTTTGCATTTTTCAAATCTTGATCTAGTTTTCGGACATCATTCCAAAGCGGTTCATTTTTACAAACAAAATCTTCTGCAAAAAACTTTTCTTGTTCTGCTTTTAACTTTTCTTCGCTTGCTATTTTCAAGCTTTCATTTGCCTTTGGAAAATCTTTTTGCAAATTATCTAAATCATTTTTAGTCTTCTTTTCAGAATCACGAAACCCTTGTAATTTTTCAAATAGTAAATGACAAGCATTTGCCTTTTCCGCCTTTAAAAATATTTCATTTTTAAAGGCAAAATTCTCTTGCTCAGTTTTAGCACTCACTAATTCTTTTTCAGCCAGATTCAACGCATTCAACGATTTATCCATCAGAGAACGCCAATTAATTCGCTTTTCTAAATCAGCTTTTTTAAGTTCAAGATTTCTTTCATTTTCTGTATTTGCAACAAGCTGTTTTTCATCTTCAGCAATTTCTTCTGCTTTAGGCATAGAATCATTTAAAGCATCAAATTTTGTTTTCGCAATCTCTTTTTCTTTTTTCGCTTCACTTTTATAATCGCCGACTTTTTGCGCAATACGGCGATACTTTTCTGTCCCATTTAATTTTTCAAGAATCCCAGCACGTTCTTTTTCATCGCTCTCTAAAAATTTGCTAAACTCCCCTTGAGCAAGCAATATGGAGCGACAAAATTGAGAATAATCCAACTCAATAATTTTTGCATTAAACTTACCTAATTCCTCATGCGCACCAGTTCCGCCTTCAAACAATTTTTCATTTGGATTTTCTAAGCGAAAAACGCAACCTTGTGCTCTTTGCAAATTACCACTTGCTTTATCACGTGCCTTGCGCTGGCTCCATTCAGAAACAAAACCCCCTTTTTTACAAGAATAAGTAATGCGAGCATAACAAGACCCTTTATCAGAAGTCATAACCGCATTACCATTTCCTCCATCATAAATAACGCCTTGCCTTGGCGTTTTCCCATAAAGGGCAAGCGTAATCACATCTAGAATACTTGTTTTCCCAATACCAGTTTTACCGCTAATCACAAAAAGGCTATGATCCGATTCTTGATACGAAGGATCCGTAAAATCAATACACCATTCACCCGCAAGGCTATTAATATTTTCAAATTCAATTTTTAAAATCTTCATATTACACCCCCTCTTTATTTTCTGCTTCAACTTCTTCAACAACTTTATTAAAAAGAGGCAAATACTCTTCTAAAATTTTCTGAAGGTCATCATTCATTTCTGTCACACCTTCTTTACTCATTAAAAGGCGTTTAAAAATTTCTTCATCATTCAAAACATCTACCGAATCAAGAAAATCATCTGAAAAATCATTGGCAAAAAGAGCAACAGCTCGATTCACTTTTTTACTAACAATTTCAAAAGGAGCATTTTCTAAAACAGACGAAAGTGCCTCATTAATATTTACCCCTGGCGTATAATCATAAACGATTTCTATTTTCAGCGGTTTATCAAAAGTTTCATTTTTCAACTGGCGTAATTCAGCAACAATACTTTCAATAGAACCAGAAATTCGTTTAAAACCAAAATACTGTGGCGTTTCAATTTTTTCAACAACAGGTTCTTTACCCTTTTCCAAATCAATCGCTAAAACATAATGCGGAATATTCACTTCATCAAAACCAAGAACAAAGGGCGAACCAGAATAACGCACTTTTGGATTTTTAGCCACCATTGTTGAATAATGAATATGGCCAAGCGCCACATAATCAAAGCCCTCTGGAAAAACAGAAACAGGAATTGTCCCTAAATTACCGACAATATCACGCAAGCCATGACCTTTTGCATCTTTCCCTTCATCATTTTCTGGCCTACCTTCTAATTTAGAAGCATACAAATGCCCGGTAGCCACAATCGGAATGTTACGCCCAGCTCGTTTCTTTTCTGCCGCTTCATAAACAGCACTATACAAACCTTCAAAAGAATTCTTAGCAAAATCTTCTGCTTCATTTGTTCTAAAACGACGAAGCTCCGTTTCACGCACATAAGGAACAGCCGCACTAACCCCAATAACATTCCCAGATTCATCAGTCAATTCTTTAACTAAATCTTCTACAGAACGCTCACCAAGAGAACCCACCATCTGGATATTAAAAGCTTCTAACAAATCCCGCGGAGCATCTAGCAAAACGCCAGAATCATGGTTACCGCCAACAAGAACAATATTTTTACAACAAGTATCAAGCAACGACGCCAAAAACTGAAAATACTGCTTACGCGCTTCAACAGAAGGCGTAGCCGTATCAAAAATATCACCTGAAACAACAAGGCAATCAGCAGACAATTCAACAATACGCTCTTTAAGCCATTTCAAAAATTGTTTTGATTCTTCTGCCCTATCCATATCGTGCATGGAATTACCCAAATGCCAATCTGCCGTATGTATCAGTTTCATTTTCACCTTCTTATAAATCTTAAAAAAATCACCAAATATAAATATAGCCCCTGCTTTTGACAAAAAATGTCAAAAAACAAAAATTCTTCACTTTTTTTTCATTTCAGCAAGAACCATCCCAGCCACAATCGCGAAAGCCCCGACAACACCCAAAAACGTAATACGTTCAGAAAGCGCAACAACCGCTGTAATAATAGTCACTAATGGAATCGCATAAATGTAATTACTCGCCAAAACCGTTCCAAGTTGTTTCAAAACCTTATTCCAAATCAAATAGCCAAACAACGAAGAAAAAACAGTCAGACACAAAAAATTAAGACTCACAACTGGCAAAGCAAAATTACTCCAAGGAACTTGAGAATTTTCAATTAACATTATAGGAACAGAAGTCAGCATACCATAAAAGAAAACTTTCCGCGTAATAAAAAGTGTCGAATAAACGCCATTCAACTTTTTAATCACAAGCGAATAAATAGTCCAAACTAACGCCGAACCAAAAGCCAGAAAATCGCCCAAAGGAGAAAGTTTCAAAACAAACTTACCATTCAAAACCACAAGCACCATGCCCACAAACGTCACAAGACAACCCAAAACCTGCCGTTTACAGAGGCGTTCCGTTTTATAAATAATCCCGCCAAAAATCATAATCAAAAGCGGATTCGTGCAAACAATCAGCGAAACATTACTCGAAGAAGAAAGCGTAAGCGCCGTATTCTCTGTCCAAAAATAAAGCGTGCAACCCGTAATCCCACAAACAAATAAAATCAATTCATGCTTAAAATTTTCACACCGAAACTTTCGATGACAAGCCAAAAGCAAAATCAAATACGTCACCACAAAACGAAACGTAAAAATCTGCACCGCCGAAAAATCATAGCCAAGCAAAACCTTAGTGCTAACAAAACTCGTGCCCCAAAACACAATCGTAAAAAGCGCCAAAAGGTGCCAAACAGAACTTCTCGAATTTTGACTAACAATTTTCATTGCCAAAAAAGATAGTAATTCGGGCGTTCCCTCGGCTTCGTTACGCACTACGCCAAGGTCGGGCTATACTCGCTACGCTCACCGAGCCTATCGTCTCAGGCCCCAAGGGGTCACTATCCCTAACGCAGAAGCAAAAAAAACTAGTCTTTGCAAGGCAAAAAATAATATTCGTCTAAAGAAGACTTTTGAATTCCGATTCGTTCTACATTGCAATCACCTAGAACAGTTCCAGTTAATTTTTTCCCATTGATAATTCCTGGTAACCTATACTTTTCGCCAATCTTTTTCGATTCAAATATATCACGTCTTATGGAATATGCAAACAAACTCTCATTAAATTCTTCAATTTCATCGCTTGCAAAAGTTGCCTCTGGTAAGTCAAGTTCGCCTATTGGGAAAATTTCCTTGGGGCTGATATGGAAATATTCGCAATCCGAAATTATCTCACTAAATACTTCCTCATCCAAACACTTAAATGTTTTTTCAGTTACACTTAAATCCCTTTCCAAAGCTAAAATCAAACATCTCATATCATCGGGCTTGAATATTTTCCCGAGAAGTGTTCTAAAATGTTTATCGACAAATTGTTTCTCAGTCAAGCCATTACTAGGCCATACTGCCCAAAATACGTATTTCTCGTTCAGCAATCCCAAGAAATTCTCACGGAACTTTTTGCGGGCATCGCGTTTGAACTCTTCGCGCAAAGAAGAACGCTTTGATGTATAAGCCTTTAACACATACAAGAAGTTCACATTGTACACTTGCAATAAAAGCGTGTCGCGGTCAAAGAGGCGGTTTTCAAAATGACGATTGCGCAGGTCCCAAAGAGATTGTCCATCCTTAGAACCGATTGGATTGCCGGCGTCATCTATGAGTTGATAGTTCCTCGAATCTTCCTCATTCTTTATCAACTCTTCTGTTGGGTCACTTCTGAAATAGGGTTCGCGGAACTGCAACGAATCTTTATCGATACCATTTTTAGCTTCCGGTAGATATCCGCGAATAAAAAAGTTTGGCGTTACGGAGTAACCTTCGGTTAGCTCGTCGCGATAACGCAAGCCTTCGAAGGGGTTCCCATTGTCCAATAGCTCGCCAATATTATACTGAATGATGTTTTTCGCATAGGTAAACTGTTTATATATGGAAGATCCCTCAATCTTTTGACCCTCACTATAATATTTACTGTCGCCAATAAACCAAATTTTCTGATTTTCATCAGCAAAAATGAGTTGACGATCTTTGTATAAATGGTCAATAATCTTACCGTCTTTCTGCTCTTTCAAATATTTCATGCTATTAGGCAAATTATCCCCAATTAGACGATCAATCATTGCTTCAAATACGTTGTTGTACTTGCTTGTGAGCAAGTATTCACTACTGTAATCGTTTGCGCTGAATGTTCCGCCCCACTCAAAGAACACCTTCACGATATTGTAGAGCTTCAGTAACTTGTCAGCGAAATACTTGTGCTTTATGCGGCGCAATTCCACGAGGCCGCGGTGCCCCAGCAGGCGGCGAAATTCGTTCACGCGCATTGGAAGATAGATTTCCGAATGAGGCATCTTGAAACCAAAAGTTTCCTCAATATAGTGCATCGCCGAAAAATAAAGCACCAGCAGGCGATCATCCAGGTCGAAAACCTTCTTCTTGTTTTCCAACTCCATATAAATTAGCTCATTACCTTGCATAAATGGTTGCGTATGCGTAACCATGCGACGCCAATCAATACGGTTATTGCCGCTGTGCTTATTCTTTGCCGTAAACACAAACAGATTCTTGTTTTCGGCATAGAACAGTTTCATCGTATTCATTACGTCTATGAGAGTTGGGGCAGACGCATCGCTATCGAAACGGCGGGCATTCGGAGAATCTATGTTCCTGTCACTCGGATGCAATTTTTGATATTGCGCAATCGAGGAGCAAACCCACATCGAAAGATTCGCAAGGAAGTTCTTGGGCGCGTTTTCAAGAGTGAAATTCTCGCAATCTTTTACATCCTTGCCAAAAGCCTTGCCCCCCCCTCTTCCAAAAACACCTTGGGCAACACGAAAATAATTTTATTCTTCGAGTCCTTTGCGGACTTGTTATAAAAATACCCAACGCCATCAAGTGTATATCCGCCGGACTTGCTTTTTGCAACAAAACCCTTCGGCAAATCCCAATTGCCACCCTTCTTTTCTAGCGGAAGGATATCTTGCAAAAATTTTTCGCTATAGGCGAACTGTTCAAAAAGGAAAATCATCGTTTTTACTAGAAATGGCTGTTTTTTGCGGTTTTTTAGACATAGATTACCTAACGTGTCTAATTTTTGCGATTTTTTAGACATAGATTGCCTAACGTGTCTAATTTTTGTGATTTTTTAGACATAGACTATCTAGCATACTTTTTCCTTTTCGGGTTATTTATCCTCTACATTTGGCTGATTTATAAACAAGTCTATTAAACGTTGATTGATATAATAATTGCTATTTCCAACTTTTTCTTTATTCAACAACCCCATTTTTACTAACTCATCAAGGTATTTTGCCGCAGTAAGGCGATAGACCTCGAGATCACGGACAATATACTCAATCTTCGTATAAGGGTGTTTGAACAAGTTGTTCAGCAGTTCATGGTTATACTTTGCACCAAAGGCCGACCGAATCTTTTGCTTGTACTCCTGCATCAGTTCTCTAATCTTCCCAACCAAGATTACGTTTTCGTTTGCGGTTTCCTCCACACCCTTCAAAAAGAAAATAATCCACGACTCCCATTCTTTTTCATTATCGGGGGCTTTATCCCTAATTTCTTGTATCAGTGAATAATAGCGTGCCTTATTATGATTGATATATCGGCTCAGATAAAGAATGGGAAGGTCCAAAAGGCCATTCGTAACCAAATACAAGATATTTATTATTCTACCGGTTCTGCCATTTCCATCATAGAACGGATGGATGCTTTCAAACTGGTGGTGAATAATAGGCAATTTAATCAAGGGATCAAGTTCAGAAATCTCAGAGGCGTTAATGAACTTTTCCAAATTGGACATCAATCGTTCAATTTCATCTTTTGATTGAGGCGGAGTATAAATTGTTTCGCCTTGCCCATTTTTCAATGCTGTACCAGGGACAGACCGAAAGCCCGCCTTATTTTGTTCTAGCACTTGCTGAATTTGCTTGATTACGGCATTCGTAAGCAAATGGTTCAACCTGATGAGGCTAAACCCTTTATGCATCGCTTCGCGATAACGCAACACCTCTTTTTGCGCGGGCTTGAAAAGGGTTTCTTGGATACCCAAATCCGCCTGATAAACTTCATCTTGCGTAGTTACGATATTCTCTACTTCGGAACTATCTTTAGCCTCTTGCAAGACCAAAGTGCTCAGCAGAATGTTCTCGTTAGGAATTGTTTGCGCGACTCCCTTTAATTCGGCCAACGCTCTTGACGCTGCAGAAAGTTGCTTGTATATCGCAACGGATTCAAACTTAAAAGGTAAAGGCAAGGATGGAATCTTATAATCTAACATCGCCTACTCCTTCTTTAACAACTCGTCCATAAACAGCTTTAAAAGGTCCTTTTTCTTGTAAAGGTCCTGGAAAGTAAAGAAATCTTTATTGTCATTGATTTTTGCACGGAAGAATGAGCCGTTTTTATGCTCGTCTTTGCAGACCTCGTTCCAAAGGTAGAACATCACCTTGCCAAGGAACCGTTCCTTAGAAATGATGTTGCCGTTGTCGGGCTTGATGAAGAATTCGCCGAGTTGCTTATCTTCGGATTCGGTGAGGTCTAGAATCTTATCATTGACGGCTTCGACAAAATTTTGCCAAGAATACTGAGAACCATCGATGTCGATTTGATAATTGGCGGCATCCTTGCCATCAAAACTAATCGGCACATACTCCCAGTCAAAGCGGCGTTTGAAAGCACTATCCATAGGGAACAGCGACTGATCGCTGGTGTTCATAGTGGCGAGAATATTCAAGTTCGGTGGGAGCCTGAGTTTACCATCGCCGACTTCGTCTTTGTATTGATTCCAGACAGATTTTAATCCGGCATCATTATTCTTGAGCCAATCAGCGAAATCGCAATCTGCATCGATGGAATATTGCGAGAAGCCTTTATCGGTTCCATCGCTAACGCGGTCAAGCAACTGGAAAATATCGCCGAAAATTTGGGCACAGTTTCCGCGGTTGATTTCTTCTATAACAAGATAGACCTGGTTCTCAACTGTTGACACACTACCCGCATCGAAATACTGTTTCCAAGCCGCAGCATAAGCCTTTGCGAAAACCTGCGGAACAAAGGAATAAGTAATTTTACCATCAACATCAGAAAATTGCAATTGTGCTTTTACTGCAGCAGACAAATTTGCTTTTTTATATTCTTCATCCCCGATCCCAGAAAGTTTTACAATTTGACTAATTGTTTTGCCATTCAGAGAATTGGCATATTGTAATCCAAATAATACAATCGCACTCGTTTTATCAAATTCACTATTATCTCTTTTCAAAAACGATTCTGACAATTTATGAGCAAGTTGTTCTTCGGACAACAAACCATTATCGTTGCATTGAACTTTTTGAGGCTTGTATGCGCCTACAAATTGTGCATAATCGTAATCCGGGTGGAACGTGGTACGGAACTTACGATTCTCAGGAATTTCTTTTATTCCCTTTCCAATAAGATTCCCATTCTTATCCTTGAACAGATTGTAATCAATTTTATAAGACTTACCCGTACCAGGAGCGCCGAAGAGAATTTTTTGTTCAAAACTATCTTTCAATTGAATCTCATCAGATAGATCACTTTTGTCTACAGCTTCTTCTATATCCTGTTGTAAAGAGAAAAGTACGTATTCCACCCCATTCTTTTTTATTGAAAAGTCATTCATATACGCAGTATTAAATTTTGGAAAAAAATCCGATTCCAAATCTACAGGAAT
>ERZ808043.149-NODE-149-length-11996-cov-3.682524_pt1 | contig 11996 bp, 8 predicted proteins | sample MGYA00380194_ERZ808043 | MGnify/ENA primary metagenome ERZ808043 (study PRJEB31490, sample SAMN06133370) | cow dung metagenome | isolation source: H3 | host: cow | place: China: Chengdu | collected 2015-05 ...
CCGGAGCCACTTTCGCTTGAAGATTCACTTGTTGATGAACCACCACCACCATTAAACAATGTTACCTCAGATGTTGGGTCTGAAATATAATATTTAACTGTCAAACCACCAAATGTTGGAACAACCTCCTTTTGGTCAAAATACACATCATCATTTTCTTCAATAAGAGAGACAGCCGGTTTTATTAATTCTGCTGCTTGATATGCTGCAACTGTTGCAAATTTTCTTAAATTATTAGCCATAATATATGATATGTTATTTTCTATTTTATTATTGTATCGCTTGGATTCTTGAAGCATATATCTTTTGATAACGAACAGCGTTATTTCGATACACCTTAACGATGTCAGATGTATCGAAATACCAATCATTTATTGAATTATTATTATATTTAATCATATTATCTCAAACTTATTGGTTGAATTATATTTGTTGACCATGTTTGATTTGTCCAAACGCTGCCACTTATTGCTCTATATGCCTCAACACTTTCATCAGGAACATATATTACAGGTGGACAATAATCATGGAACACACCACTATGTTGATTTGTGAATGTTGGTGGGGTCGTTCCTTCAAATATCACCTCTGTAAGACCTGAACAACGAGTGAATGCCCAAAAGTCAATTTGAGTGACTGATGCAGGTATTGTAAGCGTTGTTAAGCCATAAGTTCCATTGAATGCTTCATGCTCTATTGTGGTAACAGTATTTGCAATCGTTAATGACGTTAACCCACTTCCTGCAAAACAATACGCTCCAATTGTCTGTGTTGCTGAACCAACCTCTCCATTAACAGCACCACTTGCTGCATTTCTCGGAAGCGTTGATGTTCCATTATCAATTGTTATTGTTCCTCCGGTGGAATTTTCACCACAGAAGTTAACTGAACAAACAAGACAATCAGGAGAATCTGCTTCAATCAAAGCACCTTGTCTATAAACGGCAGGAGATTGAGAAGACCAAGTTCCATCAGTGTTCCTTATCTTCTGTTCCAATTTCTCGTATTTATCGCCATTTGAACAAATAAATTGTCCTGCAACAACCACATAATCAAATTTGGTAATCCATTCAAATGAATCAGAGAATATGTAAGGAACGCTATCAATGACTGCTGTCATTCCAACCCAAGGACATTCATATTCCAAAGCATCTTCCATTGTATCGAATGATACGTTATTCTCAGGGGCTTGTTTAACAGGATATTCAACACTTATAATGTTGCTTCCACCACCAAAAATAATATGCGCATCACCACCATTTACAGTAATTCTACTCATTGTTATTGCTGATGGCGCTTCAACAGGTGGTTCAAAATAATAATACTCTATATCATTTGTGACAGTTCCTGTGTATGTATTGCCGCCATAAGAGTCTCCATAAGTGTATTCTTGTGTTAATTCATCAATGTTTATTGATATAACTTTGTTATTTGCCATATCTTCTATTCTAAAATTGATGTCACCACCCATTTGAACATCTTCATATGGTATTTTGAAATTTGTCAACATTGCATATCTTTCATAATCAGAACTTGAATTTGAATCAATATCATATGAAACTTCATCACCTGAATCAATAATATGAATTGTGCCACTGTTAAAATACGGTATACTATCAATTATAATTGAACGAACTTCATCATTATCCATAGAAAAATACAAATAATCAGTATCAGATGTAACTATTCCTGTATAAGCATTTTGTCCAATTCTAATTTCATAACCACTTTGTTCAGGTGACAAACCATTAAAGTTAATATTTAAAAAGCCGCCTGCTGCTGCTCCTATGGTAATGCCTCCCCAAACTCCCTGAACATCTTGAATTGGAATTTTGAATGTTGTTGAGAATAATTCACCTTGATACCTGTAATCATCGCCTGATGTAATCTCATATGTTGTTTCTCCTCCTCCGGTGATATATTCTCCAACCAATTCCCAATCATTGTCATTATATTGATACTCATCTTCTCCTATCGCTACAAGTTTGCCATCATAATATGTGAAATCTGATAATGAATCACCTGTTTCATATATGCCATATTCCTCATATGAATCTTCATTATTGAGTTTATACCATTTGCTATCATCCTTGTTATAAACATCTATATAATCAGTATCGCCATATAAACCAATATCATCAACCACAGCAAAACATGGCTCTTGTGAAGGTGCAAGAGGATACATCTTGACATCACCAAGATAGATGGAGCAATCTGCTCCACCAACCTTGAATGAATTTATATCTAAATTTCCTATCTTCATAATTAATCAACTATTACATAAAGTGTGTTAGGGTCTTTTGTTGCCAATTGGTCATAAGCAGCCTGAGTTATTTTTACCAAACTCAAACCACCAAGTTTGTCATATACTGCTTGGCCTGTAACAGGTTTATTGCCATTACTTGTAATAGTAGTGGCATAAGCAAGAACTTCTGTATCGGTATGTCCGTTTGTATTTGGGTTAAGCATCCTTGCATATAATTTATTATTGTTGCCATCATATATAGAAGTAACTATGGATGTATAACCGGCAGCAGTAAATGATGACTTTGCTATCTTATCATTCAATGCAGTTGTTATTGCACTGTTTGCAACCGGATTGGTTGAACCACTATTTAATGATGGGTCAACTGTAACACCACCACCTTCAGAAGAAATAACATTGCCTGATATGGTAATTCCACTTCCTGCAATAAGTGTATCTTGTTTGCCTGACAATGCGTCATTTAATGCATTTAATCCTGCTGCTGTGACTTCCTCATCTTCTGCAAGTCTTGAATCAGTTGCGGCTGTATATGCGTTATATGCTGATGTGTTAACCTTTCCACTTACAGCACTGCTAATAGCCTCTGTAACAGCAGATGTATCAGCCTTATTTGCAAGTGCTGTGTCAACCTCTGTTTTATTATAATAGTTATTTATATCTATTGCTTCTGCATCAGTTATAATGTAGAATGTATCAGGGTCTTTATCAACAAGTGCGTCATATTGAGCCTGAGTAAGTTCAACAACCTTGTTGCCACCTTCAGAAGAAATCACATTTCCACTAATGGTAATGCCACTTCCTGCAATAAGTGTATCTTGTTTGCCACTTATTGCTTGGTCAATCATTGTTTCAACTTCACCGGATGTGACACCTCCACCTCCTGTTGAACCACAAGCATTTTCCTTAAACCAAGATTCCAATTCAGATTTGCTCATTCCCAATTCTGCATAAGTGGCAGAAATAAAAATGTCATTTGAAGCACTTTTCTTGAAAGTTGCCATCTGACTGTTATCTGTGATAAGTGTTAAACTGTTAACAGGTACTTCTATAGTACCATCAAACAAATAATGCGCATTGTCTGAAAATGTAAAGACAATGGCGTTTCCATTTTTAGTTAATGTAATCATAATTTGGAACTACCTCTTTATTCTTTTATTATTTTTAATCTACAATATGTCCTATTGTCTTTCTTGATGCAGTGTTTTTAACTGACACAGCACCTGATTCATCATCCACCAACACAACATCAACTGTTGGTATGATGTATTTTTCTCCATTCTCACCTACAAATTCATAATAGGCATCAGTTTTTGTATAAGATATAAATTTCATAAAATATTTTTATATAAACATATGTAAAACTTATTAAGCAAATGTGCCACGACTATTAGTCGTGGCACATTCACACTGTATATATCCATTATATATGAATTATATTGCTTGTATTAAATTTGCGTAATCACTCCACCTATATGCAGTTTTATATGTTTCAACAGATTCTGCCGGAACATAAATTATAATATTTAAAGGACTATCAGTCCCATAAAACGCATTAAAGCCCAATGTTGGAGGTGTTGTTGCTTCAACAGTTACGCTTGTTAAGCCATTACATTGATTAAATGCATTATGTCCAATACTTGTAACACCACTTGGTATCGTTACCTCTGTTAAACCACTACATTTATAGAATGCGCTGCCACTAATCGTTGTAACACTGTCAGGTATTGTGGCACTTGTTAAACTATAGCATTGATTAAATGCATTCGAACCAATGGCTGTAATACAATCTCCTATAATAGCGCTTGTCATTGCAGTATAAGATGTTGAATGTGCTTTTGTGGTAGCAGTTGTCAATGTTGTGTTTGCATCGCATTCAGCAGAATAACTTGTGCTATCAGAATATGTTGCCTTAAATTTTGCTGTGTCAGTAGGAGGTGGCGCAATTGCCGCAATTCTCGAAGCATAATAATTCCATCCACTTGTTGTCTTATATGTCTCAACGCTTCCTGATGGTACATAAATTGGACAGTTGTTTGTATCAAGTAATGCACTAAGTCCTAATGTTGGAGGTGTTGCTGATTCAACAGTTATGCTTAATAAATTTCTACAGCCATAAAAAGCATTTTCGCCAATGCTTGTAACAGTATCAGGTATAGTTACTCTTACAATTGAAGTATCGGCATAGAAAATGTTTTGTCCAATACTTGTAATTCCGCTTGGGATTTCAATATCAACATCAGTACCTCTATATTTTATTAAAGTATTTTGTTTAACAATAAATCCATCAGTGTCTGAATCAACAATTGTAGCGCCCCAATAATTATTTGCCACTTCATCAAGAGAACTGTTGTTTATAAAATTACCTGTAACAAAATAGCAATTATAAAAAGCGTTTTCTCCAATACTTGTGACACCACTTGGTATTGTTATGCCTGTTAATCTTAAGCATCCATAGAAAGCCTCATCACCAATACTTGTAATATTATTGCCCGAATAAACGCTTGCTAAATTATCATAGCCTGCAAAAGCAGAATTACCAAGGCCTGAAACGCATTCGCCAATTGTTACTGAAACAAGTGGATAAGATGTGCTATCCTGTATTTCATTAACTGAAATATCTCCCACTGAAGAACAATCTACAGATGCAGTTCTGCCGTTGCTGTATGTTGCTTGCCATTTTTTATATTCGCAAGGCTGCATTGATACAATTCTTGATGCATATTCACTCCAACCATCTGCTGACAAATATGCAATATATGAATCACATGGAACATATATTGGGCAATTTGATTTCATATTTTTAAAAGCATCGCTTCCCAATACCGGGGGTGTTGTAGGATAAACATAAACTGCATTCATTCCATAACAGCTATTAAACGCATATTCTCCAATTGATGTAACACCTGATGGAATGTTAACGCTGTAGAATTCAGTGTTATAACACTCATAAAAAGCATAATCTCCAATGGTTGTTACAGTATCAGGCATTCTAAATGTTGTCACACCGCTATCAGTATTTATCTGACAAAGGCTATGGCATCTGAAGAATGCCCTATCTCCAATTGATGTTAGATTTTCATTTAATCTAACAGTTCTCAAATTATAGCAATCTCCAAATACACCATTTGATAAAGATGTAACTCCACTGATATTCATAAATGTAAGTCCTGAACAACCATAAAATGCCATATCACCAATGGAAGTGAAATTTTCTTCAGCATGGTCACAATAATTATAAACGTATTTGCATAATTCAGTTAATCTATGGCAATACATAAATGCTCTTTCACCAATTGTTGTTACGCTATCAGACATAAAAGACACATGAGATAATCTTGAATCTTCTGCCATTCCTTGCATGCTAAACGCTCTATCTCCAATGGTTGTAACACAGTCTCCTATGATGGCACTTGTTATATGGAATATTGATTTATCAATATCGGTAGAATAATTTGTGTCAGCTGAAGTTATTGCTGACGAAGAATCGCAATCATATTCCACTTCGTTTCCATTAGCATATTCAAGATGCAGCTTAAAATGACATGAATCTGTCATTGGCATAATCCTGTCCTCAAATTCGCTCCATTCTGTTTTGTACTCTTCCAAACTTTCGCATGGTACATAGATAGTGCAATAATTTGTATCGCTAAGAGCACTTAAACCAAGAGTTGGAGGGGTTAAAGGATAGCACATAATGCTATTAAGATGATAGCATCCACTTAACGCAAGAATTTGTATTTCATTAACACTTGGTGGAATAGATATGGTTTCAAGGCTTATACAGCCCAAAAATGTTTGTGGCTGTATTCTTCTAACACCATTTGGAATTGTGACTGATGGAAGCATTCTACACCCTGCAAACGCATATGCGCCAATAAATCTAACAGTATCAGGTATATTTACAGATGTTAACCCACTGCAATTTGCAAACGCGCCATCGCCTATTGATGTTATGCCACTTGGTATTGTGGCGTTGTGCAATCTAAAATTTCCGAAAAATACTTGTTCATTAATTGCTGTGATTTTTGGGGGAATGTCTTCATTTTCCAAATTAGTGCATCCATAAAATGCATTTTTGCCAACCCTTCTAATCTGATTCCAACCAACAATTGTTTGCAACTTATCGTTGTTATAAAATGCGTTTTCTCCAATTATATTTGCGTTTCCCAAATTTACATATACAAGGCTTGACTCTGAACAGTGAGCAATGTGGTTAGCATCAAATGCGAAATCTGCAATTTCATGTACACATTTACCAAGCGAAGCATTTGTCATTGAACTTATGCTGTGCTCAAATGATGTTGTATTCTCCGTTGTTAATACATAGTTATCATCGCAAGCAAGATATTCTACAGAACCATCTGAAAAGAATGCTTTTAATTTAACGCAACTATCAGATTTTCTCTCAATTACATCACTAAGTTTTGTTTCATCAGTATTAACCCATGTTTTGCCATTATCAATGCTTATTTGCTTTCTTAACAAATAATATTTGTCAAATTCATAGCATATTGTTCCATTAGAAACCCATCTTTCCATAGGTGAATATCCACAATCTATTGATAAAGGCTCATATAAATCTCCTTTTTGATATTCAGCAGGAATAACATCTTGCCATGTTAAACCATTATCATATGAAACTTGTTTCTTCTTTTTATAATACTTACAAAAGCCGCTCATAATTATTATTGATATTTTATTTTTTATGTGACACGTTAACACGTGTCACATATGTAAATTATTGTATTGCTGTTATTCTATCAGCATAATCGCTCCAAACTTCTGCTGACTTATACGCTTCAACTGATGAAACCGGCACATAAATAGTACAATCGTTTGTAAAATCTAATGAATATCTGCCCAATGTTGGAGGTGTTTCAGATAATATAGTTATGCTTTCCAAAGAATTGCAATAAATGAAAGCCCAACCACCAATTGATGTAACACCACTTGGGATTGTAATATTTGTTATTGCATAGCAATCTTCAAATGCATGAGACCCAATACTTGTAACACTATTAGGTATAGTTACACTTGTTAAACTGCTACACCCACTAAATGCATTATAATCTATTATTGTTACGCAATCTCCTATAATGGCGTTTGTCATAGCAGTATAAGATGTTGAATGAGCCTTTGTTGTTGGAATGCCCAATGTTGTTGATGAATTACACTCTGCTGAATATGTTGTATTATCTGAATAATTTGCCATAAACTTAATCTGAGGCTCTACATAACCACAATATTCTGAATTGGCTTCAATCAATTCACCTGTTGTTGTATATACAGTTATCCAAGTTTCTCCTGAATCATAAGATTGTTGATGCTCATCCAAATAATGTTTATCAAACCCAACACAAGTATAAGCCGTAGAAACAGTCCTTTCAATTGGAGTTGGACAATCATCGCAAACATAATCAGTGGAAATGCTCATATCTACCCATCTATATATTGGGTCTGCCGGTGGAACATATCCACAGTTTGGGTCATTTGTGGTTTTTACAACCAATTGCTGTGTACCTTCTCCATTTATGGAATAAACTGCCGGATAAACAGGAATTGGGGATTGTTCACCAATTTGCTCATATTTTTGATATAAATAATAAGAAGTTGTGCCCGAACAATCATAATTTGTTGTAATAACCCAACTGTATGAAACCTGTGATTCGCACCATTCTGAAGCCTCTTCTACCATTTCTCCAAGTTGTGTATTTCCTGTTTTTGTCCAATTTGTTCCATCATATGAAACCCACTCAAATAAAACTTTGAATTTATTGCCATTGACGCAGTAATAACTTTCATTATCCCACTCCCATTTTGTTTGAACGGTTGAACATCTTGCATCGCCTGTTTGAATAAGGCTACCCTTTCTTGTTTCTTCTGTTCTTACATTGATATTATCCTGAGTTGTGCCTGTGAATCTTCTTTCAATGTGATATGAATCAACACCATCGCAAATATATCCATCTTGTACTGACCATTTTTCATATGTTTTGTCCTGAACTATATAAAATACAGTCGATGCTGTTGAACAATCACAGTTTGATGCAATTATTGCCCAAGTAATAGAAGATGTAGCATAATTTCTCGGAACTCTAATAGTTATTGTATTGCTACCTATGGAATAAGTTAATCTTTGGTCTATTGATTTTATATTAATTCTGCAATTACCATTATAAGAAAATATCACATCTTGCCCCAAACAATTTATATATTGTTCATTAGGATTCACACAACCTGTATCATATTGAGTTTTAATATTTATTGGCCTTATTGTCTTGCAACACTTTAAATACATACTGTTTTCCAAAGGTTTTGCCTGTGGCTCTACAGTATTTGATATTGTTACCGTATAATGATAATTTGAAGAACCCGTCATAGGCTCTACTACTATATTATCAGGTATGTTTGTAAATTCCCAATTACAAGAAGCGTTAAGCGAATATGTATGACTTGTTATTGTATTAAAATAAATGGTGCTTGGAATGGTAGTTGAAATTGTACAACTCTTATCTTCAGAGCAATCAGAAGTTTCAAAAATCTCTTCCGTTGTAAACGTATCAACAATGTGGAAATTGGCATATTGTGTTTCATAGCCTTCCATTACTTGATAATTACCTGTAGGAGTGCCAAAAGCATCAACTTGTTGCTTTACCAAATATCTTGCCTTTCCCAACCCAATGCACTCATAGCAAATGGTGCTGCCAACTTGTTTAACCCAACGCCATCTTGTTTCTGTGGATTGCTCATCATCCCAATCCACAGCAGATGTTGAGCCATATGAAGACATTTCAACAAGTGTTACTGTTATTATATCTGATTCTCCCTTGTTTGATGCCGTTTGAATTGTATAATTTGGTTGAAGTCCAAAATTATATCCCGGATAATATTTATTATCATTTCCTTTTGGCGTTATAATTGCTGAATATCTATTATCAAGAAACTCCAATAAATTAAATTGCCAACTTGGTTTATAATTATCCAAGGCAATATTAAATGTTATTGTGTCAGTAACCTTAAACCCATCATATACCTCTTGAAATGAACATGAATTGCCCAAAAACTCAACTTTTTTAAACGGCTCTGTAGAAATAACATTTTTATTTGCTGTGTCCAATCTCGCCTTTTCAAATTCAATCAATTCTAATTTATCAATTCCATAAACATTTAACCCCAAACAAACAGGCTCAACAGCCTCAAATTCAGCATTTAATTTCAATGTTGGGAAATTAGAAAGTGACGAAAATGTAAAATCTGTCTGATTTGTATTTTGAGATAAATTGAAAGTGTGGGTTATCCTGCTTGGGAAATCTACATTAATCATATAGAATACACCATCAACATCCTCTATAATTGCATAATACCTTCCACCAAATATCTTGTAATTCACATAGCCATGCATTGAAAGTGTAAGCGTTTTTTGAAATCTGTAACGCTCATCCAAAGATGTGTCTTCATTGAATTGAATATTAAAACCATTAATTCTTAAAGGTAATTCAGTCAAATCATCAATATATGCCTCCCCATTATCAATATGTACATTTTTTAAATGCTCATATGATACAAGATACAGCACATCCTTCAATTTAGAATAACTGTATCTGCAAATTCCACCTGATTTTTGTAAATAATCTGTTACTGCCATTATGTTTATATTAAATAATTTATAATAAACATATGATTTTACACAAAAAAATAATGTGACACGTGTTAAAGTTAACACGTGTCACATATAAAGATTAATACTTAATACTTAAATTACTGAGCAACGTTTGCAAGCAATGCTGTAACAGCCGCATCACTTAATGGAAGTGGGCTTTCAGCAATGTTACCTGAAAGGACAATCTGAAGTCCATTGTTATCAGAGCCGCCGGCAAGAGTTGCAGTTTCAGCCTCAAGTGGGCTAATTCTACCCATTCCAAGATAGTTACCATCAGCAGTCTTGATAACTACGAAATAACGACCAAGTGAAAGAGCGTCAAGAGCACCATGCATGCAAGCGTTATAAACACCACTTACATTGAAGGTAACACTAGCGTTACGGTATTTGTTACCACTGTCTTCAACAACCAATGTATCTTCGAAACTAGCACTGTTCTTAGCAGGTTCTACATGGTAAACTTTTTCTCCTTCTTTAAGATTAACAGCTGTAATTTCATCACATCCGCTTATAGAAGTTCCGCTACCACCGTTTATCTCAGGGTCTCCACTCAAAGAGTCTCTGTTGATAAGATAAAGGTCAACAATCTCAGGAAGTGAGTATCCACAGCTTGCAGTTCTTGTTAAATTTCTATTTAAAGCGCAAATAGCCATAGTTATATATTATTTTAAATTTCTTATTTTATTTTTTAATGGGGATAACCACATTGTTATCCCCGGTTCTCTATATATTTAATAAAGTAGCCTTAAGGCTCACTCAACACAAATAACTCAGGTAAAACTATACCAACTGCAATGTTGCTGATTGCTATAATTCTAAACATGTTATCACCTGTGGTGTCTCTCATATCAATGAGTTTCCACTCTAGGTGGCTATCAAATGTGTCATATCCGAGAACGAGATTTCTTGCCGGGCCAAATATAATCTTGTTCTTTGACTGCATTGTTGGAACAACCTCATAGCCCATAACGAATATGCGACCATTCTCTCTTCCATAGTTTGCAAATACAGCGTTTGTGCTATTTGGGCAACATTGTTTACCAAGTGCTACTTCCAAAAGACGAACATCCTGATGGTTCATAAAGATTTTGTAACCCTCAGTGTCAACTTCTGCATTACCTGCAACCTCAAGACCTTTAAGAACAACAGCCTCAATTTGGTCAATAACATTGTCAATAGTGATAGTAGCGCCTGAAACTTTCGTTACACCTGAATTGTCATGTAATTGTTTTTCAATACCATCAGTTACTTTAATAAATACTTTGCTTGTGCCTGTGTAACCTGTGTCACCCTTCCAAAATATCTCCTGATATTCTGCACTCATCTTTTTACGATACTTATCGAAGAACCATTCTGCAAATGTCTGAGGAATTCCACCTCTTAAACTAATTTCAGTTTGGTCAACTAGGAATGTGTTCCAAAATGTATCGTAGCAGTTTTCAAGATTTGATTTTAGAGCAACAGGCTCAATAAAAGATTCTGCTAATGAAGCTTCACCGGCAGGAGTGAATGGACAAGTATAAGCCTGCCATACATCACCAATCTCACCTGTATACATCTTCATTTTGCCTTTAACACCGTCAATGAATGTGATTCCATACTGACGAAGGTCTATATCATAAATGTCTTTGGCGAATATATTTCTATATTCCTCGCCACAATACGTAAGACCTGATACATCTATAAAGTTTGCCATAATTAATATTAATTATTTTTTATTATTTTTAAAATTATTTTTAATAAACATACGATAAAAATAGTAAGTAAAGTATGTATTATCGAAATAAACATATTTAAAGAAATATGACACGCTGTACATACAGCGTGTCATATAATAACAATATAAAATATTAATTAATAATGATTGATAATCTTTTATCTTAAATATTCTGCCATCTGTTTGCGCCAAGCAGTATATGTGTCCTTTGGATTAGGTTTTGCGTTTGTTGAAACCGGTTTTGTTGAAGGTGTTTTGCCCAAATCCTTAACCTTTGCTTGCAATCCTGAATTAACCTCCTTCAATGCTTCAATTTCAGCCTTTAAGTTGTTAATTAAGTCCTCCAAATGATT
>ERZ808043.150-NODE-150-length-11831-cov-3.791645_pt1 | contig 11831 bp, 9 predicted proteins | sample MGYA00380194_ERZ808043 | MGnify/ENA primary metagenome ERZ808043 (study PRJEB31490, sample SAMN06133370) | cow dung metagenome | isolation source: H3 | host: cow | place: China: Chengdu | collected 2015-05 ...
CCTGAAAATAACGAACTGTTGCAAAAAAACCATGAAATGAAGGTGAACGAAAGCCACCTTCTAACAAAGGCGTACGATTCAATTCTTTTGAATCATCCAACAAATCCTGGTAAATCATATCGCCGATTTCGTTACCAGTAGAAAGCCAAACCCCAGGTTCTAATATTTTCCAAGATGGCGTTACAGAAAAGCGATTTAATAAAAGCCTTGTTCCTAATTTATCTGTTGAAAATAATTCTGATGCCGCGTGAATACCATCGGAACCTGAAGGTCTATCCCAAACATAAGTTGGAGACGCTGTCAGAAATGTTCCGTCACCGCGAGAAACACCTTCCATGCCTTCAGTTTCAGGAATAATTGCAGCAAAAGTAGAAACGGAAAATAAGCCAACCCATAAAAGACGCATTATCTAGCCCTCCGTTCTAAATAAATTCCAAACCAAAGCATTTGTGAACGTTCTGGCTTTGTCCAAAGTTGTTCAAAATAAGCGTTAAAACCTAAGTTCCAATTAGGTAATTGAAAAACCGGGAAATTAAGCCTTCCGTGAAAACCAAACTCTGATTCATTATCCGATAACATCCCGCCACGTAACGCCAAGCGATCGCCGCCATCGGAACGGGCCCATATACAAGAAAAACCTCCACCCAATTTTAATGATGACACAAAAGGAAGTTTCCACAAAAGACCTACTCGCCCATGAAATTGATTGACGCCAGGAAAATCAATGCGTTCATCTGTTACTTTTAAGTAAGAATAACCAAATTGTAAATACCCCAACAATTGTTTCCAATATTGGTAAGTTAAATCACCTTGCACATAAACGGCATTATCTAAAACATCAGCTAATTCAAAAAATGGATAAATTTCTCCAACTTCAAGAGAAAAAAATATTTCTGAAAATTCTTCATTGCTTTTTTTATTTTGAGAAGTTTCAGCAAAAAGAAATAGAGGTAAAAGCATTAAAATTAACAAGACCTTTTTCATTCTTTTCTCCGTAAAGCTTGTGCAAAAAAACTATCAATGTCTGGGTGCAATTTCCCTGAATACAATGGTTCTGAAGCCGGTTCAAAATCAGAATGCTTTCGTAAAAATTGCTGGATTACATTTTCAGTTTCTTCAAATTCAGGGCTGCAAGTGGCATAAACAAGAATACCTCCAGGTGCCAATGCTTGAGATGCATTTTCAAGAATTTTACTTTGAAGGCCAGCCAATTCTTTTAAAGAATTCTGAGTCACTCTATAAACGGCTTCAGGCCTTGCAGGCAACACGCCTAAATTAGAGCAAGGGACATCTAACAAAATCCTTTGGAATTTTTCACTCGGTACTTTTTCTGATGCATCTAAGCAAGCCGTTTTAACATTTTTCAAACAAAGCCTTGAAAAAAGATCTTGCATGGAAAGTAAGCGTTTTTCAGAAATGTCTGTTGCAAGAATTTCAAGAGTAGGTTCAAGTTCTGCCATAAAAGCCGTTTTACCGCCAGGGGCAGCACAAGCATCCCAAACTTTCAAAGAGGGTTCTAATTTCAATAAAGAAATAACATCTACGGCTGCTGGGTTTTGAACTGAAAAAAGCCCTTCTAAAAATTCTTTTGATTCTAACAATGTTTTCAATGATTGAGAATCAGGAACTTTCAAATAACGTTCTTTATAAATTTCTGCAGAAAATCCAAAATTTTTAGCTAAAGATTTTGGGTCTATTTTTCTTGTATCACAACGAAGCCAAAAGACAGGGCGTTTTAAATGTTTCTCGGCATATTTTTCTGTGGCATTAATCCCAAGGTGTTCTACCCAATGTTTGACAAGCCATTCAGGAACAGAATTTTTTATAGAAATTTTCTTGATGCGTTTTGAAGGCAATTCAGGTAAGCCTTGCCTTAAAACATTTCTTAAAACGCCATTTACAAAGCGGACTTGATTTTCTGGGCATTTTATTTCTTTGGCTAATTCTACTGTAGTGTGTAACGCCGCGTGTTCTGGCACACTATCCATAAAAAACAATTGATAAACACCCATTTCTAACAAAAGAGAAACTTTTAATGCAGGCATTTTTTTGACTTGCTTTTTTAAAACATATTCCAAAAAAAGATGACGCCTACAAACTCCCATAGCCAGTTCTAATGCAAACGGAGAAAGTTCCGCTTCTTGCAAAAGAATTCCCTTTTCAAAAAAACGACAAAGGGCTATGTGCGCACTTTTCCTTTCTGTTAACAAAACTGCAAGCCCTCTCGCATTTGTAACCCTCGAAGAAAATCAGCCACGAGCATTTCACGCTTTCCTTCCACCTGAAGTGAAAGAATTTCTAAAACGCCATTACTTGTCCCGATATACAAGGAATCTTTTTCAATTTTTGCTTCGCCGGGTTTTAAATTCATGGATTTTTCTGATACACTAGTTTTTCTAAAGTAAATAGTTTTCCCTTGCAATGACGCATAACCACCTGGCCATGGCGAAAAAGCTCTTATCCGATTATGAATTTCTAGTGCAGAAAGGTTAAAATCTATTTTGCCTTCTTCTTTTTTCAATTTAGGAGCTGGAGTTGCTTCTGTATGCTCTTGTTCTAAAAATTTTTGTGTTCCATTTTCCAAAGCATTGATTGCGCTAAGCAAAGCTTCAAATCCCGGGGCTTGCATTTTTTCAAGAAGTGTCGCTGTAGTATCTTGAATATCAATTGGAACAATACGACGTTCAAGTACAGGGCCATGATCCATTTTTTCATCAAGTAAAAATACTGTAACTCCCGTTTGTAATTCACCATTTGCAATGGCTCTTTGAACAGGAGCTGCACCACGATATTTGGGTAACAGACTACCATGAACATTCAAAGCTCCAAAGCGAGAAAGCGTTAAGATTTTTTGGGGCAAAATGGAATAAGCCACTACAACAAATAAATCCGCCTGATACTCACGGAGTGCATTTTCAAATTCTTCTGATTTCAAATCGTCCGGTTGAAGAACTGGTATGCCCGCAGCAAGAGCAACTTCTTTTACCGGTGGTGGCGTTAAAACGCGCCCGCGCCCAGCAGGTCTATCCGGTTGAGTTACAACACATGCAATTTCATGCGGAGTTTTTAAAAGCGATTCAAGAAAAAAAGCGGCAAAAGCCGGTGTACCCATAAAAACTATTTTCATACCCTTAAAGTAGAAAATCCTTAATTTTTTTTCGGTACCCCAACCATGCTTTCGTAAAGAATTGAATCTTTTGCGTCTAATCCGATTACTTTTTTTAAAAAATCTTCGTAATAGCCGTATTCACCTTTTGTTTTTAGGTGTAAAAGTTTAGAGAATAAATGCAATGAAGCGTTAATAATTCCTGAATCAAGCAATAAATAACGATACCCTCTGTCACCTAAAACATTTGTCACCATTGCTAAATCAGCGGCGTAAATAAAAGAAAAAGCGGTGTTTTCTGCTTGCTCTGGTATAATATGAGCTTCTTGCCACAATTTTTCTGATACATCTTTGTTTAATGGTTGCAATAAATGCCGAATCGATTCGTAACGATAAAGTCCAGGTTCTAAACCATCAACATGAAAAATCAAAACATAACATTTCAAAAAACCAGCAGAAAAGAAAGCATCATGTTCACGGACTGCCGCAGAAATCAATCCAGAAAATGAATTTAATGAAATAGATTTTTTTGAAAAAGATTTAAAATGATAAGACATTCTTGACCATTTTTTAGGATCTTTTTGAAAGTCTTGAAGCATTTTCAAGGCACTTGGTAATGCAATAGCGTCAGAATCTTCTACAAAAAAATAATTCTTAGGAACACGCTTACGAAAAACATTTTCCGGAATACGCTCTGCTTGATTCTGGCAAAGTAATAAAGAAGAACTAACATCTAACCAAAGCATTTCTCTTGCAACAAAAGGGTCTAAACTAGGAACCGCATCAGGAATATAACCATGTAATTCCGGGTCAATCGCAAAAGCCGCTACAGGAATTTCTCCCGAAGAAAGTCTAAAAGTAGAGCTCCAAACAGAATCCACAAACCCACCAAGAGGAACAACAGGACAACCTAAAGCACGAGAAAAATTAACCACATTTCCAAATACTGCTCCAGCATCAAGTAGAGCTATCCGATAAGCCGCCTCTCTGAGTCTGAAAGCACAACGATCCAGCATTGAAGTACAAAACAACGTTATTCTTGAATGACTAAAAACAGAATCATCTGCAAAAGCTCTTGAAAGTTCTTGTTCGGCTTCTTTAAGTTCTGCAATTTTTAAAAGTTTTTCAGAATCTACATCAAAATAAAACAATCCAGAAGGTGCATCTACATGGCGGACAAGTACAAACATTTCTGTCGGATACGCCGCGGCAACAGAGATACAAGCCCGCCAGGCAAAGCCTTTCGTTTCTTCTGTTTTAGGAAGAACTCCGCCAGCACAATGCAAAAGACAACGCAAAAATTCAAAAGAACCATAAGGGGCCTTAAAATCCAGTTTTTTGCCCGAAAAAGGAAGAGAAGGTACGTCTCCATAACATTTTATCGATGGATAACGCTGCTCCCAGTGCATCGTTTTTGAAAAATGAAGCGCCGGAGGCGAACACTTACTCAGTTCATGGTATTTTTCAGTAAAACTAGTCACAATTCTTTTGTATATTAAGGGCTCTAATCCCAATATAATACAGGAATTTTCGTTTGCACAGAGTAATTTTTATCTTTTTTTGCTCCATCGCATTAGCTTATGCGTTCCCTTTTTATGGGAATTTAAGCGAAATCCGTTGGAAAACAGCTGGTTCGGAACATTTCCATTTCCATTACCCGGCTGAATACACTTCTCATGCAGAAAAAGTTGCTGCTGTTGCAGAAGCGGTTTATGACTCTGTCACTTCTCGCTACCTTGTTCCTCTCCCTTCTAACGTTCACCTTTCTTTGCAAAATGCTCTTTATTCAAACGGACAAGCCATTCCTGCTGAAAACAGCATGCACTTATGGCTTACCAACTGGGATTTTAAAACGCGTTCTTCTCATGGCTGGTTGACCGATGTCGTGACTCATGAATTCTCTCATCTAGTAAGTATTGAATCGGGGAGTAAAATTATTCCATCTTTATACGGGGTTCAGATTTCTTACACAGACTATTATAATGAACGCATTCGAGAAGACGCTATTACTCTTTTGCCATTTACATTACAACCTTTATGGCTTGCTGAAGGAACCGCTCAATTTGAATCTGAACGTATGGGATTTGATTTTTTTGACACCCATCGTGATATGCTTTTACGCACAGCTGTTCTTTCTGATTCGCTTTTACCGCTTGAATACATGCATTCTTTTTCGGACAATTCGTTAAAAGCAGAACTCGGTCCATACACCCAAGGGTTTTCTCTTGTTCGTTATTTAGCCAAACATTATGGCGAAGACATTGTTCCTAAAATTTGGCACGAATTTTCAAAACCTCAACGAGTAACTCTTGATGGTGCTTTAAAAAAAGTGATAGGCATTGGTGAAGATTCTCTTTATTCTCTTTGGAAAAAAGAATTGCAATTGCATTACCAAGCGCAAAAAGAAAATTTAGGTGAACTTGTTGAAGGGACAAAACTCACAACAGACGCTTTTTACCACGATTTTCCTGTCGTTTCTGATGGTTACCTTTATGGCATTTCAAACTTTGGTGGCAAATGGTTTGATGGCAGCGTTTTCAAACTTCGAAAGAATCTGGATTCTCTTGAAATTCCTGAAGATAAAGACGAACCAATGCTTTTATCGTTTGAAGGGACAATTGACATTCGCGAATACGCTGACAAATCTTTTAAGCCCAAAAAACTTTGGGCTGACAAAGGCATCACTGTAAAAAACATTGAAAACAAGGGGCCATTACTTGCCTACGTCAGTTACCAAAATAAAAACAGGCATGGCCGATCTTCTTTTGATATTTTCCTTGCAGACACTTTGGGAAACAACCAAGAAATCACCCATTTAGCCGATGCGATTTACCCAGAGTTTCACCCGAATGGAAAAGAAATTTTATTTGTGCGACGAGAGGCAACTTCAACTCGTTTTGTATTAAGTAAAGCAAGTATTCAAGAAAACCCTAATGCAAAAGCAATCGACTACCAAGATGTCTGGGTCCCACCAGAAAGCCTTGCTTACTATAACATTTATATGCCAAAATACAGCCCCAATGGAAAATCTATTGTCTTTAGCTTTTTTGACGATGAAACTCGTGGTATTGCTACCATTCAAGAAAACGGAAGGGATTTTAAAATCATTTCTGAAAAAGGAATTGATGCAAGAGACCCGACCTGGCTTGATAATGAAACCATTGTTTATAGTGCAAACAAAAACGGCATTTTCAACCTTTTTAAAAAGCACCTCCCTACAGGCAAAGAAGAACCGCTGACAAACGTTTTAGGTGGTGCGTTTAATGCAGTTGTTGATTCTAACAAGATTTTTTACATTGGCTATGACGCCGATGGTTTTTCTCTTTATCGTTTAAATCTACCTGAAGCAACAAATGTGACTATCACAAAAACAGATACTATATGGACTTCTTGCGCCACTATTCCTTTTTTACCGCAAAAAGAAAATCTCTTTTTAGCTTTATTCAAAAAAGATTCTAGCAATCAAACGCATTGTTTACCACAAGCAAAAACTATTTCAACAGATTCTATCATCGGGCAAAATACAAACATTGTTCTTAATGGCTCACCACTTACTCGCCCGCAAAAAGAAGTTCCGATTTTTGAAGATGTAAGCTTTGCTGGTTCAGAGCGTAATTATAAACCAATCCCAACCATTCCATTATGGGTTCCTATGCTAAGTTTTGAAGAACGTTCTCCTGATTTCAGCGTTTTAGGTGACGGTTCTTTACTGGCAAAAATCGGGGTTGCCATGATTCTTTCTGACCCACTAAAGAAAAACACATTACAAGCCGGTCTTTTATTTGAAATCACAAATGGCTTTGATTTTATAAATGGAAGTGGCATAAACCCTGATAAACAATATGACTTTTTTGCTCTTTTAGAAAACAAAAGTTTCCCGGTAACATTACAACTAGGCTACACATTCACAAACATCACAAGTAAAGATACGGTCCGTTACGAAGACCCAAGAAGCTATGGCGACTCTATCGGAGTCAGCAATTACGCCATTCCATTACACAATATTTTTGCTGGCGCTGGTTATAGTTTATTTAAAAAAGGCGATACTTTAGCTGTTTCTATGGGTTATGATTGGGCGCGTTTTAATTTATACGAAGATGATTTTGATTGGACATATCAAAAAAGATTCAGCATTAATGCTTTATTTGGCATTTTTGGAAGTTTCCCAGAAGAAGGCTCAAATGTTTCAGGGCTTGGCAATGGCCTTGCTTTATCTTACCGCTATTCTGACGCATCACTTTTCCGTTCTGGCACTTTCTCAGAAACATTTGTCGTTAATGCCAATGGCACTATTTCTCCAGTCTATCGCGATTTTAATTTGCACGAAATAGGTTTTTCTGCTTATGGTAGCATTTCAAACCCTATCCATAAAAATGCGCGACTTGCTTTAGGAGCAAGCATTACAGGAATCCTAGATTGGAGTGCAGAAAAAACGTCGGATACTTTAGATTCTTATTACCACCATCCACTTTTATTGCAAGGTTATCCCTATTTAATTTCTACAGAAAGTTACAACCGCAGTGGAACCAAAACGGCTACTGCAGAAATTCATTATCTGTTCCCGATTTACCATGATTTCAGAAATCGTTTCTGGATTTTTGAAACAAAAGATTTTTATGTTGACATTTTTGCTCAAGTCGGAGCCGCCTGGGACTCCAAATGGTTTGATACTGACAAATTCAAATCAAGAGATTTCTGGGACAGAAGTGTTGGTATTGAATTTAGATTAGCCAATACTCTTTTCTATTCTATTCCATTTGACATCTCTTTAAACATTGCTCGTGGCTTAGATAGAATCGGAGAAAACGCTGAAGGCAAAGGCGGACAAAAAATGAATCCTATCGATGTACCACTTTTACCGAAATCCATTTCTCCAACGAGAATCCATTTTTCAATAGGAACAGGTTTTAGAAACACCTGGCAAAATGAATGACAAACGACGAAATCCTGGATTCCTATTTAGCGCATTTAACCATTGAAAAATCACTTCCCCGGACAACTGTGGAAAGTTATGCTAGTGATCTTAAACAATTTTTAATTTGGCTTGATACAAATAAATTAAACTTGGAAAACACTTCGCCTGAAAATCTAAATGATTTTTTAAATGACATTGCGGCAGCATCTGAATATTCTCCGACAACAGTAGCGAGGCATTTTTCTAGCTTGCGAGGCTTTTTAACATACACATATCGTATGCAGTTTACGCCTTTTTTAACAGATGCAATGTTATCGGCACCAAAACTGATTCGCTATTTACCACAATGTCTTTCTGAAGATGATATTACGCTCATTTTTGAAAGGATCGAAGAACTTTCTTTACAAGCCCAAAGAGACAAAGCTCTTATTGAACTGCTTTATAGTGCTGGATTGCGCATTTCAGAAGCGCTTTCTTTACGCTTACAAGATGTTGATTTTGAAAACGATTGGCTTACGCCAATCGGAAAAGGCAATAAACAACGTTTAGTGCCTTTAGGCGCTAGCGCCAAACAAAATCTCCTTGAATGGATAAATGGCGATAGAAAAAAACTAGACATCAAATCCGATTGCATTATTTTAAACCCAAGAGGAAAACCATTAAGCCGCATGGGCGCCTGGAAAATAATACAACGATTTACAGCCGATTTAAATTGCAAAGTTTCGCCCCACACATTCAGGCATTCTTTTGCAACACATTGCCTTACAGCCGGCATGGATTTAAGAATTTTACAAGAACTTTTAGGCCATGCCGATTTAACAACCACTCAAATTTACACACACTTACAACGCCAATTCTTACAAGAAGAACACAAAAAATTTCACCCGCGCACCAAGCGCGATTAAAAAATTATTCGGCTCTTTCAATAATTGCAGAAGCCACAACGCCATCTTCAGAATACAAAACAACAATCTGCCCGGGAGTTGCTGCAAACTGAGGTGTTTCAAATTCGATTTCTAAACATTCTGGCGTAAGCGAAACAATGTTAGCCAAAGCCCCGGCATGACCAAGGCGAATTCTAGCTAAAAGAGGCGCGTGCAAAAGCGGTGAATTTTCTGACACTAATAAATTCACATTGCGAGCAAAAACCTTTGTTGAAAACAATAAACTCTTTGGGCTAAGAACCACTTGATTACTTTTGGGGTCTATTGCCGAAACAAATAAAGGTTCTTTTTGACCACCAATATTTAAACCTTTTCTTTGCCCAATAGTATAATGAACAATTCCTCGGTGTTGTCCTAAAACTTTCCCAGAAGTGTCCACAAAATTTCCTGGACAATTATCACGTTCATCAAACAAAACAGAATAATCGCCACATTCTAAAAAATCTTGACTTTCTTTTTTTTCCGAAAGTTCCACCCATCCCATTTTTTCAGCGAGAGCTTTTACATTTTCTTTTTTCATTTCACCAAGCGGAAAAATCACTTTAGAAAATGTATCCCAAGAAAGTCTTGAAAGAAAATAAGACTGGTCTTTAAAAGTATCAAATGCCCGCCATAAAATTGGAAAATTTTCACCTTGGTCCAAAATTCTTGCATAATGCCCTGTTGCAAAATAATCAAAATCTATTCCCATTTTTTTTGCCACAGAAAGCATTGCCCCAAATTTTATCATCTGGTTACAACGCACACAAGGGTTAGGCGTTCTACCGCTTCGGTATTCGCCTCTAAAATACTCTAAAACAAATTCTGAAAATTCTTTTGCCACAGGAACAACGACATGCTCTATCCCAAGCCTATCAGCTAGTTTTTTCGCATCGGCAATTCCCAAAGCCTCATTAGGCCCAAAACAACCGGAACGCCCTTCTACAACAGGCATATCTACAGAGCCGTCCCACATAGACATCGTGAGAGCGATAACCCGATAACCATCTTGTAAAAGTTTCCAGGCGGCTAATGCCGAATCAACGCCACCAGAAAGCCCGAGAGCAACTGTTTTTTGCATAATTTCAAGACCTAAAAAAAGCCGAATTCACAATGAATTCAGCTTAGAGCGGGAAAAGGGATTCGAACCCTCGACATTCAGCTTGGGAAGCTGACGCTCTACCAACTGAGCTACTCCCGCAAGAGTAGCCTTAATATAACAATTCTAATGAACTTTTTCAATATCCTTTCTGAATATAAAGCTTTTAGTATATGATTTTTTTCTAATAGATTCTGGTCTAATACCGTTTTGGCTTTTATCAGAACGAGAATTTTTCAAACCACAAAAACAATTAGTAAGAAAAGTTATTTTTGCAATAAGAACATTTTCCTATTTTGCTTTACGCCCTTTTTAAAAGGTTTTCTATGAAAAAATTATTGCCTTACTTTGCCGCACTTTTTTTATTTGCCTTTGCCAATGCCGAAGAATCCCCCTCTCTGTGGCAGCGTTTCACCAACTTTTTCAACCCGGCGCCGTCCGTTTCAGAAGAAGGCAAAACTCAAGATGAAATCCGAGAACTCGATAAAAAAATCAGCACCTTGCGCGTAGAATCACGCAGAGAACATAGGCCTCAACGTAAATCAATGCTTAGAAAAGAAATTGAAGAACTTTCCGCTAAACGAGATTCTTTACTCGCTACTCTGAAAACACCTAACGAACAAACTAAAGAAACAATCACTCCAAAAAAAGATACAACCATTCAACAAGAAATTCCTATCTGTTCAAAGGATACCATAAAAATCATTGAACGCGAAATCATTCGAGAAATTATTCGCGACACCGTTTTTATCCATGACACCATTTATGTTTGCGATACCATCGCAAAAACTCAAACAGATTCTATTCAAACCCAGAAATAATATAATCCGGAGTAAAACCTAATACTTGGCAATCGTCTTTAAAAGACTCTTCTCGCATATTTCTGCCCATAACCAAGCAAGAAGAAATACCGACTTTACTTGCGCCGACAATATCTGTTCCAAGTGTATCGCCAACCATAACCACCCGGCTTTTTGCCGGAACACTTTTTAAAGCTCGTTCAAAAACTTCTGGAAATGGTTTTCCATTACATTCTACTGCGCAATGAGTTTCATTCATCAAGCGGTAAGCTTGTAACCCCGAAACATCACTTCGGCTTCCATCAATTTCTGGAGCGCAAGCATCAGGATTCAAGACAATAAGCAAACTTCCGCTTTGTCTTAAAATTTCTTCGGCATGGCGTAATCTCAACGAATCAAATTCAGTTGAACAAATAATAACTACAGGTTTCTGAGGATTTTCTTCTATTAAAACGCCTGAACGTTCAAGTAAAATTTTACCAGATTCTCTCCCAAGAAAATAGGCTGATTGAATAGAATACTTTTGTACTAATTCTTTTAAAAAATTCCCTGACGAATAAATTTCATGTGGGTAAATCAAAAAGCCCATTTTCAAAAGGTCTTCAGAAAGTTCTTGTTCATCATGAGCCGCATTAGTAATCAAGCGAATTTCTTTTCCTGTTTCCCGAAGTTTCTGAATAAAGGCCTTTGCTCCAGGGTAAACAAAGCCACCACGATTATATAAAGTTCCAAACGCATCAAAGAAAAACACATCAAATTTTTCAAACAAATCTTTTGCCGCAACCCTTTGCGTTAAAGGCTTGCAAGAAAAATTTCCCATTTTTTTTAAATAATACAAATAAAGATTTTTTTCTTCTTCTTTCATAACAATTAAAATCAATCTCTGCGCAAAACGCCCCAAGAATTGAAATCAGCCGAATAATCCTGATAAATCATTTTTCCTTGATAAAGAACTTTCAAACCAATACGAACAAAATAAGCTCCAGAG
>ERZ808043.152-NODE-152-length-11714-cov-5.052247_pt1 | contig 11714 bp, 14 predicted proteins | sample MGYA00380194_ERZ808043 | MGnify/ENA primary metagenome ERZ808043 (study PRJEB31490, sample SAMN06133370) | cow dung metagenome | isolation source: H3 | host: cow | place: China: Chengdu | collected 2015-05 ...
CCTCAAGGTCCGCCTTGTAGCTGTCATAAGCCTCGTTCATGCCTGCCGAAGGCATGTGCGACTGCGAGTGGTAGTCACCCAGATTCAGTCCTATCGGGTAGATCGCTCCTGCCGAGTAGAACGTAGTCGAGTGAAGCGAACGGAGCTCCAGGCTCTCGCTGCAGAAGACCGTACCCAGCGGGTAGTCCTCTCTCATCCTCGAGTCCGCCTGTACGTTAAGGCTCTCGTCGATGTGTCTTCCTGATGGTTCTGTCTGTCCCGGGAGGGGTCTGAGTCTCTGTCGTCCTCCGACCTTCATTGTCTTAAAGAAATAGTACTGCTGTGCCATGTCTTGTTATTGTTTAATTGTTGAACTTTCTCTTTGTCAGCTGACCTGGCGACACCCTCGCCAAGAGTCTGTCTCTGCCCTGGAAGGCAGGATCGCTGATTACGGTGCAGAAAGCAGGATGTGATGCAGACGACTGCGGTACCCGAGGAAAATTGATGCTCTGAAAGAGTGTCCCATTTTCGGAGTGAAGGACCGACGGAAGCTGCAATCGAGCATCCTAACTTGCGCCGTACATCAGATCCTGACCAGGGACAAAGACATAGTCTTTGAATCTTTCTTGTTAATTCTTTCTAATTGTTTTGTTAAGTGTTTCTAAATTTATTTTTATATATTTGCACCCGTAAGGATTTTTAAAACACTAACATTATGGAATTTGCAGAGATTTTAGCCTTGATCAAGAAGGCGATCTTTCTGGTAGGCGGAGCATGCGTGGTCATACTCCTTTACTACCGGTACGGAAAGACAAACAGGAAGATCACGCAGGAGCAGCCCCAGGAGCCTCAGGCCTCCAAGGACGACACCCCTGTAGTGAATGTCAGACGTTGTGAACCGACACACGAGAACCCTTTCATCGACCCTTCGGAGGGAATCGAGATCGATCCTCAGGAGAGCGAATGGATCCGACAGGAGAAGAGTCCAGTGGACGAGCTTTTCATGGACGAGATGCCTCAGGAGAGACGGCAGAAGATGATTCAGGAGCTCAGAGAGATGGGGTACACCGGTACATTCGAGAGAAAGAAAAAGCTAGACGATACTGACATGAATGCCGATCCTTTCGAGGATTAAGACTTGACTGAGTGGGTGGATCATTCATTCACCAATAAGCTCAGTTTATGAAACACACAAAACGACTGTCGGTCCTGACGACAATATTTCTTGTGCAGGCGGTCTTCTTCGCCACTACGGCCTCCGCACAGTTCAGGGACATCAATTCCATTTCCATCACCTTCAAGACTCTACTGAAGAACCTGGGAGTGCACGCCGCTGACATCGTCAGCATCATCGTGGGAATCATCGCCATCGTGATGCTCCTGCCGACGACCATCAAGCACATCAAGGGCGACGCCCAGAGCCAGGATGCCTTCCTCAAGAACGGTTCCGGCATCTTCATGGCCTTCATCATCATAGAGTTCTGCCGTATGTTCTTCACTTAAAAGCATCGGCTATGGAAAGGGAGAATCAAGTAACGGTTTGGCGGGCGCTGGATGCGGACTCGTCATTCTTCGGGATCAAGGGCAGCTATCTGATGCTCTTTCTGATCTTCGCAGTGGCAGGTATCATTCTATCAATACTTGTGATGCAGACCGCAGGACGATTCCTGGGGTTTCTTCTTGCATTCACGGCAGTCGGGGTCGGCTACATGCTCGTCAAGAGCATCCAGGGCAGGTACTCCACACGTCAGTTCAGACGTCTCACCGACCGGGGACGGTTCCCCCGATTCCTCAAGGTCAGACCTCTGGATGCTGACTTCATACTCAGGAGGGCCATACCATGGAGATGACGATACGATCCGGGGACTTCTGGAAGAGCGTCCCCATACAGTACATCAGTGACGGGATCATCGTCTCCAAGACAGGCGACATCACCATCGGATGGGAGATCACCCTGCCGGGTATCTTCACGTGCGATGCACAGGGCCTGCTGGAGATCCCCGAAGCCCTCTGCAAGGCGATCAGCTTCCTCCCGCCGTGGATGATGGTCCACAGGCAGGATGTCTACTACAGGAGAGGATACCCTCAGCAGAAGGGCACCTCGTTCCTGGGATACAGCTACGAGAGGCATTACCGGGGAAGAGGCTATCTGGTTCACCGCCAGTACATCTACCTGACGCTCTCCAGCAAGCAGTCGGCCCTGCGCGCACACAGCGCGAGCGGCCTTTTCTACATGCACTTCCTCTCCGGCAAGATCGCCAGGGAGAATGCCGTGCGCCTGCAGGGCGTGGGCAACGACTTCATCAGCACCTTCACCTCATCAGGCATGGTCAGCGCGCGCAGGCTCACCGACGAAGACCTGATGCAGAACCTGAACCTATACCGCCATCTTGGCAAGGACACCTTCATGGATACGGACACCGAGCTGCATCCGGACAGGGTGATCCATAACGGCAAGGTCATCTGGTCGTACGCCTACAGCGAGGCCCGTGACCTGCCTGGTTATCTGAACCGGACCGTCAAGGCGGAGCGGTTCAGCTCGCAGCATGCGCAGCTGCACACCTCGGCAGGGGCCGCCATCGGTCCCCTGCTGCAGTGCGAGCATATCGTCAACTCATATATCCTCACCCTCCCCCGCGAGGAGACCCTCTCGGAGATGGACTCCCGCCGCAGGAGGATGGTCAGCATGTCCACCAGGGACGCGGAGAACAGGCTCAACGCAGAGGAGCTGGAGCGGTACCTCACGGCCGTGCACAAGGACTCCCTTGTGACGGTGAAGTACCACTTCAACATCATCGTCTGGGCAGAGGAGCGGCAGATGGACGCGGTCAGCGGACAGGTGGCGGCGGCCCTGGCGAGGATGAACGTGAGCAGCGTACGCAACACCTTCGACACCCCGGTCATATGGTACGCGGGGTTCCCGGGCGCGGCCTGCGAGATCTCCAAGGACAACCTCATGACCATGGAGCTGCGCAGCAGCCTGTGCACGGGCATCAGCGAGACCTTCCAGAGGGGCATCCCCGGCGGAAGGATCAAGCTGAGGGACCGCCTGCGCGGCATCCCGATCGCCATCGACATGCAGGATAGGGCGGAGAAGGCCGGATGCGTGACCAACTACAACGCGTTCATCATGGGTCCTTCCGGCAGCGGCAAGTCCTTCTTCACGAACACGCTGGTGCGTAACCTCTATGACGCCGGCGAGACGGTCTTCATCATCGACATCGGAGACTCCTACGAGGGTCTCTGCTCGGTGATCAACGACCAGAGCGGCGGCAAGGAAGGACACTACTACAAGTGGGACACGGTCAAGAAGCTCTCCTTCGATGCCTTCTGGGACATCGACTCATGGGTGGACGAGAACGACATCATCAACAAGCAGAGCGAAGGCCTCGGCTTTGTCACCTCGTTCATACAGACCCTCTGGATGCCTCATGACGGCTGGAACAGCAGCAACTGCAACGTCCTGGACTTCATGCTGGCGGACTTCGCCAGAAGCCGGAGGGGAAAGAGCGAGAGGGCGATCCTCAATGACCTGTGCCTGTTCCTCAGGGACGAGATCTTCCCAATGATGGAAAGCGAAGAGGGCTATGTCTGCGGCAACAGCAGCATCAGGTCGGAGGACTTCAACCTTCACTCGATGCTCAAGTCCATGGGAGCGTACACCGACAACGGAGCGTATGCCTTCCTGCTTAACGACAGGAACCCCGTGGACCTGATAAAGAGCCGCTTCACGATCTTCGAGATGCAGCAGATCACCGACAGCAAGGATGTCTTCCTCTCGCTGGTGCTGCTGTGCATCATGAACGCCTTCAACGCCAAGATGAGGCGAGAGCCTGAAAGGTTCAAGGTGATGATCATCGAGGAGGCATGGAAGGCCATCATGAACGAGACGATGGCTCCCTTCATGAAGTCGCTCTGGAAGACCTCCCGCAAGTTCAACACCTCGGCCATAGTGGTCACCCAGCAGATGTCCGACATCATCGGTTCGGAGTTCCTCAAGGACACCATCCTGGAGAACTCCGACACGAAGATCCTGCTCAAGCCGACCGGCAACCAGGGCCTGCTGACGCAGACCTGCGACCTGCTCGGTCTGACCGAGCATCAGAAGACGATGGTCCTGTCGATGAACCACAGCGAAGGGGAGGTCAGGGACGTGTTCATCGCCCTGTCCGACAAGTACTCGGGAGTGTTCACCAACGAGGTGTCGCCCCAGGAGGTCATCGCCTACGAGTCCAACAAGGGCAAGAAGCAGCGGTTCCTCGAGCTGTCGCAGACCATGCCGGCCATCGATGCCATCATAAAGCTTACGGAGGGCAAGTGATGAGACGGCTGGCTGCACTGATAGCGGCGCTGGCCGTGACCCTCACGGCGGGGGCGCAGCAGATAGTCATCGACCCCAGCCAGATCGCAGCATCGGCCACCAATGCCGCGGAGCAGGTGGACTACATGCTCGACCAGCTCGGGGAGCTGGCGCACCTGGGCGATCAGCTCAGCACGATGCGCGGCTACATCGACGAGGTGTTCGGCGATGACGGGGTGGGCGGCAAGACCATCAGCATCCTTCAGGACCTGGGTACGCTGGACAGGCTCACGCAGTCCTACCTCAGTACCATCAGGAGCACGGAGCAGCTGGCCAGGACCATGGAGCAGATGGGACAGTACCGTCTCTCGGACGCGAACATGATGCTCACCTACCTGCGTCAGATGAAGAACCAGGCGGAGATGGCCATCGAGACGGCCAAGCACATCCTCGGCACGATGGGATTCTCGAGGAAGGAGAAGAAGGATGAGGTGGACAAGCTCATCGAGGAGATGGAGGAGAACCTGGACAAGATGAACGCCATGGTGGAGATCGAGGCGGAGGCGACGGCCATTGCCACGAGCCTGACCGACTTCGTGGAGTACCTGGACAACTCGATGGACGGCAGGGACTACATCCAGACGATGGAGGTGTACGGCTCTCTCACCGACGCCGGGGAGAACAGCATGGGAGTGCTCTCGCTGATACTGGCACTGCTCGGGATCATCTCCACCGCATGGGGTTATCTGATCTACGCGAGAGGAAGCATACCGGGAGACCCGGTGGCGGACAACGTCTTCTTCCGCATAGCGGCAGGACTGTTCATGGGAGTGGTCATGCTGGAGATGATAAGTTATGTAATGGGATTCAACTTATAGGGTTATGATACTGTCAACATGGAGTACACTTGAGAGCGTCAGGGAGATCATCCTGACCGAGAAGATATCCGCGGTGATAGACATCGCGGGTATCATCGCCTGCATAGCGGCAGGCGTGGCAGTGATTAAGGTCGTGCTGCACTACTTCGAGGGTCATAACCTCAATGCATGGGAGCTGGGCAAGCCGCTGATCCTGATGATGATGGTCTGCAACTTCAACACCGTCGTCCTGGGACCGGTGGATGCCATTGTGAACATCATCTCCAGGGAGACCATCAAGATCATGAACGTGGATACCGGAGACTACATCACCCGGTGGGCGGACAGCATGAACCAGATGACAGTACTGAACTTCATCCAGAACGAGGAGAACTACCAGAAGGAGCTGGAGGAGATAGCGGAGAACGACTCCGTGGTAGGCAAGTTCTTCGCGAAGTTGTGGTACGGAGTCAAGAAGTTCCTGCTGAACTTCTTCAGCGTCAAGACGATGACACTGGCCGGACTCATCGCCGGCATCCTGTTCACCCTGGTCAAGGTGCTGCTCTTCGCCCAACAGATCCTGTGCTGCCTGTACATGACCCTCAATGCCCTGTTCGGCCCGTTCGTGATGGCCATAAGCATCATCCCGGGCTATGAGGCAGGCATGAAGGGATGGATAGCACGATACCTTCAGATAGCGCTCTGGGTTCCGATAGGATACATCATCCTCGGACTGAGCCTCCTGTTCGTCGAAGGGTTCTGCACCATGGCCCGTCAGGGACAGATGGGACTGGGAATAGAGTGGACGATGATCGTCCTCCAGACGGTGACACTGGCTGCCGTGGCATCCGTGCCGAAGATCGCCGGATGGTGGATCGACTCCACAGGAGCCAACGACGCCCACGGATCGATCACCAACCCTATGAGGATGATGGCAAGACGATTTATTAAATCTTAAAATATCATGGATAAACTAATCAAGCATTTCAATGACATAGACCAGTCATTCAAGGCAATGAAGTGGGTCACCGCCCTGGCCCTGGGCGCAGCGGTGGTGGCCATGCTGGGAACCGCCCTAGTGTTCATCAACAAGACCAGCTCGCTCACCGACACCATCTACGTGGTGGACAGAGGGTCGGCGGTGATGGCCAACCGCTCCCACGAGGACGGCTACAGGGACATCGAGGCGGATGACCACGTGCTCAGGTTCCACGAGCTGATGCTCAATGTCACTCCCAACGCGGAGTCCATCAAGAGGAACATCGACAGGGCTCTGATCCTGTGCGACAAGAGCGCATACGACTACTACATGGACCTGTCCGAGAAGGGATTCTACCAGAGGATGATCTCGGCGAACATCACGCAGGAGTTCGTCGCAGACTCCGTGAGGGTCAATATGGAATCCTATCCGTACAAGGTGACCACCTACGGCAAGCTCTACCTGATGAGGGAGAGCAACATCAACCTGTACGAGTTCGAGAGCCAGGGACAGCTGGTGGAAGTGGAACGCTCCCCTTCCAACCCGCACGGGCTGATGCTGGAGAAATTCCACGTAACACGCAACGAGAACATAGGATCACGAAGGAGGAACTAGCATGTTTGACCTGTTCAGAAGACTTACATGGGCTCTGGATCATTTCAAGGGCAGACACCCTATGGCAATAGACAAGATAACCATCATCTTGGCCATAGGGCTGTGCCTTGTGATGCTGGTCCTGCAGATACGCAAACTGATTGGATGATATGGACAAGAACAAACTGATGATATACGGCGCAGCAGCGGCTTTCCTTGTCATTGCCGTGTGCATGTTCATCCCGGAGAAGAAAACGCCGGAAAACGAGGGGAAAAGGCCGAAAAACGAGACAACCGACGTTCCCGACGGAGAAGCCCAGAAGGTACCGAACTCAAAGTTGGAAGGATACGAGAGTGGTCCGGCCAAGAACCGCAACAGCGCGGCGGACATCTACTGGAACTCCAAGGACGAGACGCAGTTCACCCAGGAGGAGCTGAGGCAGAGCTCGCAGGAGATGTTCGGCAGCGGCACGCCGGCTTCGGCTCCGACATACACCGCACCGCCGGCAAGCAATCCCTACAGGGAGACGGCCGAGGAACGTGAGGCCCGTCACAGACGAAGACAGGAGGAAGCCATAGAGCTGGCCGAGAGGATGACCGCAGAAGAGACGGACCAGGAGAGCATCGACACAGGGAGCATTGCAGCTGAGGAGGTAGTCAAAGAACCTGAAAGGGTGGTCGTGACCCGTCAGTCGTCATCCATATCCACTCTGGATGATGACTTCTCCTCAAGCGGAATGAGCTCGCTGGATGACGAGGGTTCGCTGACCGTCACCGGAGAGTCACACCCGTTCAAGTGCATGTTCGCCAAGGAGAGCAGGGTCAAGAACGGGCAGAGGGTGTCAGTCATCCTCCTGGAGGACATCATGGTCGGAGGGATTCCCGTGCCGAAGAACACCCATCTGATGGCACGATGCAAGCTCTCGGACCGCCTGGAGCTGGAGTTCGAGAACATAGAGATAGGAGGACGGATCCTGCATTTGGGATACGAGGCATATGACGTGGACGGAAGCAAAGGCATCTACTGCCCGGACGTCTCGGGAACCGGAAAGCAGGTCCGCTCCAGAGGATCCAACATCATCAGCTCCACCCTGTCCGGAAGGATGGGCAGGATCGCTTCGGAGGTACTTTCATCAGGAATATCCATAGCGCAGAGCGCCGGCGGAGAGATAACGGTCAGCGTACCTGCAGGATACACGTTCTACATAGTCAAGAGTCAGAAATGAAAAGGATAATACTAACACTGATCGCACTATCGTGCTTCAGCCTCCGGGGTTACTCTCAGAGTGACTCCCTGAAGGTGTCGACGGCATTCACCACACATGTGATCTTCCCTACGGAGCTCACCTATGCGGACCTGTCCAACAGGGAGGTCGTGGCGGCAAAGATAATCGAGCAGAACAAGAACATCCTTGCCGTAAAGGCCAAGTGTATCTTCGAGGACATGACGAGCATCTCCGCCCTGGAGTCCAACGGCAAGATGCACACCTTCATCGTGGCATATGACCAGTACCCTGCCACCCTGGTCATCGACCTGCGCAAGGAGGCGACGATGACAGACGGAAACGTATCCCTCATGAGGAAGTCGGATGCTCCGACACTTGAAGAGGTGGCAGCAGGCAAGCAGGCCCTGTATCATATCGGAGCCAGGAAATACGGAATAATGGTCCTCTGCGAGAACATCATCTCCTACAGCGACATGACATACATAGTGCTGTCGCTTGAGAACCGGTCATCGGTAAGCTATAACATCACGGACGCAACCTTCGTCGTTGAAAGCAAGAAGAAGAGCAAGAGATCGGTTGTGTTCGAGAAGACTCTCTTCCCTAAGAACAGACACGGTTCGCTCTCTACTGGAGCAGGTCAGAAGCAGATAATGGTCTATTCTCTTGACAAGCAGACCCTTTCAGAGAACCAGGTCATCAAGGTCTACCTCTATGAGGAAGGCGGACAGAGGAACCTGGAGATGACCATCGATACTAAGGATATAAATAAGGCGGGAAACTCACTCTAGGTACAGTTCTTGTTCCTGATGAAACTCCAAATGCTAGAGATATTGAAGCCATTATAAACGCTGATTTTTCAAGAGAAGTTTGTTTTTGTAACAATAATTTTCGTATCTTTGCAGCAACATGTTCACCCCGCTTCCCGTAAGAACAGCGCGCTCAGGGTGGACTTTTTATTTTATACAATATGGCAAAGACACTCTATAACGAATCTCCGCTGACCACCGGAGGCATGATCCAGTTGCTCAAAAGCAGAGGACTTACATTCAAGGATGAACCCAAAGCATCCCATCTGCTTGACCACATCAGCTATTTCAGATTCAAGAGCTATCTTCTGCCACTCATCCAAAACAAGCAGACCGGCACTTTCAAAAACGGAGCAGCATTCGAAGATGCTTACGCGCTCTACAAATTTGACTCATCCCTTCGCAAACTCATCTGTGCCGAAATGGAAAAGATCGAGATCTCACTGAGGACAATAGTCTCTCAGGAACTCTCCCATACATATTCCCCATATTGGTTCACGGACAAGTCTCTCTTTGCCAACCAGACAAAACACTCCGGAATACTCTCAGGCATAGAAGCGGAACTGAAACGCTCCGACGACGACCAGATACTGGATTTCAAAAAGACATACAGCAACCAGTTCCCGCCAAGCTGGATAACAATGGAAGTATCCTCATTCGGAACCCTCTCGCTCCTCTTCAAACATCTTAACGGAGGTAGGACAAAGAGAAACATAGCAAACCACTATGGAGTAGCAGACACCGTACTCGAATCCTGGATCCACAGTTTCGTGTATGTAAGAAACATCTGCGCCCACCACAGCCGCCTTTGGAACAAGACTCTGCGAGTAACCGGAGGATTCCCCAAAAGAACTGCATATGGCTTCATCAACACCAAAGTGCAGAACGACAAAGTATACTATGTCCTTTGCATCATCAGGTACATGCTTCAGATAATCAATCCGAACAGTTCCTTCACCACAAGACTCAAGCAACTCCTAAAAGACTACCCATCAGCCGACATCAAAGCTATGGGGTTCCCTTCAAACTGGGAAACTGAACCCCTCTGGAACACCAAATAACGCACTCGGGAGAAAATTACGGACTATTCATTATTTTGATGAGCATCTACCCACTCCAGAATCTCATCCCTGTAGAACATGAGATTCTTGCCGCTCTTGTAGCATGGTATGTCCCCCCTGCTGGCCATTCGGTACACTGTGATACGTGATAACTTGAGCATGTTAGCCACCTCCATGGTGGTAAGGATTTCTCGTCCGGATGAAGTCTTGGGTCTTCCTTCAGGGGTTTCCAAACGCTTGACCCTGTCAGTCAACGTGCGCATCTGGTCCAGAAGAGCGGACATCATTCGAGGCATGTCATCAAATGTGACTTTAGTCTTTCTTGCTGTTTTCATATAATGTCGATTTGGTTTGCATTCCAAGATTCCACAGATATGATTCAACAGCATTGATAGAGTGTTCCGCAAACGGCTTTATTGACAGATCCGATACCCGGTCTATCTCTGATCCAGGTGTCTTGCAGAACTTCGTGAAGGTAGAGTTGATGGTGGCAACAGAAGCGAAGAAGTCAGGAAAGGAAGTCTTTGCAAAGGAAGCCGCATGTTTTCTTCCAAGCAGCGCATACGGTGCAAGATTGTAAAAGAGCACAGATCCCTCATCCTTTCTCAACAACTTGCGAGGGATGTATCTGTTCCTAATCTCGGAGTCATCCGAGACCTTACAACACAGCTCATCCGAGTATTCCACATCGGCAGGGCGGTTCCTTAGGCGTCTTAAGGATTCAGCCAGCAGACTGATCTGATCTGCTGTCAGGTACTCCCCTACTGACTCATGGAGGTAGATAAGAAGGCCACGATACATACAGTCTTCCCTATCCTTGAAGCGTATTGAAGGATCTATCAGGACATTCGTATCGTTTACTTTCTCTACCATAAATAATTTTAGTTTCTCTTAACAAATATAGCACTATTATTTTACTTTACAATCATTTTATATCAAAATAATACTCAATTAAATTTCCTGATTACCAAAGGTATTATGAGAGCAACTTAGTAAATGCCTTTTGGCGACGGAAGATGTCAAATAAATGGCTAACTTTGACTTTTCACACAAGACAGAAACATATGAAAGTCGCAATCATAGGTGCCGGAAACATGGGCGGAGCAATCGCCGCAGGACTAGCCAAGGGCAAGCTCATCCAGTCAGGTGATATCATCTGCACAGCCAGAACCCAGGCAACATTGGACAAGATCAAGGCGATCGATCCTGATATCGTCACAACAAATGACAACGCCTTTGCAGCAAAGGAAGCTGATATCGTTATCCTGGCGGTAAAGCCTTGGCTCATGGAAGAGGTCATTGCAGACCTCAGAGAGCACATGGACCCGTTCAAGCAGATATTCGTATCTGTGGCGGCAGGAATAACTCTGGAAGAGCTTGGCGGTTGGATATCTCCTTCCAGCCCATCGTATGCAACAGTATTCAGAGCTATACCTAACACCGCTGCAGCTGTACTTGAGAGCATGACATTCATAGCTTCATCTAATGCGGAGGAAGATCAGATTAAACTGGTCAGCGATATCTTTGACGAAATGGGAACCACCATGTACGTCGAGGAGAGACTCATCCCTGCCGGAACCGCCCTTGCATCATGCGGAATCGCATTTGCGATGAGGTATATCCGTGCTGCATCAGAAGGAGGAGTAGAGATAGGATTCAGACCTGAGGAAGCAAGAAAGATCGTAGAGTACACAGTCAAGGGCGCCGCCGAGCTTCTTCTGGCTTCCGGAAATAATCCGGAGGTGGAGATCGACAAGGTCACCACGGCCGGAGGAATCACTATAAAAGGACTCAACGAGATGGAGCATGAAGGCTTCACCTCGGCGGTCATCAAGGGACTCAAGGCTTGCCTTTAAGTCAGAATATAAATATCGAATTATAGCTTACAAGGTATTGTAACCGCTTTTTATAT
>ERZ808043.154-NODE-154-length-11601-cov-6.199583_pt1 | contig 11601 bp, 9 predicted proteins | sample MGYA00380194_ERZ808043 | MGnify/ENA primary metagenome ERZ808043 (study PRJEB31490, sample SAMN06133370) | cow dung metagenome | isolation source: H3 | host: cow | place: China: Chengdu | collected 2015-05 ...
GCGGCGGATATGGCAATGCAAGAGATTGCCGCGAATAAAAATTTAATTTATGCCGAGCGGTATTTGTATTGGCAACGCCGCTACGGGCTTGACGGCGGCTTGTTTTTAAGGTATTTGCGGTGGTTAGGGCTTGCGCCCTTTTACGACGGCTCTTTTCAAGGACTTTTACAGGGAAATTTGGGAAGCTCGGTTGCCTACGGCAAACCTGTGGCGGAAGTGATAAGAGAGCCGCTGAAAAACACGTTGTTTCTCAATTTATTGTCGACGGCGTTGTCGCTTGGAATCACGTTGCCGCTCGGCGCGTTTTGCGCAGTCAAACGTGGGAGTAAGAGGGATAGCGCGGTGCAAATTGCAACGATTGTGGGGTATAGTATGCCCGCGTTCATTATCGCGATTTTATTCATTTGGCTCTTTGCAATCAAGCTCGATTTGTTCCCCGTGTCGGGTATGTCGTCGGTGGGGAAGGACTACGTAGGATTTCGCGCGTTTTTGGATAGACTTTGGCATTTTGGCTTGCCGCTTATCGTAATGACGTTCGTATCCCTTGGCGGTATGACGCGCTACGTTCGTGCTTCTATGATTGAAGCGTTGCATTTGGATTGTATTAAAACGGCGCGGGCAAAGGGCTTGTCCGAGCCACTCGTAGTGCGCACGCACGCGTGGCGAAATGCCTTGCTTCCGATTGTAACCTTGCTCGTCGGGTGGTTGACGGGTATTTTTTCGGGGTCGATTATGATTGAAAACGTGTTTGGGATTAACGGGATAGGGAAAGTGTATTTTGAAGCGTTGACGACGAACGATAACGAGATTGCGCTTGCGATGCAGATGTTTTATATCTTGCTTGCGCTTATGGGGAATTTGTTTTCCGATTTTGCTTACGGCTTAGTAGATCCGCGCGTTAGGGTAGGAGGACGGAGATGATTAGGTGGCTAAAACGGGCGTTTACGGGTAAAAAGGATTTGCCTGCGCTTCAAGGACAAGAAGACGTGGAAAAGATTGAAAGTCCGTCCAAGCTTTTGATGCAAGCGTTTTTCTCTAAAAAGACGGCGCTTGTTGCGCTTGTGCTTTTAATCGGGATTTTTTTATTCGTCTTTATCGCGCCCGTGTTTGTGCCTATGGACGTCAATTATACAGACCCTTTACAACAAAACGTCGCGCCTAATTATTCTATGCGCTCTCTTCCCCGTGCGCTGCAAAATTCCGTGATTTCTATCGACGGATTTTCGGGGTTTTCGGTGGGATTGAACGCGGACGGTGAAGCATTCGTTTGGGGGAACGCCGTCGATCGGTTGAATAAGCGGAATATGAAAGAGATACCCAAAGAAGTGCAGGCGGAAGGCGGGGCGTTTCTCGCGGCGGGGAAGGACCATATCCTTGCGCTCACAAAGGCGGGAAAGCTCGTCGGTTGGGGGGATAAAAGTTGCGGACAATACGGCTTCGAGCCAGTGCTCAACGCCGTGGCTATGCCTGAAATTTTTAAAGAGAATATCCCGCCCGAAAACGTGCGTTCGCTCGTTTGCGGGTATCAAACGTCCGCGCTTGTAAAAACGGACGGGCAGGCGTATTTATGGGGTAATCAAAACGCCGTAAAAAATCTTGCGGAACTGTCTTATCTTACGGGAGTGAAGCAGATCGCGTTCACCAATTCCGCCGCAATCGCGCTTTTGGAAAACGGCGAAATTACGACGGGCGCGGAAACGGTTTTTACGTCGATATCGACGCTGCAAGGTACGCAAAATATCCCGCTCACCGCATACCTGGTAGGCAGAAACGCAATGCAAATTGCAACGACGAACAAATGTGTTGCGGTGTTGACGGAGACGGGGGAAGTTATCGTTTCAGGAGTGTTTGAAAACGGAGAAAATCAAATCCCAACGTTAAGGGCAGGAGAGCGTTTTGTTTCGATTGACGGTGGCACGCGCCATTTCGTGGGCGTAACAAACCTTGGGAACGCGTATGCGTGGGGACATAACGCCTACGGTCAATGCGAACTCAAAGCGGACGGAAAAACAGCGCGGGTATTTGCAGGCGCGCTTCAAAGCTACGCGGTGGACGAGCAGGGGAAGCTTGTACAAAGCGTGGGACTTAAAGGGTATATTATGGGCACGGACGGGCGTGGACGGGACGTGTTCGCGCGGATTGTCCACGGCGGAAAAATGACAATGACAATTGGCGCGGTGGCGGTGCTCGTATCTTCCGTGATTGCGATTTTGGTGGGCTGCGTTGCGGGTTTTTTCGGCGGCTTTGTAGACGTAATTTTAATGCGAATCACGGAAATTTTCTCTTCCATTCCCTTTTTACCCTTTGCTATGCTTTTGTCGCAGATTATCAAATATTATAACGTCACGGAAACGACACGGATTTTTATCATAATGCTCATTTTAGGCGCGCTTTCTTGGCCGGGCTTGGCGCGTATGATACGGGCGCAGGTGCTTGCCGAGCGGGAGAAAGAATATACGCAAGCGGCGCGGGCAATCGGGGTAAAGGAGAGTTCGATTGCGTTTAAACACGTGCTTCCGAATATTTTTTCAGTGATACTCGTCAGTATGACGCTCGATTTCGCGGGTTGCTTACTCACCGAATCGTCCCTTTCCTATTTAGGCTTCGGCGTGCAACAACCCCAGCCCACTTGGGGGAATATGCTCAACGGTTGTAACAATAGTACCGTCATTCAAAATTATTGGTGGCAGTGGTTGTTTCCCGCGTTGTTTTTGTCCCTTGCGACGATTAGTATCAACGTCGTGGGCGACGCCCTGCGCGACGCGCTCGATCCCAAATCCAACGCGCATAAATAAGCGGAAAGGAGAAATGATGTCGCTTTTGGAAGTGAACGATTTACAAGTGGAATTTCAAACGCGGAAGGGAAACGTCCGCGCGGTTAACGGCGTTTCCTTTTGTTTAGAGAAAGGAAAAACACTCGCGCTCGTGGGTGAAAGCGGATCGGGGAAAAGCGTTTCGGCAATGAGTATTTTGCGGCTTTTAGACGAAAACGGCAAGATTGTTGGCGGAGAGATGCGTTTCGAAGAGTCGGAGGGGGACGAGCCGATTGACCTTGTAAAAATTTCCGACGAGCGAATGCGGAAAATTCGCGGCAATCAAATTTCGGTGGTGTTTCAAGAACCCATGACCGCGCTCAATCCCGTGCTTTCGATAGGCAGACAGGTCTCCGAGCCTTTTCTTATCCATAGGGGTTTGAAGAAGAAAGAAGCACTTAAAGAAGCGGAAAAAATGCTTGCCGCAGTACAAATCCCGAGCCCTGAACGGGTGATTAAGGATTACGCGCATCGGCTTTCAGGCGGTATGCGGCAACGGGTTATGATTGCTATGGCGCTTGCTTGCCGTCCCAAGCTTTTGATAGCGGACGAGCCGACGACGGCGCTCGACGTAACCATACAAGCGCAAATCTTGCGCTTAATGAAGCAATTACAACAGGAGAACGGCGCGGCGATTTTATTTATCACGCACGATCTTGGGGTGGTGAATGAAATGGCGGACGAAGTGGCGGTGCTCTATTGCGGACAGGTTGTGGAAAAGGCAAAAAAAAGCGCGGTGTTCGGGAAAGGCGGGTATTCGCACCCCTACACCGAAAGTTTGCTTCGTTCCACGCCCACGGGCTTATCTGTGGGAAAGCGTCTGGAAACGATTAAAGGCAACGTGCCGCCTTTGCATAATCTACCCAGAGGTTGCAAATTTGCGCCAAGATGCAGATATTGCACGAAAAAGTGCATTGCAGAAGAGCCGCCGCTTTTCAAAACGAAAAGCAGTCAGGAAATACGTTGTTTTTATCCCAAAAAGGAGGAGCGGAAAAGTGATGGGCACGCAGAGCTTGTTATCGGTGATCGGGCTTAAAAAATATTTCCCCGTTGGCGGCTCTATTTTTGGAAAACGCAAATATCTTCGGGCGAATGAAAATATCAACCTTGAAATTGAAAAGGGGGAAACGTTTTCGCTCGTAGGGGAAAGCGGTTCGGGGAAATCGACGCTCGGCAGAACGATTTTGGGCTTGCATAAGCCGACCGCCGGCAAAGTGATTTATCGGGGCACGGGGGAAGAGATAGAGCTTACCCGTTTAAAAAACAAGCAAATGCGCCCTTTAAGAAAAGATTTGCAAATTATTTTTCAAGACCCGTATTCGTCGCTCAATCCCAGAATGACGATTGGACAAATGATTGAAGAAGGGGTGGCGACGCATAAATATTACCGTCGCGGCACGCCGCAAATGCGGGAATACGTGGTAAGCGTAATGGAAAAATGCGGATTGCAAGCAGACGCCTTATATCGTTATCCCCATCAATTTTCGGGCGGGCAACGGCAAAGGGTGTGTATCGCAAGAGCGCTTGCCGTTAAACCCAAGTTTATCGTTTGCGACGAATGTGTTTCCGCGCTCGACGCGTCCATTCAGTCCCAAATACTCAATCTTTTGTCCGATTTAAAAGAAAAGGAAGATCTGACGTATCTGTTTATTTCCCACGATTTATCGGTAGTGCGGCATATTTCCGATAGGATTGCCGTGATGTATCTTGGGAATATCGTAGAAACGGGCACGGCGAAGCAGGTTTTTGAAAACCCGCGTCATCCCTACACACTCGCGCTGATTTCCGCCGCGCCTTCGCTGAAAAAAAGCAAAGCGGAAAGACAGGAAATTCTACTCAAAGGCTCTATTCCAAGCCCCGTTTCCCCGCCGAGCGGGTGCAAGTTCCACACCCGTTGTTTTATGGCTTGCGAGCAGTGTAGTCGCGTACCTGCCCCCATTGTAGAAGTTGAGAAAGGACATTTCGTTTCCTGCCATTTTGCGGATAAAACCGCAAAAGAAAAGCGGGAAATTGCCAAAAACAGCGTTTAAAGCGCGCGCCGCAGGGTGCGCGCTTTCCTTGAAACTTGAGAAAAAACGTAAAAAAAGTCGAAATACCTTTACGTTTCGTGTTGACAAAGACAAAGGGAATATATTATAATAATATACACGGGATAAAATCTCGAATTTATTTTGTCAGGAGGATATTCAAGAATATCTTATGGAACTACCCCTATCTATCGTAATTGCGATACTCATACTTTTATCCGGATTCTTTTCGGGAACGGAAACGGCATTTTCGTGCGCGAATAAGATCAAGCTCAAAAGCATGGCGGCGGCAGGCAAGAGAAACGCGCAAGCTGTGGTTTCATTTGCCGACGAAAAATACGATAAACTGGTTACGGCGATTCTCGTCGGAAACAATATCGTAAACATCACGGCGTCTGCGCTCAGCACGATTTTATTCGGTATGCTCATTGCCGATGCAAATATCGCAACGACGGTATCGACTGCGGTGCTCACGGTAGTCGTACTTTTATTTGGTGAAATCACGCCCAAATATTTAGCAAGCGTGTATCCCGAAAAATTCTGTTTTTTCTTTTACCCTTTAATGCAATTTTTCTATTGGGTACTCATGCCCATATGTAAGGTGTTTGACGGTTATAAGGCGCTCCTTAAAAAGATTTTCAAATTGCAAAAGGACGAAACGGTCACGGACGAAGAGCTTTTATCGCTCGTAGACGAAGCGGAAGAAGACGGAACACTCAAAGAAGAAGAATCAGAGCTGTTGCGCTCAGCACTCGAATTCGACGATTTGAAAGTAGAAGACATTTTAGTGCCCCGCGTTGACGTGTCCGCGGTGAACGTTGATTTCACGATGGACGAAATCCGCGAAATATTCAAAAAGACGGGGTATTCGCGATTACCCGTGTATAAAGAAACGATTGATAACGTGATTGGGCTTATCCACCAACGCGAATTTTTCGAAGGGTATTTGCAAGGCGAGAAAAATATCGAAAATCTCGTGCAAGAGATTGTCTTTACGACGGAATACACCCGCATTTCCGCGCTTTTAAAGCAACTTCAAAAAAGTAAAATTCATATGGCGGCGGTGTCGGATGAATACGGCGGACTCGTTGGTATCGTAACGCTTGAAGACATTTTAGAAGAGCTTGTGGGCGAGATTTGGGACGAACACGACGAAGAAGAAGTGCTCTATGGCAAAATCGAAGAAACGGAATATTGGGTGGACGGTAAATGCGCGCTTGACGAATTTTTCGCACTCTATGAAATGGACGGCGAAGAAGAGAAATTTGAATCCAACACAGTCGGCGGTTGGGCTACGGAAAAATACGGCGGCATTCCTCCGATTGGCGAAATTCTCCGTTATCAATATCTTGAAATCAAAATCGTGAAAGCGACCAAGCAAAAGGTACTCAAAGTCCGTACGAAAATGACGGAAGAATATTTTGAAGAAGAAAACGAAAACGATTAAAAAATCGAAAGGGGGAGCGTTCGTATGAAAACGATTTTAGTGACGGGCGGTTGCGGATATATCGGTTCGCATACCGCGCTCGAACTTTTAAACAAGAATTATCAAGTCGTCGTGGTGGACAATTTTAGCAATTCAAGTTTTGAAGCATTGCGTCGCGTGCAAAAAATCACGGGAAAAGAAGTTATTTTCTACGAAGCGGACGTTCGCGATCGCGCCGCTATGGAAAAAATTTTTGCCGCGCATACGTTTGATGCGGTTATCCATTTTGCTGCGTTCAAGGCGGTGGGTGAGAGTTGCAAGTTGCCACTTAAATATTACGAAAACAATATTAGCGGCACGGTAACGCTCTTGCAGGTAATGGAAAAATATAACGTGAAGAAGATTATCTTCTCTTCATCTGCAACCGTTTACGGCGATCCCGAAAAATTGCCTTTGGACGAAACTTGTCGCCTTTCCACGACGAATCCGTACGGAAGCACCAAGCTTATGATGGAAAACATTATGCAAGACGTGCAAAAAGCCGATTCTTCGTGGAACATCATTCTTCTTAGATATTTCAACCCCGTCGGTGCGCACGAAAGCGGCTTGATTGGCGAAGACCCGAAAGGGATTCCCAACAACTTGATGCCGTACGTGGCGCAGGTTGCGAGCGGCAAGTTAGAGAGAATTAACGTGTTCGGTAACGATTACGACACCCCCGACGGAACGGGCGTGCGCGATTATATCCACGTAGTCGATCTTGCGCTTGGACATATTGCGGCGATTGAGAATTGTAACGAATCGGGCGTGCATATTTATAACCTTGGCACAGGGCGCGGGTATAGCGTACTCGATATGATTCACGCGTTTGAAAAGGCGTGCGGGAAAACGCTTCCTTACCAAATTTGCGCCCGTCGCGACGGGGATATTGCGGCGTGCTACGCTTGTCCCGATAAAGCGAAAAAGGATTTAAAATGGGAAGCGAAGTTCGGTATTGAAGAAATGTGTGCCACGCAGTGGAAGTGGCAAAGCGGTAATCCCAAGGGCTACGAGGCGTAAGCGTAAGGTAGTAAGGTATGATAACACCGGATGAAATTATCCGTTCTAACCGCAAAACCCTGTCCGTTTGTATCGATTGCTTCGGCAAATTGACGGTGCGAGCGCCAAGGCGTTGTACGGAAGAGCGGATTTTTGCTTTTTTACAGGAAAAGGAGAAGTGGATACTCCGCCAAAAATCAAAAACGAGCGGGGCAGGTATCGATTTACCGACGGAAAATCTAAACGGTTATTGCTTTTTATTGCTTGGAGAAAATCACCGCATCACGCTTATCAAGGGGGAATATATCCGTTTTGAGCCAGAGCGAAAAGAGATTTTTGTGCCCGAGAAAAACGCGAAAGAGCGGCTTGTGAAATGGCTCAAAGAAAACGCGAGACGTATTTTCACGGAATGCACTTTGCGCCGTGCGAAAGAAATGCAAACGGACGTGCGCTCGGTTTCGGTATCGATTGCAAGGAGCAAATGGGGGTGTTGCACGTTCGATAACAACGTTCGTTATTCCTTTCGGCTTTTATACGCGCCCAAAGACGTGATCGATTACGTAATTGTGCACGAGCTTGCGCACACGAAGCACAAAAACCATTCGCCTGCTTTTTGGCGGGAAGTGGCAAAATGGAAACCCGATTATAAGCAAAAACGAGAATGGCTTAAAGAGCACGCGGCGCTTATGCATATTTTTTAAAATCCCTATGCGAAAAATCGTTTAATTGCGTAAAAAAAGCGGTATAAATGAACAAAGAGAAAATTTTCCGAAAGAGGAAGTTATGTTAGAGCTTAAAAACGTAAGCTATAAAGTTCAAGACGAACTTGGCGAAAAAGAAATTTTAAAAGACATCAATTTAACGCTCGACGAGCGGTTTGTGGCGTTCACAGGCCCGAACGGCGGCGGTAAATCGACGCTTGCGAAAGTAATCGCAGGCATACTCAAACCCACTGCGGGTAAAATTTATTTTAACGGCGAAGATATTACCGAGCTTTCGATAACCGAGCGCGCGCATAAGGGCATTTCGTACGCCTTTCAACAACCCGTGCGCTTCAAAGGCTTAACCGTGCGCGATTTAATCAATATTGCGGCGGGCAAAACGCTGAAAGTATCGGACGCGTGCGCCTATTTATCGGAAGTGGGAATGTGCGCAAGGGATTATATCGACCGTGAAGTGAACGCTTCGCTTTCAGGCGGGGAACTCAAACGCATCGAGATTGCCACCATTTTAGCGCGCGGCACTTCTCTTTCCGTGTTCGACGAACCGGAAGCGGGGATTGACCTTTGGAGCTTTGGCAATTTGATTAAAGTTTTCGAAAAAATGCACGAGAAAACGCAGGGGAATATCTTAATCATTTCCCACCAAGAACGCATTTTAAACATAGCGGATAAGATTGTGGTGATTGCCGACGGCAAGGTGCGCGAGCAAGGCAAAAAAGAAGACGTAATCCCTAAGCTTTTAGGAAAAGACGCTTGCAAAATTTTAACGGACAAGCTGTGAGGTAAGGCGAAAAATGGACGCAATACAAAAAGATTTACTTTTAAAAATCGCCGATCTGCACGGCGTACCCGAAGGGGCATATAATATCCGTAGCGACGGAGAGTTGCGGGGCAGAAACACGACGGCAAATATCGACGTAGTAACGAAAACGGATGGTAAATCGGGCATTGATATTATCATCAAGCCGGGCACGAAAAACGAGAGCGTGCATATCCCCGTGATTATTAGCAAAGCGGGGTATCAAGAAGTCGTGTATAACGATTTCTATATCGGCGCGGATAGCGACGTAGTGATTGTAGCAGGTTGCGGAATTCATAACTGCGGCGGCGTAGATACGACGTCCAAGCACGACGGTGTACACACGTTCTACGTGGGCAAAAACGCGCGGGTTAGATACGTGGAAAAACACTACGGCGAAGGGGACGGAAACGGCAAAAACGTAATGAACCCGACGACGATAGTGCATTTGGAAGAGGGGGCGTATATGGAAATGGAAACGACGCAAATTAAAGGCGTCGATTCTACCAAACGCTTGACGAAAGCGGATATGAAAACGGGCGCGAATTTTATCGTAAAAGAGAAATTATATACGCACGGTAAGCAATCCGCGGACACCGATTTCGTAATCGATATGAACGGAGAAAACTGTCGTGCGGACGTGATGTCGAGATCGGTGGCGGCGGGAAATTCCGTCCAACGCTTCGTTTCGACTATGAACGGCAACGCACCCTGCCACGGGCACACGGAATGTGACGCGATCATTATGGACAACGCTTCAGTGACTGCCGCGCCTTGTTTATCTGCAAACGACGTGGACGCGGAGCTTATCCACGAAGCGGCGATCGGCAAAATCGCGGGTGAACAACTTATCAAATTGATGACGCTGGGTTTGACCGAAAAGGAAGCGGAAGAGCAAATTATAAAGGGCTTTTTACATTAAAAGTTAAAACGCGTATAAGAGCGCATCTTTGCATCTCAACGCCTTTCGCCTTGCTCGTTTACGACTTGTAAAGTTGCGGCGGCGAACCTTCCGTGTTTGAAACAAATCTGCAACCCTTCTCCGCATTTTAATAAAAATTTCAGTGTTATAAGAAAAATGAGCCAAACAAAAAATAAGAAAACAAATAAGGTAGGTATATAAATCATGAGTGAACTTGCATACAAAAGAACGAACGTATACGAAAAAGCAGACGAAAAACTGCTTAAAGACATTTTTACTTACGCCGAGGGATATAAAGTATTTCTCGACGAAGGCAAAACGGAGCGCGAAGCTTGCGCGTGGGCAAAAAACGCCGCAATTGAAAAGGGCTATAAGCCGTATAAATTCGGGCAAAAGCTTCAAGCGGGGGATAAGGTATATTACGATAATCGCGGTAAAAACTTGTATCTAATCAAGGTTGGGAAAGCGGATATTGCGGAAGAAGGAATCCGCATTATCGCGGCGCATATCGATAGCCCCAGAATCGATCTCAAACAAGTGCCTTTGTATGAATCGGAAAATATTGCTTTTGCAAAAACGCATTATTACGGCGGTATCCGTAAATATCAATGGGCGGCGATCCCGCTTGCATTGCACGGCGCGGTGGCGCTTGCAGACGGCAGCGTTTTGAACGTGAAGATCGGCGAAGACGAGAACGATCCCGTGTTTTATATCAGTGATCTTTTGCCTCACCTTGCGGCAAAACAAAATGCGAAAACGCTTGGCGAAGGGCTTGGCGGCGAAGATCTCAACATTTGGCTTGGCAATATCCCTTATACGGCGGCAAAGGACGATAAGGATAAAACGGTTAAGGAAAACCTTTTGAAGATTTTAAACGAAAAATACGGCATGAAAGAAGAAGATTTCCTTTCTGCCGAGCTTTGCGTAGTCCCTGCGTATAAAGCAAAGGATATTGGCTTTGACCGCGCTTTAATCGGTGCATACGGCCACGACGACCGCGTTTGCGCGTATCCCGCGTTCACCGCGCTTTTTGAAGAAGAACAAAGCGAACAAACGGTGATGGTGGTGCTTGCGGATAAAGAAGAGATTGGAAGCGAAGGCACGACGGGTATGCAAAGCGCACTCTTTACCGATTTAATCGACGCGCTTGCGTTCTCGTTCGGCGTACCTTCGGCGGCGGTTCGCGCGAACTCGAAATGCTTGTCGGCAGACGTCAACGCAGGCTATGACCCCAACTTTAAGGAAGTTTCCGAACCTTTGAATTCGGCGTATCTCTCGTGCGGTGCGGGAATTACCAAATTCACGGGCGCAAGGGGCAAGAGCGGCTCGAACGACGCGGACGCGGAATTTATCAGTTTTCTTAGAAAGAGCTTTGCGGAAAACGGCGTAATCTGGCAAACGGGCGAAATGGGCAGGGTAGACGTCGGCGGCGGCGGCACGGTCGCAAAATACGTTGCAAAAGCGAATATCGACACAATCGATATCGGCGTACCCGTAATCTCCATGCACTCGCCTTTTGAAGTCATCTCGAAAGCCGACCTTTACGAAGCGTATCTCGCTTGCCGCGCATTCTTGAAATGATGACAAAAAATAAAGTATAAAGAAAAAGCCGACGCGATTGCGTCGGTTTTTCTCTTACTTGGTTGCGTTCGTTGCTTATTTGTTGATTTCTTCTTTGTAAGCTTTGCCGAACTTCATAACGGGTTTCTTGCAAGCCGCGATAGCAACTTTCGCGCCTGTTTGAGGGTTGATACCAGTTTTCGCCGCTACGTCTTTTACTTCAAACGTACCAAAACCAACGAGTTGTACTTTCTCGCCAGCTTTGAGCGCTTCCGTTACGCTTGCAACGAATGC
>ERZ808043.157-NODE-157-length-11589-cov-3.581567_pt1 | contig 11589 bp, 14 predicted proteins | sample MGYA00380194_ERZ808043 | MGnify/ENA primary metagenome ERZ808043 (study PRJEB31490, sample SAMN06133370) | cow dung metagenome | isolation source: H3 | host: cow | place: China: Chengdu | collected 2015-05 ...
CTACTGGAAATCCATCTGGTGGTGGCCGTGGCGGTAATCCGCCAAGAAAATAAATTTTTGTTGCTTTCAGGGAGAAGTAATGAAAAGCGCTATCGGGAGAGTAATTCTCCCGATAGTTTTAATTGCTATTTACCCCAATTCGTTTGGGAAGAAAGCCTTTAAAAAGTTTTCAGGGGCTTTTCTGCAAGGGATGCCGTTTTTGGTAAATAAATGAAGGGAAGACCCTTTGGTGCAAAGTTTTCCATTTACAGAAAGTTCATAAAAGAAGCGGCAACGCAAGCGGTCTTCGCGGGCAATTGTGACGTGAATGTCTGCAATGTCGCCATAGCGGCAAGGAGCAATAAATTCTGTTTCAAGTTTGAGTACCGGGCTTGCGTAACCTTCTTGTTCTAAAATATGAAAAGGGCAACCATGTGTTCTGAGAAGTTCGGTTCTTGCTTGTTCAAACCAAACAGCATAAACAGAGTGGTGAACAATTCCCATAGCGTCGGTTTCGGCGTATCTGACTTCAATATGAGCGATGTGATCGGCATTACTAACTTTCATAAAAGATAAAATAGAAAAAGAATTGTGAATAAAGTGCTTGTTAAAGGCATTTATTTTCTTTATAAAATAAAAGTCTCTGGTCAATTCCAGAGACTTTTTAAAATCAAAAAGTTAAAAGTTTACTTCACAAGAACAGGGCGTGTTCCTTGGAATCCGTTTCCTTTTACGCGAACAATATAGAACCCTTTTTGAATGTTTTCTAAAGAGAAACTATGCAAGCCAACAGAAAGGTTTCCAGAATGTAAGGAATGCAAACGAGCTCCATTTGTTCCAATCAAATCAATTGTATAATGCCCGGCTTTTGGTGCCTGGAATTGAATTGCAGAATTAGTGAATGCAAGTGCTTTTGTAAAGGTTGGCTTGGTGTTGATTTTTGCTGGGACACCCGCTTCTGTTACAAGAATAATGTCTTTAACCTCAGCAGCACTCTGTTCTGCAGCTTTAAACAATTCTTTGTTGGAGTCAAACTTAGAAATGACAATACCATTATCTGTAATCATATTGTCAAAAGTAACGTTTCCGCTAAAGCCAACGGCAGCAACCATCAAAGTAACAGAGAAAAGATTGCCTAAATCTGTATCTAAAGTATCTCCGGCTTCTGTAGTGTATTTTGTGATGTCGAATTCACAAGTTGATGAAGCACCGTCATTTAACCAGCAAGAAGTTGTGTTAGACATTTCCCATGTCCAGTTGTCGTCAGCAGAACCATCACGGACAAAAGCTAAACCAACCCAAAGGCCACCATCTGCACCGCCAGAACCGTTGTTTGAAATTTCAACAGAGAGGGTTTTAGCACCGGTAAGGTCAGGGACTTTTGTGAATTCAATGTTTGCGCCAGATTCGCCCAAGGTGTTGTAGGTTACTTGCATCATATAATTTTTATAGTTTTCATCATTTTTAGCAGAGTCTGCGCCAAATGCAGAAGTTCTTGTGGCTGTTGGGCAAACATTGGTTAAGGAGTTTCCGGCAGTGTAATTAGCCCAACCAGGCATTTCATCTAATGTGATGATGTTTTCGCTAGCCATGTTAGATTGCCAAACAGATTTAGCGGTTTTTTGAGTGACATAGCCACCATTCCAGGATTCATACCATGGCATCCACCAAGACCATACTGCTTGATCGTTTTGCATATTGGTAACATCAGGAATAGGACCATTTTCACTTAAAGCGAGAATTTTTGTAACGCCGAATTTGTCTTTTAAACCATTAAAGGCTGCATAGTTACTAGAATGGTCATTGGCATTATTGTAAATATCTATACCAAGAACGTCGTAGTAAGTTTCTCCAGGATTCCAGCCAGTTTTACCGACATCTTGAGGGTTGAATACCCAAATTACGTTTTTAACGCCATTGTCAAAAACCATTCTTTCATAAATCAAACGATAAAGAGCTGCAAATTGAGCGCCTGTATGTGTGCTCCACCAGAACCAGTTTCCACCAGATTCATGAACCGGGCGGAAAATAGCAGCGACATTATCTTTTTGAAGGTCTAAGAATAATTGAGCAATTTCGTCGATATCAGAAACGATTGCTTTATATGTGGTAGAAAGTGTGTCCCAATTTGTTGTGCCTGTTACAAACGCTTTTGTGAAATCAAATGTGGTTGTTGCTCCAGAATTAGCGCCAGGAACATAGAAAGCCATTACAGAGTCGCTTGGGTCGTTCCAGTGCCATGTAAATGCAGGAATACCACCTTGTGTCCAAGTGTCTTTTGCGAGAGTCATAATTTTGCTTGTGTAATCTTTGAACCAAGATTCGCCCGCTTGTAAGCCTGTGGCGTTCAAAAAGTCAAAGCCAACAAGAGCAGGGTATTTTCCACTTTGGGTATAAACAGCAACAACATCTTCATGTTCTTTTACAGAAGCAGTTGCATTATCCATACTCCCAGTCATAATGCCAGAAATCGTTTTAGTTCCAAAATTATTGGCAAGGAAGTTGTAGAGTTTTTTTGCGGCGTCTGTAGCGTCTTTTGTTGTTGGGGCGTTGCAGATATTAAAAGCTTTGGCTTCGTATTCAGAAATGGTAATGTAGTCAACATCTATCCAACCCCAGTTTTTAGTGATAGCGATAGAGTTAACACCAGCGGTTAAATTAATAGCTGTAGAAACATCAGTAAAGGAATTACTTTCAGGGAATTCCAATGAACCAGCTTTTGAGCCATTAACAGAAATGTCATTTGTTTTAGGAGAACCATAACCATTTTTATAGTGAATGGTTAGTGTATAGGCTCCAGCGGAAGCTATGTTTACATTGCTGAAGGTTATGTCACCTTCTTTCATTTGAACATAAGAACCGCTAGCAGTTGCACCCCCAGAAAGGGTTGCGTCCTCGGCTTCGTATGTGACAGGGGCAGCAAATACAGCAGAGGCTGTTAAAATTGCTGTAAGAAAAAGTTTGTTTGTTTTCATACCAATATCCTCTTTTAGGGAAAAATAATAAAAGTCTTTGCAAGATTTTTTCAAGGGTTAAAGTTTAAATAGCATTTGCTATCTTTTTTGTATGAAAATTCTGTTTCTTTATTTTGCTGTTCTCTTTTTCATTGCGTTAAAAGATTTCTTCAAAGTGAAGAATTTTGATGATTTTATTGTTGCAGGGAAAAAACAACGTTTGAGTTTTGTGACATTTTCTTTACTAGCAACTGTTTTAGGGGCATCAGCAACATTAGGGGTTTGCGAACGAGCTGAAACAGAAGGCTTTAGTGCTTTTTGGTGGTTGGGGTTTGGTTCTTTAGGTCTTTTTTTACAAGCGTTATTTCTTTCAAAAAAAATCAGAAGTTTTTCGGTCAATACTTTACCAGAATTAGTGCGTTTTACAGTTGGGCCTGTTGGGGCAAAGTTAGTGGCTTTGGTAATAGCTGTTTCTTGGGTGGGCGTCATTGCTGCTCAATTTGTAGGCTTAGGTTATTTTTTAAATCTTCTTGTAGATGATGCCTCTAAGATTATGGTAATTATTTCAGCTTTGTTGGTGATTCTTTATACGCTTTTAGGAGGTCAACTTTCGGTTGTTAAAACAGATGTTTTACAATTTTCTCTCTTTGCGATAGGGATTATAGGAACATTTGTTTTTTTATTTTTGGCTGATTTACCATTAGGTAAAACTCAAGAGCAGATGCCTGCGATAGAAATGTTTGGAACTTATTCTGTATTAGAATGGAGTGTTTTGGGAGTGACCGTTTTGGGTGCGTTTTTGTTAGGCCCAGATATTGTATCAAGAAATCTTTTATCTGACTCACCTAAAGTCGCAAAACGAGCCAATGTTTTGTCTGGAATTTTTCTTATTGTTTTTGCTTTTTTTATTACTTGGATAGGTGTGTGGTGTGGGATTTTTTTTGAAGGTGATAAAAATCCATTACTGCGTTTAGCAGAAGGGCTTTTGCCTTTGCCTTTAGCTATTTGCCTTTGTGTTGGAATGGTTTCTGCTTTGTTCTCTTCGGCAGATACAAGTTTAATTAATGTATCATCTATTTTTGCTCAAGATTTGTTATGAACAAAAAAAATAATTACCGTTAGATTGATTGTTGTTTTAATAGGCGTTTTAGCCACATTACTTGCGTTATATGGAAAAGATATTATAACTCTTTTACTTTCTGCTTATTCTGTTTATACTCCGGGTGTGGTTTTCCCTTTAGCTGTTGCGATTTTAGCTCACGGAAAATTTCAAGTGGTTGAAAAAATTTGGGTGACTGGAATTGTTGTTGGTGGTATTTTGGGTTTAGCAGGGACCTTTATTGCAAAAGAAATGAACGTTTTCCCTCTTATAGGAATTGCTTTATCACTTTTATTTTCTTTGTGTAGCTTGCGGCGTATAAAAAATCCCACTTGATTGAAGTGGGATAAAAAAAGAAACGTTTTAAAATTATCCTTTTGCTAAAATATCAAGAAGTTCTTTGTCTAAGCGTTCAGGATTATTGTACTGAGGCAAGTCTTTATGAAGACTTTCTCCTTTAGAAACTAAACCAAAGTCAAGGTTTTTATAGTTCCAATAACTATAGCCCACATCGGTCTCACGAAGAATTTCCATAAAATCATTAAGCCAGTTGATTTGAGATTCGCGGTTTACTTGAGCGTAAACACCAAATTCATTACAAGCTACAGGTAAATCATATTTTTGACGGAATTCTAAAGCGTTTTCAATACTTTTGCGTAAACGATCTTTGTCCCATTTTCCAAAGTCCATATTCAGTTTGGTTTTGGCTTCTCCATCAGGGGCAGGGTATTCTCCTGGCCACATACGTTTTTGATGGAAGAATGGGTCTTGAATCCAGGCTGCAAATTGGTGTGTGAAACAAACTGGAGTGTAAGTATGAAAACTGTAAATAACATTGTCGTCATCGACAGGCGTTAAGTACTTAAACTCTTCGGCGCTATTCCAACGATTTGAACCGATAACGATAGGATTCTTAGGAGCATGGGCACGAACATTTTTATAAAGTTCGTCTTTAATGACATCCCAAACTTTAGAATCTTGACCGGCTGGTTCATTTAAAAGTTCAAGCATTACTTCGTGCTGGTCTGCATATCGTTCTGCCAACATAGCCCAAACTTTGCAAGCGTCTTTTCTGCATTCTGGGTCAGAAAAGAAAGGTTGTTCTTGCGTACAACCTAAATGAAAATCATGGCCAGGGCATTTATGCAAATCCAAAATGACAGCAAGTCCTGATGCTTGAATTTCTTGAAGAGCTTTATCTAAAAGTTCAAAAGCTTTTTCTTCAGGGATAAGTTCTTTCCCTTTAAAAAAGTTTTGGTAATCTATAGGTAAGCGAACATGGTTAAAGCCAACTTTTTTTAGAAGTCTGAAATCTTCAAAAGAAAGAAAAGTTTCTGCGTGTGTAAAAAAACCAGGGAATCCTTGCGGATCTTTTTCTTCAATGCAATCAACTTGACTGAACCAGCCCCCGAGGTTGACACCTTTCAGACGTTCTTTCAAAAGCATATTTTACCATTCTTCTTTTTCTTCGATTCTGACATTGACTTCTTCATCGGCAATGTTTAAGCCAAGAATTACTTCTAAGTCATCTGGTGTATCGTAGAAATCAGCAACAAGACCAACTTTTTTCAATTCGTCTTTTTGCTTTTCAAAGTGAACGATATCAAAGATCTTGACAGGAACTACATCTGAAGCACCGGCAATAGGAATTTCTAAAACCATGCCACGATTGATAGGTCCTTCAACAACCTTTCCCTTAAAAACTAAACTATTTTGTCCTTCCCCAAGGGAAGTTTTCTTGATATAGAATTTTGGCATTTTCAGTATTTCATTGAATGTTTATGTCCAACTATTTTTCTGTCGCTGGGGAAAAACTAACTTTTTTCTATGCAGTTGTGTATTGGAAGAGTTCCCTTTTTAGTCTGTGCTCCCTATTTTCATCGATTTTTTGCGTTTAAAAGCTTAGAATCGAGATATTTTTTTCATGATGATGTGCCAAGTGTCTTAAATCGGCTTCTTGTAGAAGGAAAAATACACTTAGCGCCAGCATCTTCTTTTAATTATGCGTTGCATCCAGAAAAGTTTGTGCTTTATTCAGAGCTTTGTACCTCTTCGCGTTTAGAAGTTCAATCCGTTCGCTTGTATTCTTCTTTCCCTATCGAAGAACTAGATAAAAAAAATGTGCATTTAACTCCTAAAAGTGCTACCTCAATTTCTTTACTGAAAGTCTTATTTGCACTTCGGTTTAAAATTGAACCGCACTATGTAGATAAACGACCATTTGATGAAAAAGAAGATGTAGCGCGTTTACTTATAGGTGATGAAGCTTTACTCCAGAATAAAAAAGATACGTTTCCTTATGTTTATGATTTGGCTACACTTTGGCAAGACTGGCAAGGTATGCCGTTTGTTTTTGGTGCTTGGAGTATTCATCAAAGTGCTTTGGAAAAAGATTTGCATAATGAACTTTGTGATTTCTTATCAGAAGTTAATTTGTCTGTGAATGAGTTTAGAAATGATTCAGAAAAAGCATTAAAACTTTGGAAATCTCATTACCCAGTAGAACTTGCCTCAGATGATTTGCAGAAATATTTTAATGTTTTAGATTATACATTTACAGACGAGCGCAAAAAATCACTTTTGCTTTTCTTTGAAAAATGCACCGAAATAGGTTTGTTATCCAAAGTGCCCGAAATGAAATATTGGCACCCGTAAATAACAATAAATTATTTTTGGATATAGGAAATTAAAGTAAAATAACATAAATTAAAGAATGATGGATTCATTTAATCCTTAAAGGGAATAACTTTTTTTCAGAGGTAATAGGAAATGGAAAAAGGCAAAATTTTACTTATAGATGATAATCCCTCTGTTTTACGTTTAAATGGGGAGTTCTTAGAACGAGCAGGTTATGCTGTTGAAATGGTTTCTTCCGGAAAACAAGTTCTTGAATTTTTAGAAGAAAAAACTTTTGATTTAGTTTTGCTTGATGTCAATATGCCTGATATGGACGGATTTGAAGTTTGCAAAAAAATAAGAGAATCCTATTCATTAGAAGAATTACCTGTGATTTTTTTGACTTGTCGAGAAGATTTTGCAAATGTAGAAGCGGCTTTTGAAGCAGGTGCTTCAGATTATGTTAGCAAAATGACGCCTATAGAAATTTTATTGCAAAGAGTTAATGTTCATGTTCAATTAGTACAAGCAATGAAAGAAATACGCATAATTTCTTTAACTGATGCATTAACGAAATGTTATAATCGTCGTCATGCAGTATTGACTTTACGAGAATGGCTTGCTCGTGAATCTCGCTATGGAACGTCATTTGCGATGGTTTATTTAGATATGAATGGATTGAAAAGAATCAATGATGGTCAGGGGCATTTGATAGGCGATGCTTTATTGTGTCGATTTGTTGAGGCTCTTAAATCGGTTCTTCGTTCTTCCGATATGTTATTCCGTATGGGAGGAGATGAATTTATGGTTCTTTTGCCAGATACTGAAAAAGAAGGTGCCGTGGTCTGTGCCCATAGAATGGAATGTGCAGCAAAAGCTATGTGTCCTGAATGTGGAGAATACCCATTTGCTTTTGGAACGGTTCACTCTTCAGAAAAATATTCATCTGCGGATTCTATGTTACTTTCGGCAGATGAACGTATGTATCATTGTAAAGAACGAATGAAACGTTTAGGCGCAGCCAGTCGCGATTAAAAACTCTTTTAGATTTTTTCCAATTTCGTCCCATTCACCTGCATTCATAAGAGATGGTTTAAAAATACTACCGCCAAAGGCTAGCAGGTTTGCTGAAGCATCAAGATATGTTTTTGCGTTTTCGGTATGAACACCACCACAAGCAAGTAACGGAATATCTCTAAATGGGCCTCTTAAACTTTTAATATAACTAGGACCGCCTAGAGCATCAACAGGGAAAACTTTAACGCAAGTAGCGCCTGCTCTATAAGCAATTTCGATTTCTGTTGGGGTTAAAGCTCCTGGAATCATAGGTATTCCAAGAGAATTTCCTTTCTCGATAATTTCTGGAATGGTTGTTGGAGAAACAATAAAACCGGCTCCAGCATCAAGAGCTAAGTTTAATTCTTCAAGAGTTCTGACAGTGCCTGCACCAACAACGAGTTCGGTTCCTTTTGAGGCTTCTTTAAGAGCTTTTAAGATTTCTATTGCGTTTTTTGTGTTCATTGTGACTTCTATCAAAGTAAGACCTTGTGTAACAGAAGTTCTAACGCATTCTTTTTCTTGTCCAAGAGGAATATCACGTAAAATGCCTATGACTGGCATTTTTTTTACAGCTTTATTAAAAAGGAATTTGTTTTCGCTTTGCATATAACCTCTTTGAAAAAAGCAAAATTCCTTTAAAAAAGCCTTTTTAAAGGAACAAAATTAAATGTAGGAAAAAGAAAATGATTTATCTAGTGAATTTATATGTATCTTTCTTGTTATGGAAAATAACGAAGAATTCTGCAAGCGCTATTTTACAGTTCGATTTTCAGATTGCGATTACAACAGTCGAGTAAAGCTTTCGAGTTTGTTCCGTTTTATGGAAGAAAGTGCTGTTGCTGATGCTGAAGAAAATGGATATGGGTTAAGACAACTTATTCGGTCGGGGTATACGCTTGTGCTTTCTCGGCAAAAATTGCGTTTAACACACCAGCCTTTAGAAGGGGAACGTTTAAGTGTTGAAACCTGGACAAAATCTATAGATGGTAAAGTAGCGTTGAAAGATTTCTCTTTTAAAGATTCTCAAGGGAATGCTCTTGCACAGGCGACAACTTCTTGGCTTTTGATTTCTTTAAAAACAGGTAAAGCCGTTGATTTTTCAGAGTGCCCGTTCCCTATTTTTGTTTCTCCGAATCGCGAAGCCCTTACTGAAAAATTAGATTTGCTTTTGCCAGAATCTTCTGGCAGAGAAGTTTATACCCGAGTCGCTCGTTATAGTGATTTGGATTTAAATATGCATGTCAATCATTGCCGTTATGTAGAATGGTGTATGGATGTTTTTGATTTAGAAGAATTGAAATCAAGACAACTCCGTTCTATACAAATGAATTATTTATCGCAAATACCTTTTGGCGAAGAAACCAAATTAATTCGTTTCGATAATTCAAGAAACCACGCTTTGATTTGTGGCGTTTCTGCAACTAATCCAGATATTGTACGTTTTCAGGCTCGTATAGGTTTTTCTCAATAATTTATTGGCAACGCCATATTCCGACATTAAATTCCCAAGTAAAACAAATAGAGCCAAGAGTATCAGTTCGGAAAATATTTTCCGCTTGCCCTATAGCGGCTTCTAATTTTTTTAAAGTTTCTTTAGCAGGGTGACCATAAGGGTTCTTTTTTGCATTACTCACAACGGCAAATTGTATTTGGAGTGTTTCAAGAAATTTTAATGAAGAGGAAGTTTCTGCGCCATGATGCGGTACTTGAAAAAGAGAAGCATTTAAAGTCGGGTAAAATTCTAGAAGATTTTTTTCTTCTTCTTTTTCAATGTCGCCAGTAAGAAGCAAACTTTCGTTTCCACTCTTTAAATGTAAAACAATGCTAGAAGCGTTTTCTGTCAATTGTTTTTCAGGAACTGGCCAAAGAGTATTTAGTGAATTCCCTTCAAATTGAATTTTTTCGCCTTTGTATAAAGAACTATTTGGAATTTCTTTAATAGAAAGCAATTTTTGAATACTATCAAGAAGCCAATATTGCGAAGAATCCTTGTTCCAGAAAACGTGTTTTATGAAAAAATCCGCACTATCTTGGCTTATTTCTAAAAAACCTCCTACATGGTCTCTGTGTAAATGGCTCAAGACAATCCATTCTAAGGTGTCGACATTAAAAGACTTTAAAATCCGTTCAAAATGAATGGAATCGGGGCCTGTGTCATACAGGGCGAATTTCCCATTAGATTCAAAAAGTACTGAAAGTCCTTGCCCGATATCTAGAAAATGAATGTTCCAGGTATCTCCAGAAGAATCTTCCGGGGCTAATGTGCAGGCAAGCAGAGAGGCGCAAAAAAGGAAAATAATAATAGTTTTCATACTTATATAAACGCTTTTCTCCCGGAAAAGTGAACAAAAAAAATGCGACAATAAAAAAAAGTTTGATTTTTTGCTAATTTTGCATCAAGACAAATTGGAGAAATATCTATGCAATTGCCTAAATACAAAAAGAAAAAACGCATTAAACTTAAGGTTTGTCAAGAACCAGGTTGTGGGCGTGAATTCTGGGGTCATCCTATTGCAAAATACTGCGATGATCACCGCGATATTAAACAAAGGCAAAAGCAAAAGAAAGATGTCGATAATATTGAATCCAGAAATATTATCATTCGTCATAATTATACAGAAGTTATGGAAGTGCCTTTCCGTTGCTGTTTGTCTGGTTGTAAAGAAGTTTTCTCTATTAAGTTATATCCAAAGCAGTTCGTTTACCCAAGATTCTGTTTAGAACACAGAAATGATTTTAAACGAGCTAATTTTATTCGAATTATGAGTAAAAAGGATTTAGAAGATTAATCCTTTTTATAAAATCCCCTTGAAAAAGCGATTGAATTTTATATATTTGGGTCGCTATTCCTATGGTGGGTGTAGTTCAATTGGTTAGAGCACCAGATTGTGATTCTGGTTGTTGTCGGTTCGAGTCCGGTCACCCACCCGAAAAAAGACCCAAGCAATTGGGTCTTTTTTTATGCAAAAAAAAGGAAACTCTAGAGTTTCCTTTTTTAATATTAAAAGCATTTTCTTACTTATAAATAGAAGAAAGGTAAGCGTCTTTTTTCTCTTGCAAGTATTCTTTGCTGTTGTATTTACGAATCCGGCGGAGGGCTTGGTCTCTCAATTGGCGAACGCGTTCATGAGAAATATTCATAGATTCACCAACTTCGCGCAAGGTTTGAGGAGCTTCTTGGTTAATGCCGAAAATGCCTGTGATAACTTTTGCTTCGCGTTCCGGCAATTGTTCCATAAGTTCGCGGGCAAGGTTTTCGACACTTTGGATTTCAGAATCTGCTTCTGGTGTAGAAACAGAATGGTCTGCTAAAACTTCGGCATAAGTTGCTTTTGAATCGGCTTTGAGCGGGCTATCAAAAGAAACACCGCGTTGACCGATTTGAATCAATTCACGGACTTTTTCATCAATTTCTTTACCGCGGGATTGTTCGTGAAGAGCTTTACGAACGAGCAAATGTTGGTTGGCTGGTAAGCGGATTAAGTTACCTTGTTCGTTAATAGCTCTTGTAATATAAGCTTTGATCCACCAAACGCCGTAACTAATGAATTTAAGACCGCGAGTGTGTTCAAATGATTCGATAGCACGAACAAGACCCATAGCGCCTTCGCTAACAAGGTCTGGTAACGGGATTGGGCAACCGCGGTATTGGATTGCTACTTTTAAAACAAAACGCATGTTTGCCTTAATGAGGCGGTGTCTTGCGACTTTATCGCCTTCTTTGGCGCGTTGGAAGAGAATTTGTTCTTCTTCTCTTGAAAGTGGGGCTGTTTGCCTAATATCTTCCAAATATCTTTTTAATGTACTATCAGTTGAATCAATATGCATAATCTTCCTTAAATGAATCCTTCTTTTTGCGTACCTCTTTAATATCGTTTCTTT
>ERZ808043.158-NODE-158-length-11581-cov-8.421245_pt1 | contig 11581 bp, 7 predicted proteins | sample MGYA00380194_ERZ808043 | MGnify/ENA primary metagenome ERZ808043 (study PRJEB31490, sample SAMN06133370) | cow dung metagenome | isolation source: H3 | host: cow | place: China: Chengdu | collected 2015-05 ...
ATGTTGATTACTTTACTCCAGATGTTGTTCTTGTTGTTCATTGTTATTAGTTTTTTAGTGTGTGTTAAATTTAGGGCAAAGAGCGCAGAGAATTATTGCCTTTCGTGTTTCTCGCTTGTAGGGACGCTCGTATACCACGAGGGACTTGTTCCCGGACGCTGCACGCAGCGTCCCTACTTTCTTCTCATCGTTCAACGTTAAACATTAATCGTTAATCGTTAATCTTTCAACATTAATCGTTAATCTTTCAACATTAAACGTTATTCGCAAGCTCATCAAGCTTCGCAAGTCAACGTTCAGTCTCCCAGGTTGGAACCGCCCTCGTCATCGGGATCCTCCTCTGGGGTCTCTGTGCCGGGCTGTATGGTTGCCAGGGCGTTCAGGCGTTCACGCTCTGCCTTGCGTGCCTCGCTCTGCGCCTCGCGGGTGCCAACGAAGGTGAACTGTGCCTCCTTTATCAGGTCGCGGAGTTCAGGACTGGGTTCCCATTTCACCTTCACCTGCTTTATCAGGCTTGTGTGGAACTCCTCAGCGTTTGGAGCAGCCTTGCTGACCAGAGAAACCGAGAAAGCACCCAGATCGCCCAGTGCCACCTTGTTGCCCAGCAGAAGCTGTTCGCGTATGCAGCTGCTCAGTTGTGTTGCCACTGCCATCACGTCGCCCTTGTCGTACTTGCTGCCGTGGCTGGTCATGTGCTTTGCCATGGCGTTCAGGTCCATCACCCTGTTGTACTGTGCCATGGGGAAGGTCTTGTTGCCCTGTTCGGGTTCGCCGGGCTGGTTGTGTCTCAGAACCAAAGAATAAGGTATTGCCATAATATGATCTGTTCCGCTCCCCTGTGAATGTTTGTTTGTGTCTGCCGGAGGTGGGGAGTGGAACCGAGATTTACTCCGGCAGTGGTTTGAAGAATGTTTTGTTGCTTTGTTGGGTAGGCCTGTTCCCTTTTCGCAATGCAAAGATACGGCAGAGCAGGGGGCGAAATCAAGTATATTTATGTGCGCGTTGCGTTTGCGTCGTGTATACGTCGGAAAGTAATGTGTAGTGTTCATTCGAGGTGCTTTTTCGTCCTCTTTGTGTTGGGTTTTGGACGTCTATTGTTGGTCTTGGGCAGGGCATTTGGCATGGATTTAGGAAAAATACGTCAGTTAAGCACAAAAAACACGTTAAATAGTTGGTGGTTAGGCGATAAATCTCTAATTTTGTCCCGAATAAAGCATAGTGCGGTAGCGACTGCACGTTATTGTGCCCTCTCCTATACCTTATTATATATATAAGGGGTGAACAGCGGAGCATTCCGCATGTGCCAGGGGGCATGTTCAGGCAACATGCACTGATACAAAGAACTAAATACTATAAACTAAAACTAATTTTTTATGAGAAAACTTTTACTTACGCTTGCCGTACTGTGTGGTACGGTGAGTGGTTGGGCGCAAAGCGCAGTAATGCCTACAGTCTCCGACGCACCCACAAATGAGGGATGGGCAGCAAACACCACATGGTACACCATTAAGACGGGGGGTGGTCATTACCTCAAAAGCAATGTCAAAGATGAAGACGGCAACCTCAAACTAACCAATACCGAATGGTCTGATGCAGCTGAAGCACTTTGGTGTATCGTTGGCAATGGCAATGACGGTTATCAATTTTACAACAAGGCCAAAGGTACGACTTTTGTTCTCGGCACAACAGGAAGCGAAGACAGAGCTCGTGCTTCATTTGTTGACAAAACAGCAGTAGGTGCGAACACCATTAATTATTTCTTCCAAGCATCTAATAAATCTGGTTACTGGTGCGTAAGGATGAATAGCGAGGGAAATAATTACTGGAATAACAGAGATGGCTATTTGGCTTTATGGAATAATTCTTCCGCAGTTACCGGATGGAATAATAAGGGCGATGACGGTTCTGCTTTGTTTTTTGAAGCCGTTATGGACTATGCAGAGGTTGAAGACATTTCAGATCTGAGCAATACCAAGGCCTATTTCCTGAGAAGTTCCAGAGGTAACATAATATACAACTCGGGAACTCCCAATCAGTTAGCATCTTCCGTATACTATAAGAGTATTTCCTGCGTTTCTGAAGCAGCACAGTGGGCAATATACAAACATAACGACAAGTACTATTTCTACAATCTGGCTGCCAAGAAATTCATTGGTCAGGAAAAAAAAGAAGGAGCGGTAGTTCCCTTAACCAAACGTCCGTTTTTTGACGTACAAATAGTAAATAGCACCAAGAATGGTTATCCATTCATCATGTCAACAGACAACTATGGAACCATCAATCATTATGATCATCAGAAAGCCCCTGGCATTGCAAATTGGAGGGGAGAATATTATGGAGGAAGCATAACCCAAACTGCTGACGATGGCAGCGCACATAAAATCATGGAAGTGCGCGACTTGACTGAGGAGGAAATAGCAGCTATCGAGGCTACCTTCGAAACCGTCAAATTACCCCAATCTGGCACAGAATATGTTCTTTATGATGCTGTTCATAAGGTATTCCTGGACATCAACAACCCTGCTGTAGCACCAGATCAAGCAGAATGCACTGAATTGGCAAAACTGAATAGCGAAAAGCAGTCTCTGTACATTACCCCAACTAACTTTTCATGGAAGATACACACTGAGTCAGTTGGTGGCAAATACCTTGGACAATATACCAATGCCAACCAATGGAACTCAAGAGTGCACAATGATCTTGGCAGTTTTTCATGGGATGCACGCCCGATAGAAGAGGGGGACGAAGTCTTCTACGCATTGGAAAACATCAGCGGCACAGAGAACGGATACCTCGGCACAACGAAACATGCCGATAGCCAGGCATTGTTTGTCAACCAAGGTGCAGGCTCTAATCAGCTGAAACTGAAGTTATGGGAAGCAACCCTCGTTTATAAGGTAGAGGCAACACATGGAATAGGTACAGTGTTATACAATGGTACCAGATATGTTAACGGAGACTACATCTTTGCTGATGAAGAAATCACAGCAGAGGATGTAACTCTTATTGATGTTATCGGATACACCCATACAGTCAGTGTCGAAAACAATGTAATTTCTGCCATATACAATCAGGAATTCGATCCCAACAATCTTAAAGTTCTGCTCAAGAACAAACAGCATAAAAGATTCTTGGGTGTGAACTTTGTAGGAGGAGAATTGGATAATGACCCCGTGCCTACTACTCATAGATTCTCTGGCAATTCTGAATCTGATTATAGAAATTGTTGGGAATTACAGTTGACAACCTATGAGTCAAATGGTTCTTCTCTCCCTTGCTTTGTCTTGTATAATTCATATTATGACTGGTATGCAGGTAAGATTGCTGAACGTAACACACCAATTGACGTCGTTAAGTCTATTGATGATGCAGGTAGGTTTGATGTTGATTGCGTTGAGGAAACTGTAGATAATGAGACAGTGAAGGTGCTTACTTTTAGGTGCTTGAACAAGACAACAACCAATGAGTACTGGTACTTGCATATGGTGAACTGGAGTAATTATGGTGTCGTTGACTGGAACTATGATGCAGATGCCTCTAAATGGTATATGACAGAGGTGACAGACGAAATGATAGCAGACTGGAATGACCAGGTAAAACTGGATATGGCTCTGTTCAAGGAATATTGCGATGCTATGGTTCGTCCTGGCATAGGTTACTATGGCGGTTTGACGGATGAGCAGATAAACATTATAAAAAATATAGAAGTAGGTGATGAGGATATTGATATAAACAAGGCAAGAGAGTGCCTGTATGCTATGTATTATCAACATCTTATTGTTTTGAATAAGCCTACAGTTGGTTTCTATTATATCAAGAGCATGAATGGTGATGATCCCAAAAAGAAGGGTAAATATATCCAGTTGAAGGCTGATTTGTCAGGATTGGAAGAGGTTGCGGAGGCTACCTCAAAGAGTATTATCTACATTAATGAAAATAATAATTTATTGCATTATACAATTGGTCGATATCAAAATGGCTATGCTGCTCCTGCTGTAGTTGGTTATACTGCTGATACATGGCAGATATCAGAAAATCCCAAGGTCAAGGGTGCTTACTCTTTAAAGTCAAGTAGTGTAAGCAATTGGCTTTCTGATTGGGGAGGTATTGGCGGAGGTCAAAATAGCACGTATGAGGCATGGACATTTGAACCAGTAGAGGAACTTCCCATTACTATTAGCTCTGCCGGTTACGCTACATTCTACTGTCCCGTTGCAGTTACATTGCCCGAAGAAGGTTTGAAGGCATACTATGTTTCAAGCACAGAAAATGGAAAGGCTCAGATGACTGATATAGAAAAAGTAATTCCTGCAAACACAGGCGTTATCCTGGAGGGTGCAGAAGGTCCATACAATCTGACTATCGCTGGTGAGGCAGAAAGCGTAACCAATAAGTTGAGTGGTACTGTAGCATCTGAGTACATCAGCACACCATCTTACGTCCTCTCTGCACAGGGAACTCCCGCAGTTGTAGGTTTCTATCAAGCTATGTTGAACTTTACCGTAGCAGATAATGGAACAGGCACAAAAGTTACCGAGGGTGGTACACACTTCCTCAACAACGGTTTCAGAGCCTACCTGCCTGCAGGTGAGAACAATGCCCGTTCACTTGTCTTCGACTTCGGAGGTACAGAAACCGGCATAGACGAACTGAAAGGTGAAAACGGAAATGTGAAAGCAGAGGTTTACGACCTGGCTGGCCGCCGTGTGCTGAATGCAAAGAAGGGAGTCTTCGTTGTGAATGGTAAGGTGATTGTAAAGTAATATTAAAATAAAGCATAAGCAATGAAAAAGACATATATCACTCCCTCTGTGGAGGTAATAAAGGTTGGTGCCATCAGCATGCTGGCAGCAAGCATGGGAATTAACGATACCACAGTTGACACCAGTGAAGAAGGTGGTCAGCTTGGCCGTGAAGACAACACCCCTCATTCTCCCAACCTGTGGGAACAGGGCTGGTAAGAAGAACAGATTCTTCCTCAGTTCCTTTGTAAGAGGACAAAACACTATATGCACATACAACCGCCGTGGCATAGCGCCATGGCGGTTGTTGTTTATATGTGCCGGTGGGGTGTTTGGGGGGCTTCCCGAGGCCGGACCTCTGCCCTCCCGAGGACCGAGGCGAAAGAACCGGGAACTCTCGGGCCGGTCCTCGGGAGGGCGATTTGAGGGGGGGGCGGATGGACCCCTCCCCAACCCTCCCACAAGGGGAGGGAGTAGTTACAACAGTTAACGCTATCACCCACTTTCTCCCTCTGAGACAGGGGGAGTACCCCGCAGGGGGGAGGGGGTGGATAGAGACTCTCTGCGCACTCTTGTCGTAACGAAGTTTGCGACCCTCCAGCGCAAGCGTGAAATAGGAAAGATAATAACTCTCTGCGCTCTTTGCGGTCTTTGCGTGAAACACAAAAACGCTCTTATCTTTATCTCACGCAAAGGGCGCAGAGGACGCAGAAATCCAAGGCAAACTGCGCTATCGCTGGAGTGGTCGCTGGCTACGCGCGACAGGAGAACGCAGAGGGGGGAGGAAACGGATGGACCCCTCCCCAACCCTCCCACAAGGGGCGAACAAGGTCTTTAGAAGATGGACCGAATGTCCATCTGTGCCTTGTGAGGGGAGCACACTCCTGTGCGACGCGCGGACAAGAGTAGTTACAACAGTTAACGCTATCACTCCCTTGTCTCAGGGGGACAGTTGGGAAATCGGAAAACTGGTTCAAGGCGGAGTGGTGAGAAGTGAGTAAATGGGGAGGGGAGAAGGGTGGGGAGTTTTGTGGGGGAAAGGTTTGGGAGTGTGGGAAGAAAAGGGTATATTTGTGGGGAGAAATGGAACTTTTGGGTCCTTTTGGGACGTTAGTGTCTTGGGGTCCGACAAATACAGAAATGACTATGAACAGAGAGGAACAAAAAGAAATGCTTGCTCTATTGGAGCAGGCAGGGTGGCAACCAATGCCGTGCGATACACTGGTACCTTGTTTTGAGAACGAAGTGCTGGCCGGTATCCCTACAATGCCTGGCGATATAGCCTGGGATGAGAATGTAATGATGTCCAGTGAACTTGCAGAACTGGAAAGGGTGTACTACGTCAGGGTGAAGGGCGACTCCATGAAGGATGCCGGCATACTGGCAGGCGACAGGGTACAGTTGTGCATGGACGGTATCTTTGGGGATGGCGACATTGTGGTGGCTTCCATAGATGGCGAGATGACCCTGAAAACCTTTTATCGCGACGAACAGGGACGCTCGTGGCTTGTGCCTTTCAACGAGAACTATTCCCCCATCCTGCTGCAGGAGGATATGGGAGTGAAGATTGTGGGCAGAGTGGATGCCCTGATGCGCAAGACTCCACGCCGGCCGCATGCCGAGGTGGAGCGTATCATGCGCAAGGCTCGCGAAGAGGGCGCCATGGCAGAACTGCGAGACCCGGCAGACATCATAGCAGACGTGGCATCCATGGTAAAGTGCAAGCGCCAGTGGTATGCCGTGTACAGGGCATTGGTGGATATGGAACTGATAGGGTGGGAGATGTTTGCCACCTTTGTGGAAATGGTGGCAGAGTCTGTGCCCCAGCATCCTCATCTGCCTTCGCTGGATTCCATGCGCCGCTCTGCCGTGCAGAGCTTCTGCCGCCCCGTGAGCAAGTGGGATGCAAACTATGCTCCGGTGGCAGGAAAGAGATTTGAGGAGTATGTGAGGATAGCGAAGAGGACGGTGGAAGTGGGAAGGGCTAGGAAGAGCTAGGAGGGCATAGGAGAGCCTAGGAAACCCTAGGAAGTCCTAGGAGGAACTAGGAAACCCTAGGAAGACCTAGGAAGAGATAGGATAAAGGATTTTTGCTTCTAAAAAACAGTTTGTTATGGAATACAATACGAAGGGGACGGTGCTAAAGAAGCCGGTGGTTTGGAAAAACCTATACTTCTACCGCAAGAGTGATGCTATATATCAGCTTACGGTGAGTTTCTGCAAGCGTTTTCTTCCTGCCCACGGAGACCGTACCGTGGATCAGATGGTACAGGCTGCCCGCTCGGGGAAACAGAATATCATAGAGGGCAGCGAGGATGGCATGACCAGTTCCGAAATGGAGATAAAGTTGCTGAATGTGGCTCGTGGCAGTTTGCAGGAGCTCAGGGAAGATTATCTGGATTACATAAACACTCGCCATTTGTGCCTTTGGCCTGCCGACAGCGAAAGGCAGGTACGATTGAGGGACTTCTGCCACTCGCACAACGATTTCCAGGATTATGCTCCACTGGCAGAGAGGATGAGCGACGAGGAGTTTGCCAACCTGCTGCTGACGCTGTGCCACCAAACGGACAGGATGATGTGCGCCTACGTGGAGAAGCTGGAGCAGCGCTTTGTTACCGAAGGTGGCATAAAAGAGCGCATGCATGCTGCACGCACCGGATACCGCAAGTCGCAGGATGAGCATATGGCCCGGCTGGAGGAAGAAAACCGCAGACTCAAAGCCGAGGTGGAGAGGCTGAGGAGGAGGGTGGAGGAACTGGAGAGGACTAGGAGGGGCTAGGAAGACCTAGGAAGCCCTAGGAAATTCTAGGAAGCCCTAGGAGGACCTAGGAGAGCCTAGGATATCCTAGGAAAACCTAGGAGGTCCTATAAAAAAAGGCTGGGATTATTTTGCTTTTCGCTTGGTTAATCGTACCATTGAGGCAATGCCTCTAAGGTACTCATGCTTTGAAAATCAAAATTAAGTGCACTTTATTTTGATTTTCGCTCGCTTAATCGTACCTTTGCAAGCAAAATAACATTTTATTATATATGGCAAAAGAATTGGATTTCCTCACCAAGAGAAGTGAGGACTACTCTAAATGGTATAACGAACTGGTGGTGAAGGCCGACCTGGCCGAACAGAGCGATGTGCGTGGCTGTATGGTGATAAAGCCTTACGGTTATGCTATCTGGGAAAAGATGCAGCGTGTGCTGGACGATAAGTTCAAGGAGACTGGCGTGCAGAATGCCTACTTCCCCCTGCTTATCCCCAAGAGCTTCCTGTCGCGCGAGGCAGAGCACGTGGAGGGCTTCGCCAAGGAGTGCGCCGTGGTGACTCACTATCGTCTGAAGACAAACGAGACTAAGGACGGCGTGGTGGTGGACCCCTCTGCGAAGCTGGAAGAGGAACTTATCATCCGTCCCACTTCTGAGACAATAATCTGGAATACCTTCAAGAACTGGATACAGTCCTACCGCGACCTGCCCCTGCTGGTAAACCAGTGGTGCAACGTTATGCGCTGGGAGATGCGTACACGCCTGTTCCTGCGTACTGCCGAATTCCTGTGGCAGGAGGGACATACCGCCCATGCTACACGCGAGGAGGCCGAGGAGCGTGCCCGCCAGATGCTGAAGGTGTATGCCGACTTTGCCGAGAACTACATGGCTGTGCCCGTTGTACAGGGTGTGAAGAGCGAGACCGAGCGCTTTGCCGGTGCTCTGGATACATACACCATAGAGGCAATGATGCAGGATGGCAAGGCTCTGCAGAGCGGTACAAGCCACTTCCTGGGTCAGAACTTCGGCAAGGCTTTCGACGTTCAGTTCCTGAACAAGGAGAACAAGCCCGAATATGCATGGGCTACCAGTTGGGGTGTGAGCACACGCCTGATGGGTGCCCTGATAATGACCCACTCGGACGACAACGGTCTGGTGCTGCCTCCTGCCCTGGCTCCCATACAGGTGGTGATAATCCCCATAGGCAAGCCTGCACAGATGGAGCAGCTGGATGCCAAGGCTACAGAGATAATGAACAACCTGAAGGCTATGGGCGTGAGCGTGAAGTACGACAATGCCGACAACAAGCGTCCTGGTTTCAAGTTTGCCGACTATGAGTTGAAGGGTGTGCCCGTGCGTCTGGTACTGGGAGCACGCGACCTGGAACAGGGTCTGGTAGAGGTAATGCGCCGCGATACCCTGGAGAAGGAGAATGTTGCCGTAGAGGGCATAGAGGAGTACATCAAGAACTTGCTGGACGAGATTCAGCAGAATATATTCAAGAAGGCAAAGGATGCCCGCGATGCACGTATCTACGAGTGCGACAACTACGAGGAGTTCAAGGAGCGTGTGAAGGACGGTGGCTTCTTCCTGTGCCACTGGGACGGTACTGCCGAGACCGAGGCAAAGATCAAGGAGGAGACACAGGCCACAATCCGTTGTGTGCCCTTCGGCGTGGAGCAGACTCCCGGCGTGGATATGGTAAGCGGCAAGCCTTCGGTGGCACGCGTGCTGATAGCGAGATCGTATTAGAACGGGAAGGTGAAAACGGAAAGGTGAAAACGGAAAGGTGAAAACTCCGAAAATTCTGAATACTCTGAGTACTCTGAATATTCCGAGAACTCTGGAAACTCTGAAAAGCCATTATACCTTTCCCTATAAGGAATAATGAAAAGCAATGAAGGAGGTCTTTGGACCATAACACTATTCGCTGCCAACGAGATACCATCGGTGGTGGTGACCTTCGTGGCTTTGATAATGTTCCTGCAGATGGGACTGGGGACAGGGATGTCCACATTATACGCATCAGTGCTGCTGCTCCCATGGGTGGGGCAACCGCTGATGCGTAAGTTTATGTATGGAGCACTGGGCGGAAGGATGTGGCTGCATGTGGCGGAGGTACTGCTGACGGTGCTGATGGCATCTTTTGCCCTGACCTTAGGAACGGGGAAATGGTGCACGCTGGTACTGCTGGCAGGGATAAGCCTGCTGAGCGCATGGCACGACCTGCTGGCACGGTGCTACTATGAGCGCAGGACCATGTATGCACAGGGAAATGCACACGGCATACTGAGGGCGCTGTCATCGCAGATGTCTACGGTGCTGACCTACGGTCTGATGATAATGGCGGTGGGAGTGTTGCAGATATACTTCAGGAACAGGGCGATAACGTACTCCTGGGCATTGGGGTGCTATATACTGACAGGAGCCTACATGCTGTTTGCGCTGATGAACCTGCTGTTGCTGAGGGGTAACGGAAACCCTCGCATGATGGAAAAGAGGGACTGGCCGTGGCATAGTCCGGGGTGGGGCAGGCAGACCGTTGCGCTGATGCTGATGCTGCTGCCACAGGGACTGATGTTCTACAGCAGGACTGTGTATCTGCTGGCAAGACCGCAGCATGGGGGACTGGGATGCACCCTGCAGGAGGTGGGCTTTGCCCACGGAACAATTGGTGTGATAGCATTTCTGGTGGGAGTGTCGGCTGGCAGGGCACTGCAGTACCGATATGGCGAGAAGAACCTGAAGTGGCCCTTGGCATTATGCCTGGGACTGTCGCCGGCAGTGTATCTGGCCATGACGCAATGCGAACCGCAAGGGGTATGGACCCTGTCGGCATATACCTTTATGGCGCAGATGCTGTTCGGACTGGGACTGAATGCATGCCGCAGATACATAGAGAACATCTCGGGAGAAAGATACCGAAAGACCGTAAACCCATTGTATATCCCCGTCATAAGCCTGTGCATACTGATGCCGATGGCACTGAGCGGCTTTATGCTGGAGAAGATGACATTCGAGGAGTTCTTCCTTGCTGACGCCCTGTGTGCCGTGCTGATGTGGGGCATGATATGGATGGGGACGATGAGAGGGAGGAACAGAAATATACCTTATATATAATATACGCGCGCATAGAAAATGATGCAAAGGAATTCTGGTAGAAGCCCGTATTCGTGGGTATCCACGCTATACTTTGCCGAGGCACTGCCATATATGGTGGTGATGGCATTGTCCACGATAATGTACACCAACATGGGACTGAGCAATACGGAACTGGCACTGTACACCTCGTGGCTGTATCTGCCGTGGGTGATAAAGCCCCTGTGGAGCCCGTTGGTGGACAGCATCAGGACCAAACGCTGGTGGATAATAGCTATGCAGGTGCTGGTGGGCGCTTCGCTGGCTGGTGTGGCGCTGACGCTGCAGACGGAGTGGTGGCTGCAGCTGTCGCTGGCTTTTTTCTGGCTGATGGCGTTCAGCAGTGCCACGCACGATATAGCTGCAGACGGTTTCTATATCATAGGGCTGACGGAAAAGGAACAGGCCTTCTATGTGGGATGGCGCTCCACTTTCTACCGCATAGGCACCATCTTCTGCCAGGGTGGCTTGGTGGTGCTGGCAGGTGTGTTGCAGAAGGGACACAGCATGTCTGTGGCATGGGCAATGACCCTGGCACTGGCAGGACTGATAATGCTTGCCCTGGCACTGTGGCACTCTAAGGTCCTTAAGGTCCTTAAGGTCTCTAAGGTCTCTAAAGACCTTAAGGACCCTAAGGAGTTTAAGGTCCTTGCTCCTTTTGTAGACACCCTGCGTGTCTTCTCCAGCAAGAAGGGAGTGCTGCCAGCCTTGCTGTTCATGCTCCTGTTCCGTTTCCCTGAGGCACAGTTGGCAAAGATGGCACAACCCTTTATGCTCAGGGGACTGGAAGAGGGCGGACTGGGACTGTCCACAGAAACTGTGGGTCTGGCATACGGCACAATAGGCGTGATAGCCCTGTTGTCTGGCGGAATATTGGGCGGATGGCTTGTGAGCAGGAACGGGCTGAAACGCTGGTGGTGGCCGATGATAGCCGCCATATC